>Ga0206952_10008_pt2 | contig 32663 bp, 32 predicted proteins | sample Alteio_BWOrgHeat_39_FD_152966 | JGI IMG/M metagenome (GOLD analysis project Ga0206952, IMG submission 152966) | Enriched cells from forest soil in Barre Woods Harvard Forest LTER site, Petersham, Massachusetts, United States -... | ecosystem: Environmental > Terrestrial > Soil > Temperate forest >... | reverse complement strand
CTACTCCAAGCAACCATGCACTGCCTTGGCCAGCAAGAATCAGGGCAGAAAGCTGTGACGCTGTCTCGAACCCCACCGCCAATAGCATGCCGAGAAGGACCGGTTGAACTACGATGGGACGCGATCTAACCCGAGGTGCTGCCGCTCCCCGGAGCAGTCTCCACAAATTCACAAAGCCGATCACAATCAAACTCCAGGGACCGGCGAACGCCAATCGACTTGCCAGAAAGTGACCTAATCCCATCGCAAGTAGCATCACGACCAAAGCATGGCCAAGCGCGAAATAAATTCCGTTCGTTGTACGAGGCCGAATGCGCGTCAAACCATCGATCGCCGCAAGGTGGTCAGGATCCGTGCCATGCCGCATCCCCAACGCCAAACCCATGATCACTAGTGCATCCATACGTTCCTCGGGCGGAGTTCAACTCATTTGCAACTACATCTCCATCCCTTTTCGGGCGCGCTTAGCGGCCGTTGATCGAATCGCAACTCATACTAAGGCCGTTATCCAGAACAGACTCGGGTAAACGACAGCTCGTGAGGAGAACGACTGCCTTCGCATCGACACATCGACACTTTCGGTCGAAGTACGGTCATTCGTGACACCACGACCGGTATCTCAGAGCGGGCGATCGCTGTGATTGCTAAAGACAAACGATTTCTAAATCGTTTCACGGAGGAGATCAGGCTGCCCCGACGCCTTTGGCACTGTTTTTGCCTCTACGCAATGCCGAGGGCTCGGACGAAATGGCATCGCGCCGGAGCCAAAGTCGCGCTTCTAACGGAAGCAGCGGGCAAAGAGGGATCGATTATGAAATCACTAACTCTCATCCAGTGGTATCGCATCTTGCGGGCCCACCACCAATGGACCGTGTTCCAGTCGATGCAATATGCGCTTTGGCTCATGCGCTAGACTGGTCTCCACATGAAGCCTGGTCTAAAGCACCAGCACGCTGAACACGCGATGCATATGGGATATGCGGTACCTCCGAAGGCTGCGGCCGCACATATGGGTCATGACCAGCATGCCGGACACTCGGTCGCCCTGTTCCGGGACAAATTCTGGCTAACTTTGATCCTCACGCTACCAGTCGTCGCGTGGTCGCGGGAGGTTCAACACTGGCTTGGCTACACCGCTCCCACTTTTCCTGCCTCCCAATATATCCCTGCCTTTCTTGGCACGATTGTTTTCCTGTATGGCGGAAACGTGTTTATTCGCGGCGCTTCAGGAGAACTCGCCGACCGCCGACCGGGGATGATGACGCTGATCAGCCTCGGCATCGTGGTTGCCTTTACCGCTTCGCTTGCCGCGACATTCGGATTTTTCAAGATTGATGTCTGGTGGGAGGTCGCAACGCTCATCACCGTCATGCTCCTTGGCCACTGGCTGGAGATGAAGGCGATTGCGCAAGCTAGAGGCGCTCTCGACGCGCTGGCCGCGTTGCTGCCGGACAGTGCAGAGCGCATTACGGAGTCAGCCGTCGAAAAAGTTCCTCTAGTGGAATTGCGAGTAGGCGATGTCGTCCTGGTTCGGCCTGGAGCTCGAGTGCCTGCGGACGGGAAGGTGATTGAGGGCACCGCCGATGTCGATGAGTCGCTGATCACAGGCGAGTCGCGACCAATTTCGAAAGGGCCGGGTACGACCGTTGTCGCGGGCACAGTTGCTGCCGGAGGAAGTCTGCGCGTCCGAGTAAGTGCCGTTGGGGAACAGACGGCCCTCTCAGGAATCATGCGACTAGTCGCTGCTGCTCAGGCTTCCGGCTCGCGGGCGCAAGCTCTTGCCGACCATGCCGCCGCGCTCTTGTTCTATGTTGCAGTGGCTTCGGGTGTGCTGACGTTCGGATATTGGTGGTTAGCTGGTGATACCGCACACGCACTCACGAGAACTGCCACTGTGCTCATCATTGCGTGTCCACATGCGCTCGGTTTGGCGATTCCCCTGGTGATTGCAATTTCAACTTCACTGGGCGCGAGAAATGGTTTGCTTGTGAAAGACCGGCTCGCGCTCGAACGGGCGCGCGATCTGGACGTCGTGATCTTTGACAAGACAGGAACACTCACTCGAGGTGCGCCGACGCTTTCAGGGGTTGCCGCTGTCTCTGGTGCAAGCGAGGAAGAAGTGATCAAACTGGCAGCGTCCGTGGAGGCCGACTCCGAGCACCCGCTCGCCAAAGCCATCGTCAGTGGGGCGAATCGCCGCGGCGCGAATCCCCTGCAGGGCAGGAATTTTGAGCCGATGCCGGGGAGCGGCGCACGCGCGACTGTAAACGGGCAGAGTGTTTCCGTGGGAGGCCCACATCTCCTTTCCGAATTGAAGGTCGTCGTTCCGCCCGAACTGGAGAAGGCAGCAACGGCCTGGGCATCCGAGGGGCAAACTGTGCTTTATGTCGTTGTGGACGGTCGAGTGATTGGCACTGTGACGGTGGAAGACGAAATTCGTCCGGAATCCGCCGAAGCGGTGAAGGAGCTGCATGATTTGGGCGTGCGCGTGGCAATGATCACGGGTGATTCCCAGGCAGTCGCGGATTCTGTTGCGAAGCGGATCGGGATTGACGAAGTCGAAGCTCAAGTGCTGCCCGCCGACAAGGCGTCGGCAGTTGCACGGTTGCAGGCCGGGGGCAAGAAAGTGGCGATGGTGGGCGATGGTGTGAACGATGCACCTGCGTTAGCAACCGCGGACGTTGGCATTGCGATCGGAGCCGGTACTGACGTCGCCGTCGAATCAGCAGGAATCGTGCTCGTGCGTAGCGACCCACGCGACGTTGTGGGAGCGATCGAATTGTCACGCGCTGCGTACAGGAAAATGGTTCAGAATTTAATTTGGGCAACTGCCTATAACCTCGTCGCGATTCCGGTGGCGGCGGGTCTATTGGTCCGGTGGGGAGTCGATCTACCGATGAGTGTCGGAGCATTGGCGATGAGCCTGTCTACCCTCATCGTAGCCGTAAACGCCCAGTTCCTTCGCCGATTGAGGCTGCGCCGTTCACTATCGACGGTTTCCTAGACCGTTGTTCCTACCGACGTCTACTTATACTTCTCCTCTCGATCTAGGCTGGGCTGGATGCTTCCTTCGCGTATTGCACCTATCTGTGCTAGTATCGAACTCGCATGAGCGCACAGATATTTGTAGGCGGTTTGGGGGCGGTTGCGCCGGAAACAGCCGCATTCTTTGACACGGAATGCAGATCGTGCGCTATATGCGACTCTTGCAAAGGCTTTATTTGCAAGGTTTTACGCTAAGTTGTTGATTCCACGGCTGGGGACGTAGTTCAGTTGGTTAGAACGCTGCCCCATCATTCGTTAGAGTCCCACACTGTCACGGCCGCTTCCCTTCCCTGCTTCACAAGACACCCATATATAAGGATACTTTTCGCATATCGAAGTGCTTCATATCGACCTCGAGCTACTGACCCAGCAAAGCATTCTGTTTTTTCTTTTGGCGCGCTACGACCTTAGAATTCCTAGCTTTCGCATGCGAAAGTAGACGGTGGACCGCTTCATTCCCAAGCGAACAGCAGCGCCTCTGGGACCAGCGATAACCCAATTGGCTTGCTCCAACGTCTTGCGGATGTGAACTCGCTCAGCTTCTTCCATCGTGATGGGCTCCAGAGATTCAATTCCCGCAGCCTGCCTCAATCCTTTAAGTGGAGGACGCAGTGTGTTCTCATCGGCCAGGATGACGCTCCGCTCGATGAAATTCTGCAGCTCACGGATGTTTCCCGGCCAAGAATGGTCTACCAGCGCCTCCATCACATCTGTCGGAATCCGCTCGATCTGCTTGTTCATGCGTTCCGCATAGATTCCTACAAAGTGCCTCACGAGTGATGGAATGTCTCTGCGCCGATCGCGCAGTGGGGGAACAAGTATGGGAAAGATATTCAACCGGTAGTACAGATCCCTACGGAATTGATTCTGGGCAACTAGCTTGGCGAGGTCTTTATTTGTTGCGGCTACTAGCCGAACGTTCACCCGTTGGGTTTGCGTACTGCCCAATCTCTCGAACTCTCCCTCTTGAAGGAAGTGCAGCAGCTTGGGTTGCAGTTCGAGCGGGATGTCCCCGATCTCGTCCAGGAAGAGCGTGCCGCGGTCAGCCGCTTCGAAACGGCCCACTTTGCGTGCCACGGCGCCCGTGAAGGCTCCTCTTTCGTGGCCGAAGAGCTCGCTCTCTAGCAATCCGAGGGGAATCGCAGCACAATTCACTTTTAGGAATGGACGATCGCTGCGTGTGCTGTGCTCGTGAATCGCGCGGGCGATGAGTTCCTTCCCTGTACCGGTTTCCCCTTCAATCAGAGCGGTCGAACCCGTGGGCGCGACTGTGCGAACGAGGTTCAATACCTCTTGGAGAGCTTTGCTCGCTCCGACGATGTATTCAAAGCCGTCGTTCAGACCTTCTCGGCCGGTGAGACAGGTCTGGATATCATCTTCATTTTCTGAAAGAACTGCATTCTCCCAAGCCATGGTCGTTCCTCTCATTTGACGCGGTCGAAGCAGGCGAGCAAGGACCGAGCTCGCGTGTTCGTTGGTACATCTGATTCACCTGATGCGGCCTCTTCGACTGGACCTGTAGCCTCCTTATGCGTCGGGAATTTTCAGGGCATGACTGCTGCCCGTTGTCCGAGAATGCATGCCGCTCGGCCCGTCGGAGATTTTTCCTCTGTGGAGACGAGCTTTCTCAAGGGCGAACCGCGATACATGGTGTACAAGTAGGTCCCGTGATCCTGGCCGGATTGCACTTCGAGGAACTCGACGGATCGCACTTTGCCCGGTATGTTTCCACCGAACCATCGAGGGTCCTCCTCTTGAGACCATGTAATTACGGATAGTACCGATCCCGCCGCATACGCATGCGTGGCGTTCTTGCGTGTGCAGGCGATGGCTCGATCATTGCCCAGAACCGTGGCCAAGGTGTGGTCGTTATGGTTGAGCGTGGATGCGATGACCTCCCATTGGAGCGGGTTGTAGGGCAGTTCTCCGGATACCTCAGCGTCCCGATTGAACCGCGTTATCACCCGCGCGCTCGGTTGCGAGCATCCTATGCCCATCAGCAGTAGAGCCGCGGGAAGCACATGGATGGTTTTCACAGCGCGCCTCGTTGCCGATTCTTGATCGGCATCGTGAAGACATAGTCGTTTCGCTCAACCGCGTGATGACAGTCGACGCAGTGAGTATTTGCGAAGTCCAACGTTTGGCCATCGGGCTTCAGGTCCATACCGATCCATCGGCCCCAGCCCCATCCTGCCGTCGTGCGATACTTCTCCTGATCGCGAATCATTAATTCGACTTGAACAAACTGTCCGGGCCCAACTACCCCATCGGGATCCGGTTGTTCATGCCAGGTGACTTTTCCGATCATGGCTCCGTCCGGCCATGGATTGATACGGTTGTCCGCGATTGCTTTCACCGCGAGATCATTACCGAGAACAACGCGAATGGTGTCGTTTTCGATTCGCTCCGTGCTGCCGATCTGTTTCCAAGTCTTGTACTCTGGATGAAAGGGGACACCACCAAGCGTGTTCTGAACGCTGCGGACTGTCCCGTTGTCCTCAATCCACCGCATGTATTCGCGATCTGCTGCCTGGACTTCCGAGACAGTGGCTGGAGGTTCCTGCGACCTAGGTGTCAGATAATTCCGTAGAATCGCCAGCTGTTCCGCAGTAATCGCGGAGTTCGGGTGCGCCGCTCGATACGAAGGCACCGGCATTGCGCCCAGCTGAATCTGATTGAAGGCGTCGAATAACGCCAACTTCTGCTGCTCTTCGGAAAGCGCTCCGATCTCTGAGAAGTTCAGGTGCGCCCTGGCGCGATATACGTCTCGGGAAACGATCCAGTAGGCCGGCACGACTCGATCAAACCAAGCCAATTCAGTTTCGTTGGAATGGCAGTTGTAGCAGGAGTGTTTGAAGATCGCCTTGACCTCAGCGGGAGCCTGTATCTCGGCAGTGACCGGCGGATTCCTCAGTTCGGGCCGGACGAACTGCAGTCCTGCGAACAACAGGAGTCCAATTCCGCAGAATCGAAGCAGCAGCCGGAAGTACGGAGTCTTTGACATACAATCTCTCTCCTAATCGATAAGTGAAGATGTATCTAGGCGATCCTCCACTCGGATGCATGGCCCTTTGCTGTTGTTCCACTGCTAGTTGAGAAACCATTCAACCAGTCCTTCCAGAGTCGCTTTGCCTTTCGCCAGGCTCACTTCTGATTCCTGACGATCTCGATTCCACGCGTTGTCAACAATCACGCTCCGAAGATCTCGAACACCTACAAGCTTCAACCAAAAGTCCAGATAGGTCGCTTGGTAGTCGAATCGCGAGGGCGGTATAGGAGTACCCTCCAGGAAACGCGAACCGCGCGTATAGACGACGATTGCCTTTTCCACGTTCAGTAGAGGGCCGTACTGTTTGCCGTCGTAGGTAAACAGATAGTTTCGCTGCGCTACGAGATCAATCAGTTGTTTGAGCTTGTAAGGTAGACCAAAGTTCCACATGGGAGTCCCTAAGACGATTCGATTGGCGTTCTGAAATCGTTCGATCAACGATTGAATTCGCTCCCACACGTTGGACTCTGCCTCAGTCATCGTTTCGTGCTTCACAGCTTTGTACTTCGCTCCAATTGCCTCGTAGTCGAACTCCGGTAGCCGTTCATGCCAGACGTTCAACGTATCTACAACTATCGAGTCGTTGTCGGATTGGCACGCCTCGATGAATGATTTAGTGAGGTTGATCGAATCGGAAGATTCGCCTCTTGGTGATGACTGAATTTCGAGAAGTTTCACTTGGTCCTCCGGGTGTGCGGATTTCTTGCGGAGTCCGAGCTACTTCGAGGCCGCACGTGCGGCACTCTCGATTACATCTGCAACCTCCTTGGGATGCGAGACGTAGACGCAGTGGCTGGCACCTGCGACTTCAATCGTGTGGCTACTAGCCCGCTTCGCATACCAACGTTCCAAGTCCGGGTTGATGGTTCGATCGCTTCCTGCCACTACCATCCAGCTCGGTTTGCTTCTCCAGGCAGCCGTGGTGATCGTCGCTGAGAAATTATCCGCAAAGTTGAGCACTTGTGAGCGCGCCATCAATGCGGCCCGGTCAGCGGGAAGGTCAGCTGCGAACAATTCATGGAATTGCGTCGGGTCAATATAGGTGAAACCGTCCGACGTTTTCTTTATGGCGCCTGATTTGGCGAGGTCGCTCGGAAAGCGGTTTCCGTCCTCTGACTCTTTCTCGCCGGAATCCGGCATGTGAGCCGCGACGTACACCAATCCGGTAACCGATGGATCCGTGCCCGCTTCCGTAATTACGGCTCCCCCATAGCTGTGAGCGACAAGAATGCACGGCCCACTTTGAAGAGCAAGTGTGCGCTTCGTAGCGGCCACGTCTTCTTTAAAGGACGTCTCAGGCTCTTGGACGATGCTGACGTTGTAACCATCTTTGATAAGAATGTCGTAGACGCCTTTCCAGCCGGAACCATCTGCCCAAGCTCCATGCACCAGAACAATATTCTTGACGCCACGCTCGGGTCTCTGCGCTGAAAGCACGCCGCAAGTCAACAGCAATAAAATGACGCATACGGACTGGCCAATTCCTCGCACTGCTCGCATAGGCTTCATCGGATTACTCATTTGTTATTCCTTTTGTTACGCATCACCGCTGAACGACCGATGCGATGGCGCTGAATTCACTGCCCTTGCTACGTAAGATCGACCGTGTAGTAGTACGTTGTCCCGGGTTTCAGTTTTGGGACGCCCCTATTTCTTCGAAGAGCCTGGAGGAAATTGCTTAAGCATTTTCTCGACGCCTTTATTCAGGTTCTGGATGTTCTTGTTGGAGTTGCTCGAGATCGTGTCACTGGAGCTGCCTCTCCATACCAGTTGCTTCGTCTTCGTGTCGAACAGATCGACCACCAACGTCCCTACCTTGTATGTATCTGTTGTTGTCGTTGCCTCGCCAAAGCCACCGCCTCCGAAACGTCTCCAACCCCAGCCACCTCCAAACCCGTCGTAGAAGGTATTGAGAGTCTGCTGATCGTGGGTCATCTCGATGGCGATGATCGAAATATCGCCGCCCGAATCCACCTGGGCCCATCCTTTTGCGGCCAGAGCGGCGTTTACGGAGTTCTTAATTCGGTCGACAAACAGAGGGTCTTGCGTCTTCACGCGCTCCCATGAGTAGGTATGGTATTGGCCGAAGTTCGCGCTGCGGTCATAGTCGGTCTTTACTTGCTGTGCCGACGCCCTGTCTGCGAACAAATACATCATCCCAATCAAAGCGAACATAACTTTTTGCATTTTCATAACTCCTCCTTTTTTGAAATTTCGATAGAACATCGTTCATCGACCCGTTATGCGAATCAGCATTTCTTGACCGCTATTCAAGGTGATCTTCTGATGTCCGTGGAAAGCCGTTGTTCCTAGCCCCCCGGCTCCGCCGATTACTGAACCGATGCCCGCGCCCTTCCCACCCCCGAAGATTCCGCCCAGCAATGCTCCGGCTCCCGCCCCGATCACAGTGTGCGCGATAGTTTTGCGGCCTCGCCCACCCGACTCGATGGCGCCTTCCACATCTACCTTCTCACCCGAAGGCGCGTGATAAAGCTCCACAATTTCGGCGTGAATAGGCGCCCGACGCCCGTCTGGCATCACCAACCGGTCGAACCGGAGCATCATGGAAGTACGGCCCTTGACCTTGCCGGACATGTCAATTTGCGTGATGTGACCGTAGACCCGGGCGTTCCGGTAGTCGCCTTGGTCAACGACCGTAGCGCTGAAAGGGTCACCAACTTCGGAATCAGTGCTGGTGAGCGTGTCATCGAGGCGAATTCGCAGTGCTACGTGATCTGGAACGCCGAAGCTCTGGGTCGAGCCAAGCAGTAAAGAGGAGGTAATTGTGACCACTGCCACAACTAAACCCAGGCCCGCGGCATAGCCCAGAAGCTCGAATCTCTTCAGACGATTACCCACCGATGCTTCTCCTTTTATCATCACCACTCAGCGCGCCAGCCACAACGCATACCGAATCGCTTGGAACACGGTCCACTGATGGTTTGCCCGCAGAATGCGATACCAATCGAGAATCGATGGCCGCGTCATAGTTGCGCCTTCCTTCGGTGGTTACTCTGCTTCGAGCGAAGGTTGGGGTGATTGGGTCGCGACAAGGCAGCTTCTCTCCTGTTGCGGCGCCCGTTTCTAGATTCCACAAACAAATAGCGGACGGCTTTGGGCCGACTCAGCCCCAAACGCTCAGCCAGCTTCCGACGGAGCAATCGTCGTGCGCGGAAGGCGCTCGCCTTTACCGTTCCCACAGGAAGTCCGAGAGCCTTTGCTGTCTGCCTCGTGGTCAACTCATCGAGTTCCCGCAGCTGAACTACCTTCCCCAGAATGGGCTTCAGTTCTCCAATCGCCGTACTCAAGATGTCGCGGAGCTCCCGCGCCTCGCATAGCTGCTCCGGGGTTATTGCGGCGTTGTGGGTCTCAACCGTCATGTCCTCTTTTTCTAACGCTTCGCTTTCGTCGATGGACACATAGCCTGGGCGCCGTTTGCGGAGCAGCATCAGGGCATCATTGATCGCGATGCGAGTAAGCCAGGTGGAAAATCTTGATTGCCGTTGAAAACCCCTTAGGTGAACATATGCATGCTCGAAAGCCTGTTGCGCTGCATCTTCAGCGTCCTCGTGGTTCCGCAACACCCGCCAGGCGACACGCAGGACCCGGCGCTCATATCGGTCGAACAAGACGCCAAACGCCGCGGAGGAACCGTTAATGGCCTCTTCCACCAAAAGGTGATCCTGTGTTTCGGTCAGTTTGGCTTCTGAGATGTCTGCCCTCTCTACCATTTCGGTTCGAGCTGCTGTTTCGAGTCGCATCTTTCCCCCTCGTGGGCTTGTTTCTGGCGTTCGTCTAGGCACTTCTCGACGCTCAACACGTACATCACCGGGCAATGAACACGGCGGCTTCGCTCGCCTTTGAGAACGCGGCCGCAAATCCTCCATAGCCAAGCATCGATACAATTCGTCTTTAAAGCCTGCCCAAAAAATGCAACGCTGACTCCGCTTTCCCTTATACGGCCGCTCCCTGTGCTGCTGGGATCTTAAGGAACGCGAGCAACGCGGCATTGATTTCGTCTGCGCGAGTTGTACACATCCCGTGTGGCGCACCTGCGATGACTTTCAGCGTCGCGTTTTTGACGATTTTCGCGGTCAGGAGACCGGAGTCGGCGATCGGGACGATCTGGTCGGCGTCACCATGCAAAACCAACGTCGGGACGTCGATCTTCTTGAGGTCCCCGGTGAAGTCGGTCTCGGAGAATGCCTTGATGCAGTCGTACGCACCGACGATGGAAACCTGCATTCCTTGTCGCCAAAACGAGTCCCGCACGCCTTCGGAAATCTTCGCGTCCGGCTTGTTGTAGCCGTAGAAGGGCAGGCTCAGATCCTTGAAGAACTGAGAGCGGTCCGCCACCACGCTAGCGCGGATCTGGTCAAATACCGACAGGGGCAGGCCACCCGGGTTGTTCTCCGTCTTCAGCATGATCGGCGGCACTGCACCAATGAGGACGGCCTTCGACACGCGCTTGGATCCGTGCCGGCCAATGTAACGCGCAACTTCGCCCCCTCCAGTAGAGTGCCCGACGAGAGTGATGTTCTTCAGATCGAGCTTTTCGATGAGCGCGGCGAGGTCATCCGCGTACGTGTCCATCTCGTTGCCATTCCACGGCTGGCTGGAGCGGCCGTGGCCCCGGCGGTCGTGGGCAATGGCGCGATAGCCTTTTTGGGCGAGAAACAGCATCTGCGCGTCCCACGCGTCCGCATTCAGTGGCCATCCATGCGAGAACACCACGGTTGGTCCAGCTCCCCAGTCTTTGAAGTAGATTTTCGTTCCGTCTTTCGTGGTGATCGTATTCATTTCCGTTTCTCCTTGATCATTCCCATGTGGATTTGGAGCGCTGACCGTTTCTAACCACACTTACGCGTTTGGGTTGGCAAAAACTTCGCCGATGTGTGCGCGGATTTCGTCGTAATACTCGGGGTGGTTCACGAGAATCGCGGAAATCTCTTGAGCGAGTGGGCTTTCGGCGGCCCATTTCTTTTGTTGGTCAGGAAACAGTGGTTCCGTGAGTGGCTTCGCCTCTTTTAGCAAGCGCATCAACTCGAGATGATCCGGGTTTTCGTTTTCACTCATTTTGAGTCCGCCAGATGCCTTGGTAGCAAATTGGTCCATGACTTTGTCCCTCCGGTTTTAGGTTCCTGCAGACTGCCGCTGCCAGATGACGCCCACCCTATACAAGTGCAATCGAGCGGCCAACGCGATTGCGTTGAATCCACTGCTCTTGCTGCAGAAGATCGTGCCGAAGATTCTGAAGTGCCGAAATTTCAGAGGGGACCAATCAGAACGAGAAGGATCGGGCTGTCATGCAGATAAGAACGAGTTTACGCAGATGCCGACAGGATTATGGAAGTCGAATCACAGCTCGAGGAGATCGCACCAGGGACTGAGCTGAAGTACGCCAGCAAGGCATGCGTTGTTCTTTAACAGCCAAGCCCACAGTGACAAAGGGGAGATGACCGGCGCGGTCGAAGGGAACACACACATTACGAGTAACAGGATTCCGTCATCGTCCCCGACGGTCGTGTCAATCGGATGGCAAGAGACTTGCGCTTCGCTGCAGGTTGTGTGAGGTCGCTCCTTAGATGTCGTTATCCAGGGACGACGTCACGTTTTGAATGCTGCGGGACAGAGCAAGAAAGGTTCGCAGTTCTGGTGCAAGTAATCCTTGCGGTCCTTTGGAGCAGCAAGACAGGACCTTCTTTTCTAGGTCCCCGAGTGCATCTTCGAAGTCGTCTTTCCTCTCCGATGCTTTGCCCTCCAGCCGGTCGGCCATACCATCCACCACATCGGCGAGGCCTTTATCGAACTCTTGTTGCGCCCTGGCCACCGTCGCAGGCAATTCAAAACCGGGAAGCCGGACGCGGTATCTCCACAAAGTAACTCGCGTTATAAAAAGCATCCGCAGCCGCGGCTGCCACCGCACGATTCGACCGCGCAAAGCAAGGTCCTGCAGCCGCGTAGGGCCGAGTTCGAGCAGGAGGCCATCGGCGAGCGCTCTCACTTGGTCGAAACTGCTGTTGATCATTTCACGCAGCGAATAGGTCTGTCCGACGGCAACCTTCGGATCTTTCGAAACTGGTTCTCGTAAGAGTTGGGCGAGTAATCGCAGGCTGGAAATAAACGTTTTTTTCATTTCCACCGCAATAGGTGCACTCCAGAGCCGATCAAATACAAGCCACATCATGCATAGTCCGAGGCCGACCCCAACGATTCGGTCCCTTGCCGCAGCGAGCGATGTCTGCCTCGCGAACTCTTGAAGGTTAATGAGGCAGAAGACCACAGCGATCTGAAATCCGAAATATGACAATCGCGGGCTTGATGTCATGAACCATGAGACCAGCGCCATGACAAGTATGAAGAAGATTGCGAATCCGCCAATCGAATCGAGATGCGGGAGAATGAATATCTCCGAGCCTATCCCTATAAGGAGCCCGCCCACCACGAACGCGGCGAAGCGCAGAATCTGTCTTTGTCGAGAGACTCCGACAGCGGAAATCGCCGTCAACAGGCACGTGGCTATAGCGGGTGCGCCGATGTTTGGCCACGCGATGGAGTTATAGATGATGTAACAGCCACTAGCCGCCAAGCACCCTCGTAGAGCGAACTTAAGATGCTCAGGGTTAACGAATGCATCTGGAGCCAAGAGTTTCGATTGCAGCACGTCGGGCGAGGGTGGCAGGTGCACTTTCGTCGACTCCGAATACGTGAACGCTTGTGGGATGAGCGAAACCGTATGCTGCATTTCGTGCAATAGCGGAACATGGGAGGGGGCATGGTCAGGGTCAAAGTGAATCGTGCTCGAGATTCGCCGATTCATTAGATCGGACCGAATGATTGCGACGGCCATCCCCAAGGTACGCAATTGCTCTGCATCGGTATCAGTAAGCTCGAAGCTGAGTCCGGTCAACGTGGCGGTAATGTCGACCAATCTTCCAACCAGCGCAACGACACCACTCATCTGTGCCCTGTAGTGGGTCGAATAGTCCGCGCGGCAGAGAAGCCGTCGCAAACTCGAGGTTCCAAGCATGCCGAACCTGATGATTTTCTTTTTACTTGGGTCATCTGGAGGACAGCGTTTGGCGTAACAAACCAACAGACTCTCGACCGCAGACAACCGTTCCGCGATGGGCAGCACAATATCGTCGCCTGGATTCACACGAGCAAACGCCAGCTCTGTTACCGCAGTAACCAGAGCTCCTACCGATACCGCCAAAGTGAGCCAGAGCGTATCTTCGACATTAGTTTCGGCGGAGACATGCCGTTCCCATATGGGAATGCCAACAGCGATCACCAGGGCGAATGTTGAAGCAGCGCCGTAATTTGTCATCGCACTGAGTGCATAAAAAGTCAGAACGAATGAAGCAATCACCCAGAGAAAATGTAAGATGGGAACGCTGATAACGAAGCCCGCCGAAATCAAAACATAGGCTCCCCCAACCCCGACAAAGAGGAATGTTGTTCCAGCTGATTGCAGCGTGGCCCTTGGGCTTGCGCGCGAAATGATGAGTGTGTAAATCGCAGCCTCGAAGGCATAGGGAATACGAAAGGTCTCGCAAATAATCATGACCAGCGTCGCGGCAATTACCATCCGCGCTACTATTCCTGCCCGGCCTGGATATGGAGCGAGCTCCTCCTTGAGAAAATCTAGGAACCAAGGTAGAGCGCCGGGCGATTCGTGTAGGCTTTGCGCAATTGTGGCCATTCTCAATCTCCGCGAATTGTGACAACGGCGGACTCGCCGACTCGAAATAATTCGGGGGAGGGATTTTGCACGCGGACCCGAACCGGATATCTCGAAGCCAAATGCACCCAATTGAGTGTTCGCTGCGCGTCCGGAAGGCCGGGTTCCAGGCGGCCAAAGACATCCGGATCAGGAGTAACGCCGAATCCCACGCTGTCCACAACACCTTTGAATCGCAAATTCGGTTTCGACATAACGTAGACGTCGGCCCGCATACCAGGCACGATGTGTTGGAGTTCGCCTTCGCGGAAGTTACCAATCGCCCACCAAGTGCGTGCGTCAATTAGAGTGAAGACCTGTTGACCGGCATGGGCGTAGGCACCTTCGGAAAGATTGAGATTTGTTACGAGCGCATCGAACGGCGCATAGACCTGGCAATTTCCGAAGTTATATCGCGCGGTTTCTACGGCAGATGCTTTGGCGCCGCGTTGATTCGTTAGTGGATCAAGCGTGGTGACAGCGTGCTGGGCTTGCTCGTGATAGGCCTTGCTTTCGTCCACGACGGATTGGGACCGTTCGTATTGCGCCAAAGCCGACTGAAGTCCAGCCTGCGAAAGCCGTAGTTGTGACTCTGCTTGTTTCAGAGCTTCTGCCTCGGCGGTTTCTGAAGTTCTTGCTCGGTCCACCTGGTCTACCGTGACGAACTGTTTTGTGAGAAGAGGTTCGAGACGATGGAGGTTGTTACTCGCATAGGTCCACTCTGCCTTTGCTCGGTTTACGCCTTGCTCAGCATTGGACACATCCGCCCGGGCCTGATCGACAGCGGCTGCCCATCGGTTTACGTCTGACTGCGAGCTGTGGATGCCTGCCCGCGACACGGAAACCGCACTCACCAGTGCTGCAATTCTGCGCTGTTCGTCTGTAATCTGCCCTTCGAGAGCAGCCTGTTCGGAAAGGGCGCGTTCGAGCGCATACTGATACGGCCTCTCATCGATCTCGAACAGCAGATCGCCCTTTCTTACAAACTGGTTGTCACGCACATTCAGTCGCACGATCGGCCCGTCGACTTGCGGCGCAATACCAATGAAATTGGCAAACACTTCGGCATCATCCGTCCGTGGATAGTGGTTGGCGCGGTAAAGTGCCAGTAGCCCGAGCAGGGCTGCGGCTACTGTGATGGCCACGCTAATTCGGCGGCTAAGCACCCGCTGCGGTCTGGAATTTGTCTCGACATTCATAGTCCCTGTTCCTACCTAGCTAGTGAAAGAAAATCAGCCACAACCCAAACGTGAACAATGCAGCGAGGCTCGGATAAGCCAGTACCGCTAAATCAAGATTCATGTGGAACCGCAGCAGCACCAATCGCGTGAGGGCGGTGAGCAGAACAGCCAGGGCCAAGCAGACGAGCCACGCCGGGAAAAACGACCCCAGGATATCGACGGAAGGAGCCCGTGAGCAACTGGCAAGTGGCAACGCGGAGAGCGAGACTAAGAACCCGAGCCTCACAGGTCGACGTTTTCCAGTGGCGCGCATGGTCAAGGCCGCGTCGATGCTGGTTGAATCGAATCGCCCGTTCGGAACGCCAGGTCCGCCAAAGCGATAAGCACTTGGGTGCGGGCAAGTACGTCCGTTGAGCGGGCCTGTGCAAGTGTCCGCTGGGCCGCCGTGACATCCAAAAAGTTGCGCAGACCGTAGTTATAGGATTCAAGAGCGGAATTGTAGGACTGGCTGGCGGCGTCCAGTAGCGCGGTCGCTGCCTGGCGCTGGCGAAAAGCGGTGTTCAGGTTTGAGTAAGCTGCCCAGACTTGGTTGGCAATCTCATCGCGCGCGGCGTTGACTTGCGCTTCTGCCGAGCGGACGTTCGCTTCGGCTTGCACGACATTGTTTTTTCGAGCACCTCCATCAAACACCGTCCAGTTCAGACTTAAACTCAATCCGCCCGTGAGGCCGGCTGTGTGTCCCCAGGGTAGGGTTTGCTGTAACCCATACAGGGACTGCGCAACCGGGCTGACATTAACACTCAGGGAAGGATAGAAGGCCGCGCGTGCCTCCTTCATCCTAGCGTTCGACGATCGTATCTCGGCCACCAGCCGCATGAGATCGGGGCGTTGTCCCAGGGCGCGATTGATGGCCAGGTCCACCGAGTCGCCAATCGAGTCGGGAGTCGGTAGCTCCATGAGAGTTTTCACGTGAATCGTCGCCGTTGGAGAGGTTCCGAGCGCGGTTGCCAAATTTCCCTGCGCAATCTCTTCCGCACCTAGCACGGCTTGCAGTTCGTATTCTGCCTGTGCGGTTGCGCTTCGGGCTTCCAGTACATCGGGAAGAGTCGCCAGTCCATTGTTCAATCGCTCCTCCACAGATTGCTGCACGGCCTGGGCATTAGACAGACTGGCTCGGGCGGCGTCCTCCTGGCCTGACGCATTTAGGAGCTGATAGTAGCCTTGCTCGACCTGGTAAATCAGTCTGCGGTGTGTGTCATTAAACACGAAGTTGGCTGCCAGGACGTTTGCTCTGGCCGCAGCAATTCGGCCTGCCCGCGCACCAAAGTCAAAGACCGTATAGTTGAGATCCAATGCCACCTGAAAGTCCTGAAAGGTTTGGCGGAAGTAACGGGTTCCAAGATAGGTCTCCTCCCGGTTGGTCTCGGAAAGTGCAGCAGCTGCCAGGGTCGGAAACAATTCGCTGCGCGCGACGCCCAAAGCCGCGGCCTGCGCACGGGCGCGTTCCCAGGCGAAATGTGTCTCGGGATTGTGCGTTTCCGCCACGTCGATTAACTCTCCCAACGAGTAGGTCTTGGCCGGATCTGTGTTAAACCTGGACTCACGAAAATTCTTCGCATCCGCTTCGATTCTCTGTTCGCCGACGCCGTGCCACGGGTGATCGGGCGAAAGAGGCGCGCCCTGAGCAAAGGCCCGGCTTCCACACAGCAAAAGAACGGTCAAGATTGCCGTACGCGCCCGAATCCTTTTCACTAGTAGTCGCAAGAGCGTGGCTAGCATTGGGTTCGATCCAGTATCCTTTGCGACAAGTTGGCAGTCTGACGTCCATTCTGTTCAGCGCCAGAGATTTGTTTTGGCGAGGTCAATCAGCTCGTCGCCGTGCCCGCTGAGCACCGCTTTCAGCGCAAACAGGCCAAAGCCCTTTGCCTGCTCAAGAGTTACTTTGGGGGGCATCGAGAGTTCCTGACGGCTTATGGGAACTTCCAGCAGAGCGGGTCCGTCATGCTCCAGAAGCGCGGCGATCATCGGCCGAACCTGATCGGGCGTTTCGGCTGTCAAACCCAAGAGGCCAGCGGATTCGGCCATTTTTGCGAAGTTCGGGTTCTCGAGATCCGTTCCAAAGTCGATAAGGCCGGCTGCCTTCATTTCAAGCTCCACAAAAGCCAGCGAGTTGTTCTTGAAGACCACAATCTTCACGGGAGCTTTCAATTGCCGCAGTGAAAGTAGATCGCCCATGAGCATGGCAAGCCCGCCGTCGCCAGACAGCGCCACAACTTGCCGGCCAGGGTGACTAACCTGTGCACCGATGGCCTGCGGTAAGGCGTTTGCCATTGATCCGTGGTTAAAAGAGCCCAGCAACCGTCGCTTTCCATTCATCGTCAAATACCGCGCGGCCCAAATCGTGGGCGTGCCTACATCGCAAGAAAAAACTGCGTCATCGGCCGCCTGCTCGTTGAGCGTCTTTACGACGTGTTGAGGATGGATCTGTTTTCCTCCCGATTCTGGCGCAGCAAGCTCAACAAGACCTCTGCGCGCCTCGCGGTAATGCTCGAGCGAGGCCTTCAGATGGGTTCCCTCGCCGTTCTGCCGAACTCTTGGCAACAGCGCTTCGAGCGTTGTTTTGATGTCTCCGACAAATCCGTAATCCAACTTCGTACGGCGGCCGAGCTGTTCGCCGCGAATATCAATCTGGACAATCGTGGCGTCGCGCGGGAAAAACTGTTGATAAGGGAAATCGGTTCCAATCATCAGCAGGAGATCGCAGTTCATCATCGCGTAATATCCGGACGAAAATCCCAACAGCCCCGTCATTCCCACGTCGAACGGGTTGTTGTACTCGATGAACTCCTTTCCGCGCATCGCATGTACGATCGGGGAGTTCAATCTCGAAGCCAGGGCAATTAGCTCCCGATGTGCGCCCGCGCACCCAGCTCCGCCTAAAATGGTGATTTTCTTTGATGGATCGAGAATTCTGGCCAGCGTGTCGAGCTCTTCGTCCGAGGGGCACACTTTGGGATTCGGAGGCGGGAAGCGCAGGCGTGGCGAGGCCGCCGTTGCGGTCTGCAGAGCGATATCTCCAGGAATCGACACTACGGCAACGCCCCGGCGAGACACCGCGGTCTGCATTGCCAATTCCAGGACACGCGGCATTTGCTCGGGATGCGACACCAATTCGCAATAATGGCTGCATTGTGCGAAAAGATGTTCTGGATGAGTTTCTTGAAAATATCTGCTGCCGATTTCAGCGCTGGGGATCTGCGCAGCAATGGCGAGGACCGGAACGCGGCTGCGATGACAATCGTAGAGACCATTGATCAAGTGCAAGTTGCCTGGACCACAGCTCCCTGCGCAGACGGACAGCTTCCCTGTGAGGTGTGCTTCTGCGCCGGCGGCAAACGCTGCCGTCTCTTCATGCCGCACGTGAATCCACCGAATCTGTTCCTGCCTGCGAATTGCGTCGGTAAATCCGTTGAGTGAATCGCCGGATAGTCCGTAAACTCTTTCCACGGCGGCACCTGCAAGGACTTCCACCATCAGTTCCGCAATGTTTTTCGTCATGGCGTCGCCCCGTTCTATACGATTTTCATTCTCGCGCCTGTGACCCGTGAAGCGATTCACTCGAGGATTGTTGCTGTGTCTCGCTTCACGGTGTCGGGAAGAGGCTGAATCCGAAGACTCAGGCACTTCCAATCGGGTTCTCGTCGAACAAGCGGGCGACCATGGCCGAATCGAGGTAGGCCCGAACGCGAACGATCACGTTATTTCGGAAATACACCACCCAGCAGTAGCGGTTGTCGAAGCGCATGCCGTTCTTGGCCGTCGCCAGAGAATGAAGTTCGACTACCGCCTCGTCACCCTTTACGATCAAATCCTCCACGTGGAGCTGCGCGCCCTTCGGGAGAACCTGGCTCAACTTGGCGAACGTACCTTCGACAAAGGCTTTCTTGCTTGGGTAATGGCCCGCCAGGGGATGGGTTCCCATCACTGTCCAGTCCACGTCGTCAGCCACCCGTTCGAAGAACGCAGCGCCGTCGCCGTTCTCAAGTCCCTTAAAGATTTCGCGAACACTTTCAGCTGTAATTGCCATTTGAAACTCTCCTTTTCTTCTGTGCTCTGTATTTCGTGATCTGGCTTCTGTAGTTTCTTAGGCGGCTTTCGATGACGATGCCGTCTCCTGGCCCGTCTTGACGGAGCCGAGCAGCTTCATCAGATCCCTGACCTGGATGTTTTCCACCGAATGTGCGGCATCCTTGATCTCGGCGGACAGCCCCTCGTCAACGCGACCGGCCACGAGTGTGTCGAACTTATGGATCGCGTCCTCCCATATGAACGGATGGGAAGCAAGGCCAGGGTAGTCCTGGACCTCGTGTTCGATCACGCTTCCGTCCTGCAGCCGGACCCTGATCTTGGCCGGCATCTTCTTGGGATATTCCTCGGTGTATTCATGGTTCGGCCGGACCGAAACCTTCTTCAGCAAGCCCTGCACGTCCGGCTTGATGATGCGTTCTGGTTTGAATTGCGCCGGCATCACGTCGCCGTCAAGCAGGGCCACCGCAAGCAGGTACGGCAGGCTGTGATCCGCCTGTTCCTTGATACGGATGACTCTGTCCGTGCCGTAGAGTCCACCGCCGGCAAAGTCAAAGGCGAGTTGGAACACTTCTGCTTCAATCGAGACGACCTTGTCGGGAGCGATTTTGTTCTGCCTGGCGAGTTCGACCATGCAATGGACTGCGGACTGCGTGTGGATCATGGAGTTGTACTTTTTGATGGTGCTCTCCACGACGCCTTCGTACCCCTGTTTGTCCCAGTCGATGTTGATCTTCATCCTCAGGAGGTGATCAATACCCAACGGGCCTTCGATCACTTGCAGCGGCCCCTGCACTCCGCGACGGGCTAGGAACAAAGTGTTCATGGCACCGAGCGCCGACTGTGCCGACGCGAGACCCTTCCACTGCGACAGTGGCTTTGCCCGAACGACGGCGAAGGACGCATCGCTGACCGCGGCCATTGCCATGGCGTGACCAATCTGCTGCTCGCTAAGGCCGAGCAGCCGCCCAGCGGCCGCGTTGTGCGAGAAGGCCAGTTGCGACGTGTGGTCGAAGCCGCTGCTCATGAAGTTGGCCTGATCAACGAACCGTGACTGCACCGTGTAGCCGAGTGCCACAGCAAGCATGAGGTCGCGGCCACTGGCTCCCACGTAGTCGGCGATCGTCAGGGCCACACCGAAATTGTCTGCCGTGTGGCAGGTTTCCGTCGGCGCAAGGAAGTTGTCCATGAAATCGACGTAGCGGACGAGTGCGGTGTGCCAGAAGGCCGCGTAGATCGGGTTTGCTTGTCCGCCGCCGATCAGCGCGCTGGGGCCGGTACCGCCGAACTCCGCGACCTGTTCGCGGCAGGCCTGGACAGGGCCGGCGCCCAGAGCCGCAATGCAGCAGCCCAGGGAGTCCAGTATGTGGATTGGCAACTGCCTGCGTGATTCGGCCGAAAGGTCGGCGAAAGAAGCGCGGGCGGCATACTTTGCGAGAGCTTCAACTTGAGTTGTCATTTCAATTCTCCATTTCTAGTAACTGAGTTCATTTGTTTAGTGCGTTACGGCGATGAAAACCCCCATCGTGACGATCGAGCTCATCACGCTGAGGAACACAGCAGAGGCCGCCTCCGCCTCTGCCGTGCGGTACTGCAAAGCAAACATGATCACAATCGGCATGGTTGGAATGGCCGTCGTCAGCACCGCCTCGCTGACAATGGGATTCCCATAGCCGATCCATCGCAAACCACCCAGGACCAGGGCAGGCTCCAGGATGTTTTTTAGGAATACTAAGAACAAGACGGACCTATTGACTTTGATTTTTCCGGATGCAAGCACGATCCCGCAGGCAAACAAGGCGACGCCTCCTGATGCGTGTCCCAGCAAGCCAAGCGAGCGGACGATGAGTTGAGGAAAGTGGAACCCACTCAGCACGATAATGAAAGCGAGAACGGGTGCCCAAACGATTGGTTCTTTGAGAGTTTCGGCGAGTTTGGCAGCGAAAACCGAGGCGTACGACCTGGAGGACGATGCCGAATGCTCTCCTTCCTCCCCGACGGGAGTGTTTTCCGGTCGGTCTCTCCCTCTCGAATCCAATGCGAGAAGCAGAATCGTGACTGGCACGACTGTGAGGTTGATGACGAGACTGGCTATCGCGATCGGAATGGCGCTGAGCCCTCCAAACAGCTCGCCGAGGACGGCTGGACCTACGAAAGGCACGGCTGGTGCGGAAGCCGTCAGCGCGGCTAGCGCGCTCATGCCTACTTGCATGCGGAGCACGAAATGGGAGAACAGAAACACCACACCGTAGAGGCCAATGATGGCGACGCACAAGGCGATCACGAGCGGGATGTCCTGACCGAGTGCCGCCCGCGAAGTTGTAACGGTTCCGGCAAAAAGCGCCAACGGAACGGCGTAGACCAGGACCATCCGATTCAGGGTTGGCGCATCCTTTGACCCAAAATCGTGTCGCCATGCCGCCACGAAACCTAGCAAGAAGGTGACAACCATTGGTAGAAGTGCGCTTAAAATAATGTTTAGCATGGCCGTTTCACTCTCCTCTTCCTATCCGGAGATCCTCTTTGGCTGGGGGAGTGAGCGAAGCGGAGATCGCATTCATTTCTCCGTGTCGCATGGCAATCGTGCCGAACATTTCGCTATGGACATCGGAATCGATAGTCGATGTGCTTGGATACGCGTATCGGTCGTTCATACTCTCTGCCTTGGCCAGATTTCTCAGACTCATAAAAGGTGCATCTCCTCAGCAGCTGCTGTGAGCCCCTCTTGAAAGTCTGGGTGCGCCAACGCGATCAAAGCTTGCGCCCTCTCCGTAGAGGAGAGCCCCTTCAGATTGGCAAGGCCGTTTTCGGTAACTACGTAATGAACATCCGTGCGAGGTGTCGTGACAGGGCCGGACAGCCGAGGGACAATCTTGCTGATCTTGCCGTCCTTGATCGCAGACTGGAAGGCGATGAAGGACATTCCTCCCTGGGAGGCATACGCGCCTCTGACGAAATCGAGTTGTCCGCCGGTGGATGTGAACTGATGGCCCCTCACATATTCCGAGTTGCAGGCTCCCGTCAGGTCCATTTCAATCGTTGAATTGACCGACACCACGTTGTCGTTCTGGGCGATCACGGCGGGGTCGTTCACGTAATTTACGGGGTAGCTTTCGAGCGCGAGGTTGTCATGCAGGAAGTCATAAAAGGATTGATCCCCCATTGCGAAGGTGAAGACGGACTTTCCTGGGTTGATCTTCTTCCATCGATTGGTGACCACCCCTTTCTGAATCAGTTGTGCCAGGGCTGGGTTGAGCACTTCGGTATGAATGCCCAGATCCTTGCGGTCCACTAGTGCTTCGCAGACTCCGCTGGGGACTCCACCGACGCCGATTTGGAGGCAGGCATGTTCAGGAATAAGTTCAGCGATACGCTGCCCGAGCTTTCGCTCGTGCTCCTGAATCGGTCGCTCAGTCAGAGTCAGTAGCGAAGCATCGTTTTCCACAATGGCATCCACTTCCGAGATATGCAGTGCAGAACTGCCGTAGACGCGCGGCATATGCCGGTTGACTTCCACGATCAGCCGCTTGGCCGTGCGCGCCGCTGTACTGGTGTAATCGTTATTGGTTCCGAAGGTGAAATACCCGTTCCGATCCATGGGCGACACTGTCACTAGAAACGTGTCTACATGAATGTGCTCTGTGAAGAAGCGGACCGACTGGCTGAACGAGTTGGGCACGTAGTACACGACCTTACGATCCCCATCCTCTTGTCCCTGCTTGATAAGACCTCGTTCGGCCTCCTGCAGGAACATGCAATAGGGCTTGATTCGGCCCATCAACTCGTAGCGCAGGAGAGACTTCTTCATGTTCTCTTCCGCGTGCATGTAGTACACCTTCACGTTATCGACGGAGCCAGCCTCCGCCCGAGCCGCAAGTGCTTCCATCAGTGCTGGTGGCTGGCAAACTGCCTGGCCTATGGCCACGATGCTGTTGCTGGCGACCTGCTCGGCGGCGCTGTGGCTGTCGGCAAGTTTTGCCTTGTATTGGCGTTCGTAAGACATCATTTCTCCGTTCAACGAGATAGCGCGTCTCTTTTCTTATCGTTTTCCCAACGGAAACTTGAACGTGGCGCCGGCGAAGATCTGCCATTTAGGCGACGCAACACCGGTGTGGTATACGCAGTATTGCGGCTCGATGTAGAAATTCACTATGTCGCCATCTGAACGGTTCCATACTTTGCCGGCTCCGAATCCAAGAGGGATGTACTGGACGTGAGTAAAACTATTGAATGTCCACACTCCCGTAGACCGCAGGTAGAAGCCATGATGAAAGTTGTAATGAGCAATTGGTTGTGCGGTTGTTACCTGGCCGCCAGGGCTTGAACTGTTCCCGGAGAAAGAGTGCTGGTAGTTGATGAGTACGCCCAACAATCCCCAGTTGAAGGGCTTGAGCACAATTCCCGCAGCGCCGGCCTGCCATTTCCCAGAACCGTAGGCTTCACTTCTCGCCGTTGGCGCCGCAATAAGCGGCCCGACTCCGATCGTGATTCCATGCACTTTGGAAAGCACCAAGTCGTAGACCGTCAGATCTCCAACTCCAGCAGTCGGCCCATTTGGCGTACTCACAGGCGTGTTGATCGGCAGGATTGTGCGTACGAATTGATGAAGACCGAGCAAGTCCATCGGCACCGACACTCGGAACAGCCCCTGATCACCAAATCTGCCGGGATATCCTTCCGGCGAAGGCATGACGTAATTCTGCAAATCGATCGTGAGCTGTGGATTAACCGGGTTATTCGCCGCGTTCGTGTCACTCGCTGCGCCAGACTCGGTAGAGGCTTCTTGAGCCTGGGTCCCACTGGTTTCTTGTGGCCACGCACTTCCTGCAAGGAAAATAAGAGCCGTTACCACAATAAATATGTGTCTTGAACGCAATTCTTTTACCCCCTGAAAATGTTCTCTATTGCTGCTCTCGTACTCCGTTCCGTGAAATACGGTTCCGACTAATAGTTCGCAGCAGCTTCGGGAGAGTGGCCTCGTTTGTAGATCAACATGGTGCGTTCGAAGGTCATCACCTCTTTGCCGTCTTGATTCAACCCGCGAGTTGAAACAGTTACAATTCCCTCCGTAGGCCTGCTCTTTGACTCGCGCTTCGACAGCACCGTGGACTCCGCGTAGAGGGTGTCCCCGGCGAAGATCGGATGTGTCGCCTTAACTTTGTCCCATCCTAGGTTGGCGACGACTTTGGCGCTGACGGTTCGGACGCTCATGCCGGTTAGGAGCGCGAGTGTTAAAGTGCTATCGACCAGCATCTTTCTCCATTCTGTTTTCGCGGCGTAGGCGGCATCGAAATGGACGGGTTGCACGTTCATGGTGAGCAACGTCATCCAGATGTTGTCTACATCTGTGATCGTCCTTCCGGGTCGGTGCTCGAATGTATCGCCGACTTCGAAATCCTCGTAGTAAAGACCGGATGTTTCCCGGTACAGCGTTGGGCCCAATTGCCGGTATGCCGAAAGCGTCTTTTCCGTCATGTCTCCCTCAATCTGTTTCATTCGCTCCTCTTTATTCGTCATTCCGCTTCTCCTTCTAGCGAGTCACCAGATTCGCAGCAGCGATAGCTGCCCGTTCGAGAGTTAGCCTTGCCTTGCGCGCAATTGCTTCATCCACCATCTGATGGTCGACCGAACCCACACCTTGCTGATTCACGGCCAAGATCTGGCGCGCCTCCGCAACCTCTTCGTCACTGGGCGCAAAAACCTCATTAATCACGGAGGTCTGCTTAGGATGGATTGCAGCCTTGCCGTGAAAACCTAAATCCCGTGCTGCCGTTGTTTCTTTCTTCAGCCCTTCCAAGTCAGCGATGTCAAAAAAGGGAGAATCCACGGCTACGATGCCCGCAGATGCAGCGACCTGCACGATGCGCGAGCGAACAAATAACAGCGGTTCCCACCCCCTCTTCGCACCAAGATCTGCTTCCATGTCCGCCGCTCCGAACATCAGGGCAACCGGTCTGACTTCGCTGCCCACGATGTCGGGTAATGCCTCGACAGCTTTTGCCGATTCGATGAGGGCGATGATCTCTGTGTCTTTCGCAGCCTGGTCGAGCAGCGTCCGCACCATGCGGATGAACGCAGGAGAATCGCACTTCGGCAGAATGATGTAGTCCGGCGCAGCTGAAGATTCGAGAAGCGAGTACAAGTCTTCAATTCCCGTACGAGTTACAGGCGCATTGATTCGAAGCGCGCACGGCAACCTACCTTGGGCGGGCTGCTCAAGATACTGAAGAGCAGCAGTGCGAGCTTTCTGCTTGTCAAGAAGGGCCACGGCATCTTCGAGATCGATGATGAGTGCGTCCGCATGTACCTCAGCCGCCCGGCCGAACCGATCGGCTTTCGTCGCGGGCGTGAATAGCCAGCTTTTAAACGAAAGAATCGAGCTGCGCGGTCTGTGTACTGCCATAACTCCTCCTCAAACGCTCGACAACCGCCTGATACAAATGCAATCGGGCGGCCAACGCAATAGCATTGAATTTCCCGCACTTGCTGCAGAAGATCGTGCCGAAAACTTCTGAAGTGCCGAAATCTCAGAGGGAACAAATCAGAACGCGAAGGGTAGGCTTACTTTTTTTGACGATCAAAAACGGTCTACGGCCACGTCGGCACAACCGAGTCTGTCAGGTGGTCGATAGTGTGATCGGCCAACTTTTCAGATAAATAATCGGTTACTGTAATTCCGGAGGTGTCATCACAGTTGCTTTCAACCGATTTCACGATAGTATCCGCGGTGCGTCGCGTCCAATAGAATGAATTCATCAGAACGATGCGCCCCGCGCAACGAATGCTAGTCAGGAGAACTCGATGGAACTGCAACAGCTGAAGTATTTTTGCGAAGTGGCCAAGCGAGAACATGTGACTCGCACTGCCGAAAAGCTATTCGTTTCTCAGTCTGCGATCAGCCGCGCTGTTACCCAATTGGAGGGGGAATTGGAAGTTCCACTCTTCTATCGCCAGGGACGCGCTGTCGTGTTGTCGCCTTATGGGCGCCTATTTCTGGAGCATGTGACTCAGGCTCTTAGCATCCTTGAAAAGGGAAAGCGGTTGCTCAGCGAACAGACCGGGGAAGAATCCGGATCCGTATCCCTTGGCTTCTTACACTCACTCGGAATTGAAATGGTTCCGCGGTTGATCAAAGCGTATCGTCGGAAACATCCCAGGATTCAATTCACGCTGCTCGTCCAGCGCTCAGGGGAGATGCTGATGAAAGAGCTTGTCGCCGGCAATATCGATCTATGCTTTTCTGTCCCGGGAATGTTCGGGCAAAGCGATTTCCGCTGGAACCATCTTCTGGACGAAAAATTGTTGATCGCCATGCCAAAAACACATCCGTTGGCGGCTAGGCGTTCCCTTAGCATGAAGGAATTGTCATCCGAGCCATTCCTCGCTCTCAGCCCAGAACATACTCTGCGCATAATCTTCGACAAGGTCTGTGCCGATGCATCGTTTTTGCCAAAGATCGCATTTGAGGGGATGGATGTTGCAACCCTGCGAGGATTGATTGGTGCGGGGCTCGGCATAGCGCTCCTTCCTCCCGCACCCGCTCGATTTGCCGGAGTCGTAGAGATCAAACTGTCGCCGACGCCCATTCGAGCGTTAGGAATCGGGTGGGTCGAGGATCGTTACCTTCCGGCCAGCGCGATCGAGTTCCGCAAGTTCGTTGTGTCTAAATTTCAAGGACAGTAGAAATCTCGGACAGAGGCCGTCTCTTTACCATGAAGCTGTTGTCCCTTCGCCAGTGGTTGCAGGCACGAAACTCGAGGCTTCGAGTAGCCGAGAGTAGCGAGTTGAGTCCTTGAAACGCCGTTTATCGATGTTCAGGCTTGCGATTTTTGAATCAAGTGTCTGGCGCGGAATTCCCAACTTTGCGGCTGCTCCCTTTGGGCCAGCGACCTGAGCACCACACTCTGCAAGTGCCGCCTCGATGATCTCGCGTTCTCTGTCAGCAATTGTCATCACAAGTGGAAGAGCCGAGCCGGAACGTTGCGGGATTTCCCACATTAAACATGTCTCGTCGATCGAAAAGGTATCTCCCTCACACAAAATAGCCGCACGCTCAACGACGTTCTGCAGTTCGCGGATATTGCCCGGCCAGTCGTAGCGCTCTAGCGCATCGACCACGTCATCGGGAATGTACTCGATGTTTCGTTGCAATCGCTGCGAGTACTTGCGAACGAAGTGCCGGACCAACGAGGGGATATCGCCTGATCGGTCCCGCAACGGAGGCAGGTGGATCGGAAAGACATTCAGCCGATAGTAAAGATCCGCCCGAAATTGGCGATCTTGAACCATTTTCAAAAGCTCATGGTTCGTCGCAGTCACTACGCGAACATTCACCTTAATTGGGCGTCCGCTACCCAATCTCTCAAATTCCTGCTCTTGTAGAACACGCAGCAGTTTAGGCTGGAGTTGAAGGGGAAGGTCGCCGATCTCATCCAAGAACAGCGTACCCTTGTGCGCCAGCTGAAATCGACCCATGGTCTGTGCGACCGCACCTGTGAATGCCCCTTTTTCATGCCCGAAGAGCTCGCTCTCCAACAGTTCTGCGGGAATCGCAGCGCAATTCATTTTTACAAACGGTTCGTGCCGTCGAGAACTCTGATCGTGAATTGCCTTAGCAATCAATTCTTTTCCTGTCCCGGTTTCCCCCTGGATCAGGACGGCAGAATCCGTGGGCGCCACGACTTTCACTCTTTTCAGAACCGCTCGAAAGCTAGCGCTGGATCCAATCAGCTCGCTCTGATTGATATCCGCGCTATCAACAAACGACCTCACCGGCGCATATTCCCTGGCCGGCCCAATTGCAGAAACAGAATTAGACATGTCATTACCCCACGTGTCAGATGCTAACTACGGCCTCTACCGATTTCACGATAGGACCCGCGGTGCGTCGCGTCCAATAGAATGAATTCATCAGAACGATGCGCCCTGCGCAACGAATGCTAGTTAGGAGGACTCGATGGAACTGCAACAGCTGAAGTATTTTTGCGAAGTGGCCAAGCGAGAACATGTGACTCGCACTGCCGAAAAGCCATTCGTTTCTCAGTCTGCGATCAGCCGCGCTGTTAGGGTTGACCGCGAGGGCTTCACATGCCCAGCTTGTTGGAGTCGCCATTCTTTGTTCCTTACTCGCTAACTTCCGTCTCGTTTGCCATTCTGGTTTCTGTACTCATTGCCGTTCTCTTTCGCCCACTGTTTGTTACTTCCCTTCGTTCTTCGCAGGCACTGTGCAACAAATGCCGCCCGCGGAACAACCCTAGATGGAAGAGTTCCCGACCCGGCCTATAGACATGTGTGGTGACTCAACTTTAGAGTGGCTTGAAGACAACTCGTTGAGGACAACTCCAGCGCACTCAAATACCAAGACGCTTCCTGCCAAAAAGGAGAGCATCGATCGAATGCGCGCCGGGTCCCAGGACTGCGATGGCGGCTCCCATCGTTGCCAAGAGGATGCTGCTTCGCTCCTGGCCGGTACCCGAGAGAGCGATCCAGATATCGGTGACCGCTAGAAGCGCTCCGGCGATCGGCGTCCAAAAACCGGCGAGTACAAAGACTCCCGCGCTGGCCGCGATTATTTGCACCGCAACCGATCCACACGAAGCCGCTCCCATCAGTCTGGCGATGCCGTCGTAAATCGGGAGAATTCCGGCAACTATCCGTAGCAGGAGAAGCCCTCGCCCAGGCCAGCCGCTGGGGAACATGGAAAATAGACGTTGCAATAAACCACCTGTCTCAAACAGACAGGATAAACGCGCCTAGAACGATTTGAGACGCCAAAACGGGGAGTTCGGCTACTACTCTTTTGGGGAGGTTACAATTCAATGATTCCGCGCTTCAACCCGACCGTAACGGCGTGCGTTCGGTCGCTTGCGCCAAGCTTAGAGAGAATGTTCCTGACGTGGAACTTAACCGTCTCCTCGGTAATCGAGAGTTGATCGGCGATCAATTTGTTTGCATTCCCACCGGCAATTAAGCGCAGGACTTCGATTTCTCGTAAGGACAGTGTGTCATCGGCCGCGTGTTCGGCGAGTTGGGAAGCGATCTCAGGCGGGATGCGCTTTCCCCCAGCATGGACGGCGCGGATCGTCTCCAGGAGTTCCTTGCGCAAAAGACCCTTTAGCAAGTAACCTCGCGCACCGGCTTTCAGAGCGCGTAGAACTTGGACGTCCCCCTTGTAGGTCGTCAAGACAATGATTCGTGCCTCTTGAAATTCGTTGCGAATCGCGATGATCGCATCGAGACCGTTCATTTCTGGCATTTGCAGGTCCATCAGGGTGACGTCGGGACGGTGTTCACGGAACTGCTGGATAGCTTCGCGCCCATTGGACGCTTCGGCGACCAATCTCATGTCCGATTGACCACCGATATACGTTGCGATCCCTTCGAGAACGAGGGAATGATCGTCGACCGCCAGAATCCGGATCGAACTGCTATCGGCGCTCATGACTTCGTCTTTGTCACTTTCACATCGGTTTCTTTCGCATCCATTCCTTTGCCAGAGAACTTCTCAGACAACCAGGAACGGCGGCGAGAGGAGGTTGTATAAGCGGTGGAGGCAGGAATGCTCAGCTCCACCTCCGTACCAGAATCGAGCTTACTCCAGACCGCCAGCTTACCGCGCACAAGTTTGGCGCGTTCGCTCATGCCATGCAAGCCGTAGTGTCCGGCGCGCCCATCTCCACTAAGAAACTTCGGGTCAATCCCCTTTCCGTCATCCCGGACCCGCAGCCGAAGCCACCGTTCGCCATATAGGATTTCCACTTCGATTCGCTGTGCCTGTGCGTGCCGGAAGGCATTGCGCAAGGCCTCGGCCGCAATCCGGTGGACTTCGTCCCGGAGGATTGGATGGAGATTCCGCGGCGCGCCTTCCACCTCCACCTCAAAGACCGCAGAATTCTGGTTTGTGTCAGCGGCCCCGAGTTCTTCTCCGAGAATCCTTACTGCCGAGACAAGGTCGTTGGTTTCGACCGCGGAGGCGCGCAAGCCCTGTACAGCATCCCGGCCCTCATTGATCGCTTGATCCGCCCGATCAATCGCGACCTCAAGTGTTTTCCGGGCTTCGACCGGACGCCCCGGGAGCAGGTCGATACCAGTTTGAAAATGGAGCATCAGTCCCTGAAAACTTTGCAGCAGCGTATCGTGTAGTTCCCGCGCGATTCGTGTCCGTTCGTTGACGCGTGCTTCCAGCCCTATCGCGAACTGGTGCCGCAATTGCTGAATCCGGAGTTGATAGAGCGCCCAGAGCAACGCCAGAAAAGCGGCCACGCACAACGCTTGGAACCAGTGCGTTTGGTAGTAGGCCGGGACAATGGAAAAATCCAGGAACGTCCCGGCCTCGTTCCACACTCCGCTGTTGTTGCAAGCCATCACCCGGAAGCGGTACTTGCGCGGCGGAAGATTGCTATAGAACGCCTTCCGCTCATTGCCGGCATCCTTCCAATCGCGATCCGACCCTTCCAGCTTTACGCGGAAGCGCACCTTTTCCGGCACCACCAGGCTCAGCGCGGTGTAATCAATCGTCAGGTCGCGCACCAGAGGCGGTAGCCTCGGAGGCGAGGCGGATGCATCGCCGGATAAGTTCTGCCAGTAGGTCTTGCGGTCGGCGGTGATTTGTTCGATGTAGACCGGCGGCGGAAGTTTGTTGAAGGCGAGGTTACGCGGATCAATGACACTGACGCCGTCGTATGCCACGAATGACTTGAACCATATTTTCCCATCTGGCGACTTGGAGACGCGCTGGCTGAGGCCTCCGGCCATCGTATGGCTCCTCACTCCGTCTGAACTGTCAAAAACTGTGGCATGAATCGTCCGCTTTGGATCGGTAGCCCACGCGTCTAATTCTGACCAAGCTGCCCGCACCAGGCCGCACGCCATGTATAGCCAGACCAAATGCTCGTCGTCTTCCATCATCCAGTGAACGGCATTGCAGGGCAATCCATTCCTGGCGGTAAGCGTGTCCACGTGGCCGTTTTTTACCCGGCTGAGCCCGCCCTGGGTTGCGGCCCAGAGCGTACCGTCTCGATCAACTTGAAGGTCGTCGACCCGCCCCTCGCCCAACCCATTGGCAGGTGCGTACGATTCGCGAACCTGACCGTCCTTGAAATACACCACACCACCCTGCCAAAATCCAAGCCAAAGGCCACCCTCTAAAGGATCCCCAATTACAGTGGTGGCGAAGTCCTTCCGCCCCAGCCTCGCCCAGGAAATCTGTTGAACCACGCTGTCCCCGCGCAACTGAATAAGACCGTCCTGTTTTGTGAGCCAGAGATTTCCCGCGGTATCCTCCACGATGGAACGCACTACTGATACGCCGGGAAAACTGCTTACGGAAACAAACCGGTCATTTTCCAGGTAGCCGACGCTGCGAGCAGTGGAAACCCAAATTCGGCCTCGACTATCCTGAAAAAGAGATTTGAAACTCCCCTTTAGATTCGCGTCTAATTTGCCGTAAATGCCAATTCGTCCGTTCTTCAGTCGCCGCAAGCCATCAAGTGTGCCAAACCACACGCTCCCGTCGCTGGCTGCCAGAACAGACGAAACATTAGACAAACCTTGCTTTACGAAAATCGTAGTGATTGCGAAATCGCGGAAGCGGTCGAGGCCATCCAGCGTCGCTACCCAGATATTACTTTCTCGATCCTCAAAGAGAAGCTGAATCGCGTCGCCTGAGAGACCATCAGGTTGCGAGAACACATCGGTCCGTCCCTGATGTTTGTGCATGATGCCGTGGTCCGTTCCGATCCACAGACTGCCATCGTGATCGCGGAAAAGCATCCTACCTTCGAACTGCTGCGGCAGAGTAGGTGGGAGCCGATAAGCCTCAGCTTTTCCATCGACTAGGCGTCGGATGCCGCTGCTTGTGACGAACAAGAGCGTACCGTCATCATCCTCACAGAAAGCCTTGATAGTCTCTAAGCTACCTGGTATCGCATAGAAGTTCGGAGGACCAGGTTTCCACCGCCATATGCCGTCCTGCACTCCCACCCAGAGATTGCCCTTGCTATCCTCATACAAACCGGCCACTCCCCCGCCGAGACTGCCATCCTCCCCGGAGCACTGTACGGTTCCATCTCGAATCGCGCAGAGTCTGCCGGTGGGCGCCCCCTGACTGCCAGCCCATACCGTTCCTCCACGATCCTCAAGAAGCCTGAAAATATACTGTTCGGCAAGTTCGGCATATTGAGTGAGCTTGCCATCCTTCCAGCTTGCCAACCCTTTCGTGGTGCCGATCCAAACAGTGCCGTCGTGCGCTGCAAGAAGGGCGTAAATGTCATTGGACGGAAGATGCTGGTCGGGTGGCGGTTGCCAAGGGACAGCCCTGACGCCATCGAAGCGAAGCAACCCGAATTCCGTGCCCAGCCAGAGATAACCGTCGGGCGTCTGCGCGATCGCTCGGATGGTGCCTTTGAAAAAGCCGTCGCGGGCGGTCCATGCTGTGTGCGCGTATTGATTGACGTCGACAGAGGGGTCTAATGCAAAAGCACAGGGGCGGAACGCCAGCAGAATTCCGAGCGCCAGCAGCGCTCTCCATGGTTTGCGTTTTCCGTACATCCTGCGGTGCATTTTAGCTCAACTCTCGACC
>Ga0206952_10069_pt3 | contig 32938 bp, 27 predicted proteins | sample Alteio_BWOrgHeat_39_FD_152966 | JGI IMG/M metagenome (GOLD analysis project Ga0206952, IMG submission 152966) | Enriched cells from forest soil in Barre Woods Harvard Forest LTER site, Petersham, Massachusetts, United States -... | ecosystem: Environmental > Terrestrial > Soil > Temperate forest >... | reverse complement strand
GTGCCGTTTTTTGTGGATTATCTGGATGAGAAGGACTTCAGCTCGTTCTCGACGCTGCTGTACGACCTGACCATGCTGGTGGCAGGCCTGTCGTTTTTTCTGCTGCGCTGGGCGGTGATGCGGCGGCAGTGGTATGCCGGATCGCTGAGCCGCAGGGATACTTCAGAGCTGTGGAAGCACGGCATCAGCCTGGCGATCTATCTGGTAGCGATTGCGATGACGTTTTATCGGCCTTGGCTTTCGCTGGCGATTGTTGCGCTGGTGACGGTGGTCTGGGTGGTGCCGGGGGCGGCGGTGAAGAAAAGTGCCAAGGAGCCGCGGCCAGAGAATGCGCCGATTGAGTGAGATGATTCCCACCCTTTCGCGAAATGCGTGAAAAGGATGGGGCACCCGTTTCTTGCTCCTGCCGAGGAAAAGCAAATCCTTCGCAACGTTCCGGATGATAGCTTTAGGCGGGCGTGCTTACGGTTGCGGCAGAGCGAAGCCACGCTTCCATCTGGTCGTGGCCTACGAGGCCGGCTTGCTGGTGCACGAGTTTTCCATTATGCAGGACGAGGAAATTGGGGATGCCGCGAACGTTGTAGCGGGCGGCCAGATCATGGTGCTTATCGGAATCCATTTTGAGCACGATAGCTTGCCCGGCAAGGTCGGCGGCGGTACGGGCGACTTCGGGCGCGGCCATGCGGCAGGGTCCGCACCAATCAGCCCAGAAATCGACGAGCACGGGGACGCGGGCGTTTTGCAGGATCTCATCAAAGAGCGCAGTGTCGGCTGCGAGGGGTTCGTTGACGGGCGGCAGCGCGTTCTTGCAGGCTCCGCAGCGGCCAGTGTCAGCTAAATGGGTTGCGGGAATACGGTTTTTCTGTCCGCAATGGGTACAAGCGCGAATGACGGCCATAGCTTCCTTCTTTCGCTGATTAGATGATGGCGCGTGCCTTACGGATGCTGTAGCGCAAGTGAAGGAGGAAGAGCTATCGCCCTGGTGATAGTATCGGATGCGATTTTTGTGGAGGCTTTTCGGATGCGTTCTCGGGTATGTTTTCTGACGCGCTCTATTGCCCTTATGTTTCTGGCAGTTGTGGCCATGCCTTTGGTCTATGGGCAGCTTCCGGCGTGGATGCCGGATCCCACGCAGCAACAGACGTATACGCTGCACCGGTCTTCGAGCCGCGAAGAGACGGGCGGGAATGCCGATTATCGCACCGTGACGCCGGGGCAGACGCTGACGCTGATGGATGTGGATGGGCCGGGGATGATCTCGCACATGTGGTTCACGCTGGCGGACGGCGAGCCGTTTTTCCTGAAACGCGTGGTGCTGCGGATCTACTGGGATGGTGAGGAGTCGCCGAGCGTTGAGGCTCCGATTGGCGATTTTTACGGGCTGGGTACGGGCGAGATTGTTCCGTGGCAGACGCCGGTGCTGACGGTGTCGCATGACCGCGCGATGAACTGCTGGTTTCCTATGCCGTTTGCCAGGCATGCGAAAATCACGATCACCAATGAGGGCAAGATGTCGCTGGGAAGCCTGTACTGGAATATCGATTACCGGACCGACACCAAGCCGCTACCCAAGGACACGCTGTATTTTCATGCGCAATACCGGCAGGCGCAGCCGAATCATGGATGGACCGGCGACTGGTATGAGAACGGCGATCCGATTGTGAACTACCGGCGTAATACCGATGGCAAGGACAACTACGTTTGGGTGGAGGCGCAGGGGCATGGGCAGTTTGTGGGCGTGACCATGTCGATTCTGCAGAACCAGGATGGATGGTGGGGCGAGGGCGACGATATGTTTTTCATCGACGGCGCAACTACGCCTACGTTTATCGGAACCGGGTCGGAAGATTATTTCCTTGGGTCGTGGGATTTTGGCGGCGCCGGTTACAGCCTGCCGATGAACGGTGCTCCGCTGGTGGGCAAAGAGATTGCGGGTGGTCGCTGGAGCGTGTATCGGTTTCATTTAGACTCGCCAATTCCGTTTGCGAAGTCCTTCAAGGCGACGATTGAACATGGGCATGCCAATCATCGCTCGGATACGTTTTCTTCCGTGGCGTACTGGTATCAGACGGAGCCGCATGCGGCGTTTCCACCGTTGCCGGATGTGAGTGACCGGATCCCGGTGCTGCAGTTTGTCGGCGGCCCGGGGAATTCAAAGGGGAACTATGCGCCGGGGAGCTCGAATAGCCTCAATCCTCGCTGATCTCAAACTTTCGGTGGATGCGCCTGCCAATCCATCCCCCTATACTGAAGCGTGCCAAACACGACGAATCCGAGACGCCCCAGGCGGCGCAGCTACCAGCCCAAGCCGGAAATGGTGGCGCTGCTCAAGGTTTCGGGCAACCCGATTAACGGGCTGGGCGAGACGACGACGCGCAGGCCGTCGCCGTTTTTCTGGCATCCGCCGGACCAGCACCCGTATGGCGATTTGCAGCTCGTGGCGCGGCAGAGCTCGCGCAAGTGTCCTGGTGCGGGTGCCGCTTTTCAAGCTGCATATAGCTATCCGGAATTGATTCCAGTGGCGGAGACACGGAACGAGTCTCCCGCTGCGGAGCTTGCTGCCGAAGCGGCGGCATTTGCGCTCTCGCACGAGGCCGATGCTGTGGGCATGGCGCCGATGGACCCGCTCTGGGTCTTTGAGGGATACACGATCAACGAGCCGTGGGTGATCGTGCTGGCGCTCGCGCACAATTACGAGCGGCTGAAAGAGGTTCCTTCCGACGAGACGAATGGCGTCGGCGTCTGCGATGTTGGAGATCAGTATGCGCGGGGTACGCGCTCTTCGTACAACCTGGCGAACTGGATTCGATCGCAAGGGTACAACGCGAATCCCTATCCGGGGCCGATGGCAGGTGCGCTGGTGCTGATTCCGCCGGCAATTGTTTCCGGGATTGGTGAGTTGGGCAAGCATGGTTCGCTGATCAGTCGGCAATTCGGCGCGGGTGTTCGACTTGCGGGCGTGACGACAGATATGCCGCTGGTGGCTACCGCGCCCGACCGTTTTGGCGCGGACGAGTTCTGCATGAGCTGCCAGGTATGCGCGAATGCCTGTCCTCCGGGAGCGATCAGCGAACAGAAGCAGATGGTGCGCGGGGTCGAGCGCTGGTACGTGGATTTTGACAAGTGCATTCCGTACTTTGCCGAGTCGGCTTCGTGCGGAATTTGTATTGCCGATTGTCCGTGGACGCGGCCGGATGCAAGGCCGAAGCTGCTGGCTACGATGGCCCGGCGGCTTGGCCAGACGTTGACTTGATCTACTCGCGCGTTTGTGGCGGCAGGGAAGCGGTGTGGATCTGTCGCGCGAGCCCGAGTTTTCCCAAAATCCAGATGCAGTAGTAATTCAGGTCGTACTCGTACCAGGCGAGGCCGTGGCGCGCGGAGACGGGGTAGGCGTGGTGGTTGTTGTGCCAGCCTTCGCCGCCGGTGAGCAGCGCTACCCACCAGAGGTTGCGCGAGTCATCGTGTGTCGAGAAGCGGCGCGAGCCCCACATGTGCGTGGCCGAGTTGACGAGCCACGTCGCGTGCAGGCTCAGGGTGACGCGAAAGAAAATTCCCCAGAGCACGAAGGGCCATCCGCCGACGAGATAGAGGATAACGGCGAGGATCGCGAGCGGCACCCAGTGGTATTCGCTGATCAGCATGAGATAGCGGTCGGCGAGAATGTCGGGCGCGTATTTGCGGAGCAGCTCGGGTTGCGTGCTCAGGCCTTTGCCGTAGATAACCCACCCGGCATGCGACCACCATCCGCCTTCGCGGGGTGTATGCGGATCTCCGTGGCGGTCGGTGAGCTGATGATGGACGCGGTGGTTGACGACCCAGTAGAGCGGGCCGCCTTCGAGGGTGAGCGTGCCGCAGGTGACAAAGAAATATTTCAGCAGTCGGGGAACTTTGTATCCGCGATGCGTGAGCAGGCGATGGTAGCCGATGCAGATGCCGAGGTTGATGCCGACGAAGTAGAGGACTGCTGCGACTGCGACGGCCTTCCAGCTGAAGAAGAAAAGCGCCGCGATAGCGGCGGCGTGGAAGACGATCATGAAAAGGAGCGTGATCGTGTTGAAGGAATCGCCTTGCGCGCTGCGGCTTAACGGATGGGCCTTGGTTTCGGTTGCGATATCTGGCTTTTCTTCAACGATGGGAGCGGTGACCAATGATCGATCCTCTGCTTTTAATACGAGCAGGGATCGGGAGTTCGGTGGGTGAATTTCCTGTAATGTTTTGGTCGCAGACATGGCGACTGCATCCCAACTACATCATTTGGGGGCGTATTTGCCTTCTTCTTTGTCGCACGATTCACCGGATAACCGGAGGAGTCATAGAATGCATCGTGAATCAAAAGAGTCCGCGCAGACAGCATCGATCCCTGCAGACGACCTGAGCCGCGACCTGGCAGTTGCTCAGCCTGACACGGCCGGAGGTCCTGCTCACATCGGGTTGGTGGGCGACACCTACACCATCCTTCTTACCGGGAAAGACACTGCGGGACGGTACTGCCTCATCGATATGCATATTCCTCCAGGCGGAGGGCCGCCACCGCATCGCCATGACTTTGAGGAGACATTCACGATCCTTGAGGGCGAACTGGAATTCATCTTTCGCGGCGTCAAGCAAACTGCCGGAGGGGGCGCGACCATCCACATCCCCGCAAACGCTCCGCATCAGTTCCGAAACGCCTCACCGGAGCCGGCAAGATTGCTTTGCATCTGTTCTCCCGCGGGCCAGGAAGAATTCTTTATGAAGGTAGGCATTCCCGTCGCGACCCGCACAACGCCTCCGCCGAAGCTGGACGAAGCGGCGCAAGCGGAATTCAGGGCGAAGGCTCAGGCGCTGGCTCCAGGGTATCGGACAGAATTTCTTCCACCGGCCTAGAAGGCAATCGCGGGCGTTAGGAAGGTCATGTCTGAATACATTGCTTCGAGTAATGGCTGCTAAAGATTTGCCAAAATTAGAAAAGGGACTTGTCGGAGAGGATGGACATCAGATTGGACGCAACGTGTCGATTTTGGGCAGTCCAAATGGCTGATCGCTTCCTGCACAGGAGTAGACCTCAAGCGAACTCAAATTTCCGTTTGTCTCGAAGAGCATAACTCCCACATCTTCGCCATCGACAGTCGTTAAATGATCGCTTATGAGGTGCTCTCCTTTTCTAGGGACAGGCACTCCGTTAAGCGCAAAGTATATAGTCGGGCACCCGCATGTACACCGTTCGTGAACGCTAAGAATATCGATCTGAGACCTAAGTTGCACCTTGTTGTGATAGGTTCCATGCTCGATGAGCCATAAAATCAGTTTTTGCTCATCTTGAGTAAGCGAACCCTGAAGCAGCTGTAATCCTTTATTGCTCATAAATACCTTTTGTGAAGCTAGCCTCTTGCCCGTTCGATGGCTCGCACTACGGCGCGGGATTTGTTTACGGATTCCTCGAATTCTTTTTCCGGGACGGAGTCGGCTACGATGCCCGCACCGGCTTGGATGTGTCCCTTCTTTCCTTGTTGCAGCAGGGTGCGGATGGCGATGCAGGAGTCGAGGTTGCCGGAGTAGTCGGCGTAGAGGATGCTGCCTCCGTAGATGCCGCGGCGCGTTGGTTCTAATTCCTCGATGATCTCCATGGCGCGGACTTTGGGGGCGCCGCTGAGGGTTCCGGCGGGGAAGCAGGCGCGGAAGGCATCGACCGCGTGGAACTCGGGGCGGAGTTTGCCTTCGATGCCGCTGACGATGTGCATGACGTGCGAGTAGCGTTCGACGGACATCAGCTCCTTCACTTCGACTGAGCCGTATTCGCTGACGCGGCCTACGTCGTTGCGTCCGAGATCGACGAGCATGACGTGTTCGGCACGTTCTTTTTCATCGTGCAGCATCTCGTCGGCGATGCGACGGTCTTCTTCTTCGCTGGCGCCGCGCGGGCGCGTTCCGGCGATGGGGCGGTACTGGATGCGATCTCCATGGACCTTTACTAATAGCTCTGGTGACGAGCCCGCGATGTGCGTGTCCGCGTTTTTGTTCAAGCTCAGGCGCAGGAAATACAGGTAAGGCGAGGGGTTGACGGTGCGCAGGGCGCGGTAGATGGAGAAGGGATCGACGCCGGGTTCTACGTCGAAGCGTTGAGAGAGGACGACCTGAAAGACGTCGCCGGCGGCGATGTATTCCTTGGCGACTTCGACGGCTTTGAGGAAATCTTTTTTGCGGGTCTGCGATGCGAGCTTGAGCTTACCGCCTACTTTTTTCTGCTTCGGCTTCTGGAATGGTCCTGCGAGGCGCTTTTCTAATCTGTCGAGGCGCTTCATCGCGTCGGAGTAGGCGCGGTCGGGCTTTTGCTGAGTCACGTCGGCGGTGACGATGAGCAGCATTTCTTTGCGGATGTGGTCGAAGGCCAGCACCTCGTGGAAGAACATGAGGCAGGCGTCGGGCAGACCGAGGTCGTCTTTGGTGGTCTCGGGCAGGCGCTCGATCTGGCGGACGACGTCGTAGGCGAAGAAGCCGACAGCTCCCGCGGTGAAGGGCGGCAGACCGGGGATGCGCGCTGGCTTGTGGCTACTGAGCAGTTTCTTGGTCAGCGCGAAGATGTCGTCTTCGATGCGGCGGAGCTTGCCGTTTTCCGTGATCTCTATGTTTTTGCCGCGCGAAACAATCTTGCGGAACGGGCGGATGCCGATGAAGGTATAGCGGCCGATTTTTTCGCCATTCTCGACCGATTCGAGGAGGAAGGCTTCGGGCTCGTCGGCGGCGAGGCGCAGGAAGGCGGTGACCGGGGTTTCTAGGTCGGCGGTGAGCGTGCGGTAGAGCGGCACCAGCGTGTGGGTGCGGACCAGTTTCAGGAATTCGGCGCGGCTGGGGAGTGTGGTTTCGTGCGAGGCCATGGCTTTTGGTTATCGTACCGTAATGGCGGCGGGGATTGATCAAGATAGGTCCTAGCTGCGCTAGGACTGTGCACGAATTACATTCGTGCGGGTGCTTCGAGTACGCTCGGCATCACGTCGCTTTGGTGACGGCTTGTGGTTCCCACACCCTTTCGCAGCCGACTCGCAGCACTGCGACAGGCGCAAAGACACCCTAGCTGATCTATAACTCCTAAGGCTGGAAAAATAAGAGTGCAAGTTGACCGGCCATGTCATCGCGAGATTGTCCGAGTTCCAGAAGGTGATGCTGAGAGGCCTTTAGGAGAAGCCACGTATCGCGATCATCTGACTTATACCCCTTACTAAGCAATGCTTTCCTGACTGGTTCAAGAGCCTTGGTTGAGTCCTCAAGATTCTTGTGATACTGGCCAAGCAGGCTCTGAAGTTTGCGTCGATTCTTATCGGGAAGCTTGAGGAGCACACTCCGAATATCAAGGGTCTGATACCAATACCATGCGTGGTCATTGAAGACTCGCTCTTCATCGGTAAGTGTTCCTCGCAGCTGCTTTTGCGCTGCCCATATTTCTTTTTTACTGCCTCTAGTATTCGTCGCGAAGTCTTCATACGTCGACTGCATGGACTGCAAGTGATGATCAACGAGGTTGATTTCCTCAATAATTTGCACCGCTTCTTTCGCGCGTTCCTCTTGAAGAAGCTTTTGATCTGAGATTCTGCCGGAGACATACGGGATCACCAGCGTGCCCAGCAATGCGCTCAACGATACCCCGCAAAGCAACACCACAATCGGATGTGACGCTAGGTCCTTCCTGTCAGGCGGTCGGCTGTTTTCAACCGGAGCCCCGATCGAAATAAAATCCATGGCACACGAGTGTAGCGCCGATATGGGAAGGCGAGGAAGCGAAAGAATATGTGGCAGAACCCTTCGTATTGAGGGCATAGGTCTTTGGAATCCAATTAGATAACCATTTGTGACCTCAGTAATGCTTGCGGGGTGTCTGGACGGAGGCCTATACTCGGTGAGTTTGGCCGGATGTGCGTATTTTGCTGTCATTGCTGGTCAAATATATGGGCAAAACGGGGCCGAATTGACCGGTTTTCGGTGCCTGAAATGATTCGCCTGTCGTTGACACAATGCTAATGCGGCTGGCGGAGAATCGGTCGAAAGGGAGATTAGGTTTCGTATGGCTACAATTACGCTCGAGCAGGAGATTAATCCTTGGGAAGCGCAGGCTGCTCGATTTGACTTCGCGGCGCGCAAGCTGAATCTGGATGAAGGATTATGGCGCGTACTGCGGCACCCTTCGCGCGAGATTATCGTGCATTTTCCCGTCAATATGGATGATGGCCGGATTGAGATGTTTACCGGCTTTCGTGTGCTGCATTCGCAGGCGCGCGGACCGGGCAAGGGCGGAATTCGCTACGCGCCTGATGTGACGCTGGACGAAGTGCGCGCGCTCGCCAGCTGGATGACGTGGAAGTGCGCGGTCGTAAATATTCCTTTTGGCGGCGCGAAGGGCGGAGTGATTTGCGACCCTAAGAGGATGTCGATCGGCGAGTTGGAGCGCATGACGCGCCGCTACACGGCGGAGATTATCGAGTTCATCGGGCCGGAGAAGGATGTGCCCGCGCCGGATATGGGCACGAACGAGCAGACGATGGCGTGGATCATGGACACTTATTCCATGCACCAGCGCCAGACCGTGACCAGCGTTGTGACGGGGAAGCCGGTGAACATCGGCGGATCGCGCGGACGGCGCGAAGCAACTGGCCGCGGCGTGCGCGTGATGTGCGACGAGGCGCTCAAATATTTGCAAATGTCGTCGGATGGCTGCCGCGTGATCATTCAGGGCTTCGGCAATGTGGGCTCGAATGCAGCGAACCTAATGCGCGAAAAGGGTTACAAGATTATCGGCATTGCCGAGTATGACGGTGGACTCTACAACCCGCATGGCATCGATATCTGCTCGCTGCTTGAGCACCGCCAGCGCAATGGCACGGTGCTTGGCTTCAAGGGCGCGGAGCCCGCGGATTCGCACGATCTGCTAACGACCGAATGCGAGATCCTGATTCCGGCGGCGACTGAAAATGTCATCACCAGCCGCAATGCGGACCGCATCAAGGCGCGCGTGATTTGCGAAGGCGCCAATGGGCCGACGACGGCCGTGGCCGATGAGATTCTGGCAGACAAGAAGGTTTTTGTCATTCCCGACATCCTGGCGAATTCCGGCGGCGTGACTGCTTCGTACTTCGAGTGGGTGCAGGACCGGCAGGGCTACTTCTGGAAAGAATCAGTCGTGAACGATCAACTGGAGAGCATTCTGGCGGAGAGTTTCGACGACGTGGTTCGCTACTCGGAGGCACATGGGGTAAATAACCGCATTGCTGCCTACATGCTGGCGATCGATCGCGTCGCGTTTACGATCAAGCAGCGCGGAATTTACGCGTAGTTATTCATCGAATACAAGGGGACACCTCATGGGTGTCCCTTTTGTATTTGTGAATGTTGTTATTCCATACGCAATGCCTGCACGGGATCGAGGCGCGAGGCACGCCATGCTGGAATCGCGCAGGCGGTTGCGGCTACGAGCAGGAGCAACGCGGCGACTGCGGTGAAAATGGTCCAGTCGAGGGGTTGTGCGCCGTAGAGCATGTTGCGGATGAGCTGCACAGTAAAACCGCTGCCCACTAACCCAAGGACGAGGCCGATCCATGCCGGCGTCAGGCCGTCAAATAAAAGCAGGCGCACCACGGAGCTTCGTTGCGCGCCAAGGGCGATGCGGATTCCGATTTCGCTGGTGCGCTGCGTGGCTAGATAGGAAAGCACTCCGTACAAGCCAACCGCAGCCAGCAGCAAAGCGATGACAGCAAAGGCAAGCACAAGCATCGACGTAAAGTTTGCGTCGAGCGTGGATTTGCCGATGGATTGCTCCATCGTCAGCACGTCGGAGATGGGCAGGTTTGGATCGAGTTGTGCGATCAGTTTCTGCACTGGCAATGCCAGTCCGGAGACGTCCTGATCCGAGCGGACAGCGATGGATGACCACCACCATTCGCCGGAGAGGATGGAGAAGTACATGGTTGGGCCCTTGGGTTCCGTCAGGTTCCAAAGCGTGTCGCCCACAACGCCGACGATCTCAAAATTGGCGTCTCCCACAATGTTGGTACGAATGTGTTTGCCCAGAGGATTTTCATTCGGGAAATACAGGCGCGCAAGCGATTGGTTGACGATAACCGTCGAAAGACCAGCCTGCAGCCTCTCGCGGTCTTCAAAAGCACGGCCACTCAATAACGGAATCCCTATCGCTTGAAAATAGCCCGGATCGACAGCGCGGATCATTGCATTGAGGCCCGTCTGAGTTCCCGCAGGGTGTTCAGGGATGGAAAAGCTGGCGTCACCACCGTAGCCCTGACCGGGCAGGGATGTGGCGAGTCCTGCGGCTTTCACGCCGGGCATCGTGTGCAGCCGATCCAGAAGCACGGAAAAGAAGGCACTTTTCCTGGCGGATGTGTCGTACTGCACGTCGGGCAGTGAAAATTGCATGGTGAGCACATTGCGTGTTTCGCAACCGAGATCAAGCGAGCGCAGTTTCTGGTAGCTCTTGAGCAGGAGACCTGCGGTCGTGAGCAGCACGACAGTGAACGCTACTTCAACAGCGAGCAGAATTTTTCTCAGCCGCGCGCTGGAAGAACCTGAGCTGTTAGTGCGTGATGTCTCCTGCAGCGATTCGAGCAACGGGCCGCGCAGAAATGACGCGCCCGGAACCAGACCTGCTAGCATGCCGCTGAGTGCCACCATGCCGAGTCCAAAGAGGAGGACAGTACCGTCGAAATGAATGGCGTCCACGCGGGCCAGGTCGGGGCGCGAATGGATAAGCCATTGCGTCCCCATCCATGCCAGGGGGAGGCCGGCGGCGCCGGCGGCGAGCGCGAGGACGAGGCTTTCCGTCACCTGCTCGCGCAGCAGTCGTATGCGACTGCCACCCAGGGAGGCGCGTATGGAAATTTCCTTTCGACGGGAGGCTGACCGCGCCACCAGCAGGTTAGCGACATTGAGGCAGGCAATCAGCAGGACGCAGGTAGTGGCCGCGAGCAGAATGTAGAGCTGCGTCTTCGCATCGTGCACCACGCCATCAAGCAATGTGCGTGCATTCGCGGAACTGGAGGTAAAAGGCGTGGGGTGGTTCATGTGGACGCGCTTGGTCGCCGTGTCCACTTCGCTGAGGGCCTGCGCCAGCGTTACGCCGGGGCGTAGCCGAGCCACGACGAAGTAATTATGAACGTCGACCCGCTGTACCTGGTGGGGATCTTCTTCGTGGTAGAGTGCGGTCCAGAGCTGTACGTGCGGATCAGGATAAACAAATGAAGCCGGCAATACACCGATGACGGTATACGGATGGGAGTTGAGTTGGATAGTTTTGCCGGCAATGTTGCGGTCCCCTCCATAGCGCCGCTCCCACAAACTATGCGTCAAGATGACTGTGGGAGCGCCCTGCGGACTGTCTTCGGAAGCAGTGAAAAAGCGGCCGATTTCAGGTGCGACGCCGAGCGTTGTAAACAAGTCCCAGGAACCATCAGCCCATTGAGCACGCTCCGGCAATTCTCCACCACTGTCAGAAAGATTGACCGTGCGAAGGCCGTACGCGCCCATCTGTTCGATGCCGGGCGACTGCTTCTTCCACGCGGCGTACATGCCGCCGGCAACATAGTTATAGAGGTGACGATTATCAGCGGACTTTTCGTAAAGCTGAATCAGGCGGTCGGGATCTTTGAAGGGCAGCGGTGTAAGCAGCACTGAGCGCACAACCGTAAAGAGTGCCGTGTTTGCGCCGATTCCAAGTGCCATAACGATGACGGCGACGAGAGCGAACGCTGGTGTACGCCACAAGGTGCGAGCGGAGTATCGGAAGTCGCGCCACAGGTCGTCGAAGACACGCAGTGTGTTGAATTCCCATTCTTCTTCACGGACGCGGCGCGCGCTGCCGAATTTGAGATAGGCCTGGCGTCGCGCTTCCTCGGGCGAAACGCCGCGAGCGATGTTCTCGTCGATTTCGTGGGCGATGTGTGTTTCGATTTCGCGCGCGAATTCGGTGTCGCGCTTGCGCCTGCTGAAAAATTTCCCAAGGCTCATTGCTTCTTCCCCAAACCGGACTTTAGTCGAGGCTTTCGCCCATGACGCGGCCAATGGCTTCGACGATCTGCCGCCAGCGGCCCGCTTCGGCCACCAGCTGTTTTCGGCCTGCGGCCGTCAACTGGTAGAACTTGGCTTTGCGGTTGTTCTCGCTCGCACCCCAGTAGGAAGAGACCCAGCCGCGATCTTCAAGCCGATGCAGCGCCGGGTAAAGTGATCCCTGTTCGACGTCGAGCACGTTTTCCGATGTGTGCTCGATGACGTGCGCGATGGTGTGCCCGTGAGCGGGTCCCATGACCAGCGTCCGCAGAATCAGCATGTCGAGCGTGCCTTTCAGCATGTCGACGTCTGCTGGCTTTTTCATCCCACCCATGATTTGTCATCTCCACTCGAATTTCTATGTGAGAAAACCATACACCACTCGAACTTCTATGGGAAGAGATTTTTTGCCTTAGCAAAGGATTCGACGCTACATGCGCGAGGTACACGAGACTTGCCTAACATCTCGTCGAGGACTTTCTGCCATTCCGCGTGCGTGCGGATACCGTGTACCGAGATGACAAGCGGCGGTTTGTGCGCTCTGAAGCCCTTTCGAGGTGCCATGGCGCAAAATTCTAGTGGACTCATGTGTGGTTCTACCACGGGAAATGGCCTGTCGGTGAATGCCAACCGCTGTTTTACGCGATAAGTGTGGTGCATAATGGCTAGGTACGCCGTTCTCGCCGAGTCGTCGCATTGTGAACCTTCCCAACTCCATTACGATGGGCCGGATCTTCAGCGTTCCTTTGCTGATCTGGATGCTGTCGCCTCATTTCCCCCTTCGCGGCCCGAATGGCGAGCAGGAACTCTTTGTCTCCATCTTCTTTATTCTCGTTTCGATTTCCGATGGGGTCGACGGCTACCTGGCGCGGCGTCGCGGGCAGATCACGACGATTGGCATGCTGCTCGATCCACTGGCCGATAAACTACTGATTACAGCCGCCTTCATCTGTTTAGTCCAGTATTGCCCGGATATCGTGAAGCCGTGGATCGCAGTGCTCGTGATTGGCCGTGAGTTCCTGGTGACCGGCCTGCGCAGCATAGCCAGCACCGAGGGCTTCACGATCGAGGCAAGCGATGTTGGCAAGCTGAAGACGGTAATCCAGATTGTGGCCGTGGTGGCTGTCATTCTGGCGCATCGCTGGGACGCCTGGCACTTTGGCTGGTTCATTATGCCAGTGCGCCCGGTTGCGGTGACGGCGGTTTATTTCATGGCGCTGGTTTCGACAATCTCGGCGGTGGATTATTTTGTGGCCTTCTGGCGCAAGATCGATCGCGCGACCGCGAGCCGGCGCAAGCGGGATAATGACTTTGTTCTGAGCCGGAAGAAGAAGGATATTCCCGCTTAAGGATTTTGCTTCCCACCCTGACTGCGTCAGGATGGGGCCCCCGTTTTCGTGCGGACGCCCTTGCTGCTGGCGCGAAGACGATTCAGCGGGATTCAGTTTCCGTAAACAATTCTGCCGTTGCTACGTCTTTATTGTTAGAGGCTGCGCGGATGTTCTGCCAGAGAATCGCTCCGCTACAACCTCTTGCTCCAGAAGAGAAAGCCCCGGCGGTTCGTGGGTCCGCCGGGGCTTGGCATCTTCTGCCGTATCCGTCTGAATTACGCCTGGGCCACCGGAGCCGCGTGATGCGTGTTCGCATGGCGGGTGGTGAGGCGGTGGACGAAGTGGTACGGCGGCCACGGTCCGGAAAGCTGCATCTGGCAATCCTTCATCATCTGGCTCGCGCTCGAATATTTGTTCTGGTACCGCTCCACGCCTTTGTTGTCGATTAAGTGGGCGATATCGAGAAGCATCTTTCCGGAATCAGTACGGCGGCAGCTGACCTCTTCAGCCAGCGGCGCAAACATCCGGTGCATCTGAACGGAGACGGCGCGTGCCTTGGTCTGGCGTTCGCGCTGCCGGGTAGCGTTTTCCCGGAGCTGCGCGAGATATTCTTTGCCCGTTCCCGAATTTGTGTGGGTATGGAGCCCGTAGGCGTGCAGGTGTTCCCGGCAGCAGTCGTCGAGCAGCACCTTCAGGTGCATTTCGGCTTTGCCGCGCAGGCGGTCAATGTTGGTGAGGAACTGGCGCTGGTTGGACCGGACGGAGCGGCGGAGACTGTCGTCGTCCGAGAATACGGTTCCGAAGCGGAAGGGAAGAACCGTGGAGCTTTTGAAGCAATCTGCGATAACGCGAGCGTGCTCGACAGCGGCCCGATCATTCAAATTGTCTTCTGTGGAGTGTTCGCTGACGATAACGGCTAAATCACTGGCGGGGTAAAGGAAAACCTGGTTTCCGGCTATGCCTGCCACCGCTTCCATCGGAATAGGCTTGCGGTGACGAAGCAGTTCAGGGAAGGCTTGTTTCTCGGCAATGCAGTAGGCATACCATGCCATAGAGAATCACTCCGTATGCTGGCATTCTTTTTGCGATTGGTTACATCGGCATCTTCTTGGAACGGCTGCATGTTCGCTCTGGCGTGTCCGTTTTGCCACGGACTATACCGAACTGACACGTATCCTAGTCCCTGGGAGTGCTGGCTGGCAAATGTTTGTTGAAATCTGAGGAAAACGTGAGCAAAATGCCCTAATTTTGACTTGATAGAGCTTCAAATGGTTTTGACATTGCAAAAATGGGTGAAATTGGAGGTTTTGCGGGTGCCTTTCAGTGATGATGGCTCAGCAGCACCGTAAGCGTGATGAGAATGACCAGCAGGATGGCGAGTCCCGCGCCGATGATGCGGACGAGGTTGCTGAGCGACTTCACGTCCTCAACCAGCTCCGTATGCTCGGTCGCATTGCGCTCTACGCTCTGGCGCAGGAGCGTGATCTGGTCTTCGATGCGCCGCATCTCAACGGTCTGATCCTGCACTCTGAGATTGAGATCGCGGTGGCTGGCCTGGATTTCAGCCAAACCCTGATGCAGCTCTTCCTGCGCGGCGGATTGTGCCGGACTGTTCCCGCTGGCGAAGTTGAGCAGCTGCGCCAGCGCCTGCACCGCGCTGTGGTCGACCATGCGCAGACCGCTGGAAAGGATGGGCAGCAGGGGTTTCAGCTTGCCCAGGCTTTGCAGCAATCCGGCGCGAGGTTTTTTCGTCTCGGTGAGCGACGTATCGTCTGCCGTGGCCTTGGATGCAGCGGCAGGTGCTTTTTTCTGGGCGATTTCAATGAGGCGGTCGCCAGCTACTTCATGCGGCGGTTTTGCGGTTGAGGTTGTGTCGGGCATTGTCACCATGTTCTATCACATGGGATGCAGGAGTAGCGCTAAGGGCAGGCAAGCTATTTCTTCTGCTGCCGCTGGTAGTTTTCGAGCGTGGCAAACGTCTCGCTCTGCATGCGGTCGATATACATGCGGCCGGTCAGGTGATCGATTTCGTGCTGCAGGATGCGGGCATACCAGCCGCTGGCTTCGATCGTTCGTGACTTGCCGCGCTCATCAAGACAGGTGACGCGGACTTTCCGCGCTCGCGGTACAACTGCCATAAATCCCGGCAGGCTGAGACATCCTTCGTGGAAGGACACGTCGAGCGGGGTGAGCAGCTCTATCTGTGGGTTGATGATGACGTGAAAAGGCACCGGTTTGCGTTCACGTTCTTTCAGGTCAGCGTCGCTCAGATTTTTCTGGTAGTCAGGCTTGTCTTCAATTACGGCCAGTTGCAGGGATTGTCCCACCTGCGGCGCGGCCAGGCCCACGCCGGGAGCGTCGTGCATGGTGTCGCGCATGTACGCGATCAGGTCCTGAATATGGGCGCTGCGAATTTCCTCCGCAGTCAGTGGACGCGCTTGTTTGCGCAGGACGGGTTCGCCGACGCTGACAATTTTGAGGAGCATGATTGTTAGATCAGCTCCGTTTCCCACAGATCGTGCAGGTGAACGACGCCCTGAATTTGCCCGGCGCCATCAACGACCACTAGGGAGGTGATTTTCTTTTCTTCCATGATGCTTAGGGCGCGCACGGCCAGCTCTTCTGCGCTGATGGCTTTGGGAGAACGATTCATGGCTTCGCCGGCGGTTTTTTCAAGCACATGCGATCCGTCGCGTTCGAGCAGGCGGCGCAGGTCGCCGTCGCTGATGATGCCCGCGAGCCTGCCCTCTTCTTCCACTGTCGTCATGCCGAGGCCCTTGCGCGACATTTCATAGATAACCGCGCTCATCGGGGTATTGAGCTGCACGCGTGGGATGGCGTCGCCGGAGTGCATGAGGTGGTGGACGCGGGAGAGCTTTTTGCCCAGCTTGCCGCCTGGGTGCAGGTCGGCGAAGTCTTCGGCGCGGAAGCCCTTGCGCAGCGAGACGGCGATGGCCAGCGCGTCGCCGAGTGCCAGCATGGCTGTCGTGGACGCGGTCGGTGCAAGGCCCATGCCGCAGGCTTCCTGGGGTACGCTGCAATCGAGCGCCACATCGCTGGCAAGGGCGAGGGTCGATTTCAGGTTGCAGCAAAAGCTGATGAGCGCGTCGCCGATGCGCTTGATGGTAGCCAGAAGCCGCAGTATCTCTTCCGTCTCGCCGCTCGCCGAGAGCGCGATGACGACATCGCCGCGTGCGAGCATGCCGAGATCGCCGTGTACGGCTTCGGCGGGATGCAGAAACAGGGCCGGGCTTCCGGTGGAGCTCAGCGTGGCGGCGATCTTCTGCGCGATGATACCGCTCTTGCCCATGCCGGTGACGACGATGCGGCCGCGTGCCTCTCCGCACTGGACAATGAGATCGACGGCTCGCTCGAAGTCAGCGGCCATGGGGCCTTCAAGACGGGTGGCGAGCTGCTGCAGTGCTTCTGCTTCAATGCGAACGAGTTGTGCCGGGGTGTGCTCCGTCATATTGTCCAAACATTTTGGATGGTATCAAACGCGTTGGCTGCTCGACAGGTGCTGGCTCCTCGTCAGAGTGCTGGAGCGTCTCGCATCCCTTAAAATGAAATAAGGCAAAGGAAGGTTCGATTTTGAAACGCAATCATCTGGTTCTGATTCTGGTTGTTGCTGCACTGGTATTGATGGTCTGGGCTGGCGTGGCGAATTACCGCCGCCGCAAGGCAGAGCAGGAAAGACTGCGCGCAATGCAGGCAGTGTTAATGCCTGCGGCTCCGCCTGCTTCGGCAGATGCCGGGGCTCCGCCGGAAGAAGAGATGAAATCGCCGCTCGAAGGAAAGACGGCTCCGCCATTTACGCTGGAGACTCTTCAGGGGCAGAAGGTTTCGCTCGCGAGCTATAAGGGCAAGGCCGTGCTGGTGAACTTCATGGCGTCCTGGTGCGCTCCGTGCAAGGTGGAGACGCCGTGGCTCATCAAGCTGCGCGACCAATATGCGTCGCAGGGCTTTGAGATTCTGGGCATCTCGACCGACGATCTGGATAAAGACGACAAGAAGCTGAATGCCCAGGACAAGGCCGACATCGCCAAATTCGTGAGCAATATGCACATTGATTATCCGGTGTTGATCGATGGCGATTCGATCTCGCACCCCTATGGCGGCATTGATGCGCTGCCGACGTCGTTCTTTGTAGACCGAAGCGGCAAGATCATTGCAGCGACGATTGGACTGCACGACCGTGATGAACTCGAAGCGAACATCAAGAAGGCGCTTGCCAGCGGGGGAGCGTAAAAGCATGCGGCGGCTGTTGAGTATCGTGCTTGCCGGTGCGCTCTGCCTGGGTTTGCAGTGCGCCGTCTCGCAGAAGCTGGCCTGGCAGAGCGACGCGCAAACGAAAGGTGATGCACACCAGATGGTGCGCTTCCTCTATCCCGAACAGGTTACGGTTGTGGCTGGCAAGCCGAGCGTGTTGGAACTGCACTTCCGCGTGAATGATGGGCTGCACATCAATTCGCATGAGCCGCGCGCAAAGAGCCTGATACCCACGCAACTGATGGTTGGAGAGCCGACCGGGGTAGACGTGGCGAGCGTGGACTTCCCGCCGGGAACCGATTATTCGCCGGCCTTCACTCCGAATGACAAACTCAGCGTCTATACCGGCGAGTTTGTGCTGCGCGCGCATGTGACGGCGCAGCACGGAGATCATCTTGTGCAGGCCGCGCTTCGGTATCAGGCCTGTGACGCAAATTCCTGCTATCCGCCGAAGACGGCCCCGGTTGCCATTAGTTTGATTGCCAAGTAACGCGTTCTCATCCCCAACCCGGATGACAATTCAGGATACTGGTGGTTCTAGCTGGGAACCGCGATTGATTCCGCTGCATGAAGCCGTTTCGTAACCCGGTCTTTCCCTAAATTCACCATGACTGCAAACAAACTGGGAGCCACCGCCTGGCCTGTAAGCGAAACGCGCGCGCCGTTGATCAGCGCGCCGGCCTTCATCCCTTTTTCTTCTGCGAAGGCGCGAAGAATCTGCTCGGTGGATGCTTCCGTGAATTCGTTCGCGGATTCGTAACGCGCGGCCATTTCAACCAGAAGAGTGCGCACGGTATCGTCTTTCAGGAATTTCGCTACTGCTGCCGGGTCGTACTCGAAGTCATCGCTGAAATAGGCGCGGAAGGCCGAGGCAAAATCCTTAAGATTGCGCGCGCGGGGCTTGACCAGATCGATGGCTGCGATGATTTCTTCTTTTGATCGGTCTGGAGTGAGCCCGGCCTTTGCCCATTCTTCTTCAATCAGCGGCAGCAGTTTAGCCGCGTCGTAAGCACGTATGTATTCAGTGTTGAACCACGCGAGCTTGTCGTTGTCGAAGACAGCGTTCGATTTCGAGATGCCATCCAGCGAAAAGAGGCGAGTCAGTTCTTCGGAGCCGAAGAGTTCGCGATCCTTTCCATCGGCGTCTTTGCCTGCGGATCCAGGAGTCCAGCCGAGGAGCGCGAGAAAGTTCCGGAAGGCCTCAGGCACGATGCCTAGTTCTTTATAAGCGATCACGCTGGTGGCGCCGTGGCGCTTCGAGAGCCGCGTCTTGTCCGGGCCGAGGATGAGAGGTACGTGTGCGAATACGGGCATTGCCGCGCTGAGAGCACGATACTGGAGCACCTGCTTGGGTGTGTTCGAGATGTGATCAGCGCCGCGGATGATGTGCGTAAGGCGCATGTCAATGTCGTCGGCAACGACGCTCAGGTGATACGTGGGAATGCCATCAGAACGCAGCAGCACGAAATCTTCGATTTCCGCATTGGCGAATTCAACCGTGCCGAAGACGGCGTCGTCGAAGCTTGTGGCTCCGCCTTCAGGAACGGCAAAGCGCACAGCGGCGGCTTCTCCCCCAGCCTTACGGCTGCTTGCGACGGCGGGGTCAATATGCCGGCAGCGGCGGTCGTACATGGGCGGGCGACCTGCCGCGACGGCTGCGGCGCGGCGCTGCTCCAATTCTTCCTTTGTGCAGAAGCAGTAATACGCGTGGCCGCTGGCGAGCAGCTTCTGCGCAGTTTCGCGATAGAGGTCGAGACGCTTCGACTGATAGAACGGACCTTCGTCCCAGTTGAGGCCGATCCAACGCATGCCTTCGAGAATGCCCTCAACCATAGCTTCCGAGGAGCGCTCGAAATCGGTGTCCTCAATGCGCAGGATGAGGGTTCCACCGAAGTGGCGGGCGAAGAGCCAGTTGAAGAGGGCAGTGCGGGCGCCGCCTACGTGCAGGTAACCGGTAGGGGAAGGCGCAAAACGGACGCGGGGAGTGCTTACAGTGTCAGACATCTTTGAGTGAAGGTTCACTCTTGATGCTACGGGACTCTACGCCGGTTCGCAAAATGGTGCTGAGTTGAACTCAGGGTTGCGGCGGATAGGGAGGATAGTTTGGAACCTGATATGCGTTTGGGCTGGATGGCACCACCTTCCACTGCGAGAAAGCGAGAACGTAAAGCAGCGCGACGTTTACCAGCGGAACGACCATAAGAATGCCGAGAAAGGGCGGGAAGCCGGCTTTCTTGAAGATCATCCAGTAAGGGATGACGACGATCAATGAGCCGATGATGATGACGAGCGGCAGAAAAACCATCATGGCTTGCAACGCATGTATCTGGTTCTGGTCCATGGAACTAACCTCGTAAAGTAGATAGTGCATCAGCTTAACGAATCGTTTCTATCGCGGCAATGCGAAACGCATGCGTTATTTTGCGAGCGGCAGCGTATCCAGCTTCGTCAGGCGTCCTACCGGATATTCTCCAATATGGTTGGCAGCGTACCACGGCGAGTGGTCGTAGAAGAATTCGAGGCGCGCATCCGGATTGGCTGCGAACTGCGGATCGCTCTCGATCTTGTGTTCGAATTCTGCCTTGAGCTTGGGGTCTTTCTCCATCATTTCGCGGGAGAGCTTTTCGTCTACGTAGGCTTCGCCGTATTCCTTTTGTTCGAAGATGGGATCGAAGAATCCCCAGGCCATGGCCGAATCGGGACCTTTCGGTTCAAGCCACTGGATAGCGACTTTTGACAGGCGTTGATTCAGCGGGACTACGACCGACCCGGCGGGATATGTCATTGTCCTGGTTACAAATTCACAGTTGCCGAATTTGCCCGGCTGGCTGCCGCCGCCTTCGCCCGCGAATAACGGATGGCGTCCCTCAAACGGAGGGCCTTGCCACTGCATCCCGCCGCAGCGATATGTTTCGACTTCGCCGCTCCAGTCGGCGGTGGTGCGCTGCATCTGGACCTGGTGCGCTGCGAGCACGTCAATCACATGCGTCCATTGGCGCGGAATAATGTACGCCGCAGGCGGAACGGTGGATGCGGCGACCTTGAATCCGGAAGCCAGCGGCAGTGACACGTCCCACGGCTCGTGCGAGTATTTGATCCACATCGCGCCGGAAACTTCGCTGAGCTGGCGTGTGTATTTGTACCCGCGAAAAAGGAACGGCGTCGTCTGCCCGTTCCACGCTACCGCGAGCGGGAACTGCACATTGGCGAGGGGATGCGCGCCGAGGCGCGAAGCGTCTGCATCAGCATCGGCATTGAGCCGGACGAGCGTGGCTGCGTCGCGGTTGACGACTTCCATCAGCGCGCGCAGGATTTCGTAGTTGCCGGTAACGCGCGTCTTGTAGTCCTTGAGCATGTGCAGTTCGACGAGCATGCCCGGGCGGTTTTCGAGAATCATGTAGCCGGTTGAAAAGCGCGGCGGATCGTCGTTGAAGCCCAGCCCCTTGGCCGGATCGGTATCGTCGTTCAGCGTAATGTAAGTTGGCGAGGCCAGGTGGCCGCTGTCGTCAACCGACTTCGTCAGGAATGGAGTGACTGTGGAATCGATCCAGCGTGCAGTAGGACCGTAAACATTGGGCCCGTCGTCGATGGTGAAGGTCACATCGTACTGGTAGTCGGCTCCGTCGGTGACGTGATCATCGACAAAGAAGTCAGGCAGCCACGCATGGAACATCTTGAGGAAGGCACGCGTCTCTGGCGCATCGGCTTTCAGGTAGTCGCGATTGAGGTTGAGATTCGTTCCATTGGCGCGCCAGCCCATCTCATTCGGACCGTTCTGATTGATGCGATTGTATTTCGAGCGCTGCTCATGGCCGTCGGCGTTGTAGATCGGGATGAAGACGAAGACCGCGTTGTCGAGAAGATACTGCTGCGTTTTGGTGATGACCATGTCGCGCAGCAGCGCGAGGCATGAGTCCTTGCCATCCATCTCGCCTGCGTGAATTGAGTTCTGCACCAGCACGATAGGACGATGAGCGGCATGGATCGCGGCCGGATCGAAGACGCCGTCTTTCGATGCAATGACGATGTCGAGTTCGCGGCCCTCCCCGGTTTCGCCGAACGTTTCAATCTTTACCTGACTAGGCGCAACAGCCGCGACACGATGCAGATAAGCCATGGTTTCGGCGTAATCGGGCGTGGTCTGGTAATTGGATTTTTCCGTGGGCGTGAGCCAGTCAGGCTTGCTCTGCTGCGCCGAAAGTAGTGGCGCAGCGGCAAGGATAAGAGAGGCAAGAGCGAGCGTCCGGTTCATGCATGCTCCGTGGCTTTCGGCCCTAGGTTATGTCTTCTGTATCGAAGGGAGTGGTGCGCACCGGCGTACCGTGCACCGGAGCACCGTGCACCTGGCTCACGAGGTCCTTGACCACATCTTCCAGCTGCTTCTGGCTTTCGATGACCGCGGTCATGCTCTTGAGGCTGGTCGGGTCTTCGACTTGTTCGAGCAGCACAACAGCGTGGGCCTGAGCTACGTGGTCCGCATTGAGGCCCTCGGGTGTTTTTGCCTTGATGCCAACGGCGTTCGGTTCCACGTCCAAAAGGTCCGCCACGCGCTCACGCAGTTCTCCGGCAATCGGCCCAATCTTCGGCGCAGCCAGCACGAGAGTCGTATCGACGTTTACGATGCGGTAGCCGGCGTTCTGAATCTCTTCAAGCGCCAGGTTCAGGAAGATCGACGAATCCGCGTCTTTCCAGCGTGCATCGCCCGGCGGGAAGAAGCTGCCGATGTCCCCGGCGGAGACAGCCCCGAGTAACGCGTCGGTGATGGCGTGCAGCAGCACGTCACCGTCGGAGTGGCCGGCAAGGCCTTCCGGGTGGTCGATGGCGAGGCCGCCGATTTTCAGCGGAACGCCTGGTTTGAAGGCATGTGAATCCCAGCCATACCCAATTCGCATGTTCATGGTTGTCTCTTCCTAATCTACAAGGCGCGCCACTACGATGGGCGCGAGGATGCCATCTGCTTCAAAAAAAACTCGGCAAGCTCCAGGTCGCCCAGCTGCGTAATCTTCAGGTTCGTTGGCGATCCCGGCACTACGGCAACCGGAGCACCGGCACGTTCCACGATGCTGGCCTCATCGGTCCCCAGAAACCCATCCGCAATAGCCTCGGCAAAGGCGCGTTTCAGTAGACCGCAGCGGAAGCCCTGAGGGGTCTGCGCCTGCACGATGTATTCGCGCGGAATAGTGGCGGTGATGATGGCGCCGTCGGCGGTGCGCTCGACTTGCTTGATCGTATCCACGGCGGGCAGGCCAACGATAGCAGCGTTGTGTTTTTCCACTGCCTCGATGGTGCGCGTGATGGTGGCCGGATCGATCAGCGGACGCACTGCGTCATGGACGAGCACGATATCGTCATGGTGGCTATCGAGCGCATGGAGCGCATTGGCCACACTCTCCTGCCGGGTGTCGCCCCCGGTTACGATGGAAACTTTGTCGGCGAAGCCGTATTCCGCAATCTGGGCCTCGACGCGCTCGCGTTCATTCGCCCGGACGGCGACATACATGCCGCTGATCCGGGGCACTTGCGCAAAGGCGCGTAGGCTGTGGATGAGAATAGGCACGCCCGCCAATTCGAGAAATTGCTTGGGGGCGGCCGGAGCATGATGACCCGCGGCCATGCGCGTACCCAGTCCCGCAGCTGGAAGAATGACGAAAACCCGCATAAACATTGGAGTATACAGGAAAGCGATCAAGCCTTGATCAGGGCTGTGTTTAGGGCTCGCCTGGCAGGACGGAAAGCCCTAATCGGAAAATAAACCGAAGCAAGGCGGCGTGCAGTACACTAATACGGTTTGTAAGAAAACGTTCTCTCGGAGGACTTTTCGATGACGCGCTTCCTTCGTTGGTGGGTCGTATTGCTGGTCATATTTGCCGAATCCTTTCTGGTGGCGCAGAGCAGCAAGTCGCTGCTTGCCGCCACGCCGCCGATGGGCTGGAATAGCTGGGATTCTTATGGGCTGACGATCACGGAAGATCAATTCAAGGCGAATGTTGGCTGGTTCAATCAGCACCTGAAGCAGTACGGCTGGCAGTATGTCGTCATCGATGAGGGCTGGTATCTTCAGCATCCCGAGAACGCCGGCACGAAGGGCGCGGATCAGGGCTATACGCTCGACAGGAACGGAAGATACCTGCCCGCTCCAAACCGCTTTCCATCTAGTGGCGGCGACGCCGGCCTGAAGGCGCTTGGCGACTATGTTCATTCGCTGGGGCTGAAGTTTGGAATCCACATCATCCGCGGGATCCCGAAAGAGGCAGTTGACAAGAATCTGGCGATTGCAGGGTCGTCGTTCCACGCTGCCGAAGCCGCGAATACCTCGGATTTGTGCCGCTGGAATCCTGACAATTACGGGCTGAAGGCGAATGCCGCAGGGCAGGCCTACTATGATTCGCTGGCGAAGCTCTATGCCAGTTGGGGGCTGGACTTCATCAAAGTCGATTGCATCTCGCAGCCCTATGATGCCGACGAAATTCATATGATGAGCGCCGCGTTGAAGAAAAGTGGACGCCCGATCGTGTTGAGCCTTTCGCCAGGGCCGACTCCGATTGAGCAGGCTGAGGATGTGCGGGAGTATGCGCAGATGTGGCGCATTTCCGATGACTTCTGGGACCTCTGGAAAAAGCCGACAGATGATACGAGCGGGTTTCCGCAATCGTTGACGCTCCAATTCACCAAGCTCGCGCAATGGTCGCCTTATGCTGGGCCCGGCCACTGGCCGGACGCCGATATGCTGCCGCTTGGCTACCTGGGCCCGAAACCGGGATGGGGCGATCCGCGACGTTCGCGCCTGACCGAAGATGAGGCGCGAACGCTGATCACGTTGTGGTCGATTGCGCGGTCACCGCTGGTTCTCGGCGCGAACCTGACGCAGATGGATGCGTTCACCGAGTCTTTGCTGACGAACCCGGAAGTGATCGCCGTCGATCAGCGTTCGAGCGGCAATAAACCTGTGATCCAGACTCCCGCGACGGTTGTGTGGACGGCTGCCGGTGTTGGCGGAAAGCGATATGTGGCTGTCTTTAATCTCGGGGATAGCGAGCAGACTGCTTCGTATGGCTGGAAAGAGCTGGGCCTGTCCGGGGCGAGTTATAAAGTACGAGATTTGTGGTTGAAGAAGGATCTTGGCGAGCTGTCTACGTTGAAGACGACGCTCGCTCCGCATGCTTCCGCTTTATATTCGGCGCAGTGATTGCCCCGGATTTAGATCCGTGCTCTCCCACCCTGTCGCAAAAACGCGACAGGATGGGGCACCCTAGATCGTATCTCGTAGAATGGCGCCGAAGGCGCGTGTGCCCGTAGCGGCCAGCTACTCCCATTCGATGGTGCCGGGGGGCTTTGAGGTGATGTCGTAGACGACGCGGTTGATGCCTCGAATCTCGTTGACGATGCGGCTGGAGATTTTCTTGAGCACGTCGTAGGGCAGCGGTACCCAGTCGGCGGTCATGCCGTCTTCCGAATGCACGGCGCGGATCGCGCAGGTGTAGGCATAGGTGCGTTGGTCGCCCATCACGCCGACGCTTTTCACCGGAAGCAGGACGGCGAACGACTGCCATATCTGCTGGTAGAGGCCGGCGGCTTTGATCTCGGAAACAACGACATCGTCGGCTTCCTGCAATAGGGCGACGCGCTCGGGCGTGATTTCGCCGAGAATGCGTACTGCGAGGCCCGGCCCGGGGAACGGCTGGCGCTGGAGAATGTCTTCCGGCATTTTGAGATCGCGGCCAATGCGGCGGACTTCATCCTTGAAGAGGTCGCGCAGCGGCTCGATGAGCTTCAGCTTCATCGTTTCCGGCAGGCCGCCGACGTTGTGGTGGCTTTTGATGGTCTGGGACGGGCCTTTTACCGATGAGGACTCGATCACATCGGGGTAAAGCGTGCCCTGCACCAGCCAGTCGACCCCGCCCGTCTCCTGCGCGATGCGGTGCGCTTCGTCGTCGAAGACGCTGATGAATTCGTTGCCGATCATCTTGCGCTTCGTCTCAGGATCGGTGACGCCGGCGAGACGCGAGAGAAAGCGTCCGCTCGCATCGACGGCAATCAGATTCAGGCCAAGCTTTTCGCGGAGATTTTCCTGAACTTTGAAGAATTCATTCTTACGCAGCACGCCATTATCGACAAAGACACAGGTGAGCCGATCACCGATAGCCCGGTGCACAAGCACCGCCGCCACGGAGGAATCAACCCCACCGGAGAGTGCACAGATCGCGTGGCCATCACCTACTTTCTCGCGAATTGCTGCGACCGTGGACTCGATAAAATGCGCGGGGGTCCAGTCCGGTTTCGCCTTGCAGATGTTGAAGAGGAAGTTGCGCAGCAGCTCCGTGCCATGACGTGTATGGTGAACTTCTGGATGGAACTGCACCGCCCAGATATTGCGATCAGGATTCGCAATTCCCGCGACCGCGTTCGATGTTTTCGCAGTGAGATGAAATCCAGGCGGAAGGTCGAGCGCCTCATCGCCATGCGACATCCAGACATGCAGATTGACCGGCAGGCCGGCAAAGAGCGGCGTAGCCGGATCGACGATCGAGACTTCCGCGTGCCCATACTCGCGCTTGTCAGCGGGGCGGACCTTGCCGCCCAGATGATGCGTGATGAACTGGAGGCCGTAGCAGATACCCAGCACCGGCTTGCCCAGTTCCAGAACGCCGGGATCGGCGGCAGGCGCATCGGCGTCGTAGACGGAACATGGGCCGCCAGAGAGGATAATGCCGAGAGGGTTGTAGCTTTCAATCTCCGCCAGCTTTGCCGTGCAGGGAAGGACTACGGAAAAAACGTTCTGCTCGCGGATGCGGCGCGCGATGAGCTGCGTATACTGCGCGCCAAAATCAAGGATGACGATCGAGGAGGTGTCCACCTACCAGTTTACAGCCTCAGCCCCCGACGCATCGCGATCCGCATCAGCATCCACATCAGGAATCCAGGGATCAGCGGCTATTGTTTTACTGGGCAGGGCTCGGCAGGTATTTCAGGATTGCGCTGCCAGGACCAGATGCCGCAAGGGCCATACGATTCCAATTCAACATCCATGATGTCGAGCGAATCAAGGGACTGCGTCGGCATTTTTTCAACCGAGTACTGGGAGAACTTTTTTTCAGCAAAGATATCAGCGTACTTTGAGAAGTCCACCTGCCGAATGGAGCGGTCCATATTGAGTGCGACGATCTCTGACGTGCCTTGCAGAGCAGCGTGAGGATGAATTATGTCTTTGAAACCGCGCAGAACAGGATTTGCTATGTACTGAAAGGTAGGCAGCGCGATGATTACGAGACCAATCGCGAGGCCTCGGGTAAGAGTCGGCATGCGGCTCGATGCGATCCAGCAAAGAACAAACGCCGGAACGACATAACCTCGTAGGCAATAGTTGTTGGCGTGCGAAAAGCCGATGAAATAGGTCGAGATGATATAGAGGCTAGCAAGCCCGGCCAGAACAGCTTCATTGCGCGAGAGGGTCTGGCGCTTGAATACCAGGACGTAGGTAAAGTAAGCAAACTGCAGCATTATGACTGCCATGAACAGCAGCAACCCGCTCCAGAAACCGTAGTGCAGGTGCAGTCCGCCGAGAAGCCGTGGCAGCTGGATGAGTCGCGGATGCTGCTCCGGAAATTCAAATGCGACGGGACCCGGTTTACGAAGGAACATCCAGAGCATGGGAAAGATCAGCAGGAAGGACAGAGCGCTGACTGCAATTGCATCACCAGCTCTTGTTCGCAGCGAGCGCACCCACAGATACAGCGCAAACGGGAACCCTCCAAGGAACGCAAATACGCTGCTGTAGAAGGCGTAACAAAGCAGAAGGCTTACGAAGAGAACGCATCCCGCTCCGCGAAAGCGGTGCCACACGTAAGCGCAAAGCAGCATCGCCACCGCGGAAGACAGATGATGGTTGGTAATGGTTGTCGACTGCGCATAGCTGGCAAAATCGAGATGCAGCCCGAGTTTCATGAGCCAGAAGGGGTACGGAACAAGCGGATTCGCGAGCATCACCAGCCACTCAAGGCCGCACCAGAATCCCCCCAGATAAATCGCCCAATAGACCTGCCGCTTGCTTTGAGCGGCCTCAGACACGATATAGGCGAGCGCCAGTGGAAAGAGAACCGCGTAAATCCCGTTCCCCAGAAACAGCACTGTCTTGAAAGTGACAAAGGAAAAGTGAAGCAGCCGATAGAGCGCCACTGGCAGCATCCATGCCGCGTAGTACATAGAAAAATAATCGGACAGCGTGAAGCTGGATTGCGCAGGATAGTGTTGTGAGTTGATCAGCGAATTGAGTTCCTGCGTATGCGACGCATCATCCTCAATGCCCAGAGCCAATCGATGCATCACCGGCTCCAATGGGTACTGAAATCGGACGCTCGCAAAGAGCAATCCCATCACTAGCACGCCGGCCACCAGCCACGCTGCTTCGCGTTGCGGAAACAGTTCTGTCAGGCGCTCGGTGCGTGGAGCGACCATCTTGGTTGCCCACCAGAAAAGCACAAGCAGAGGAAAATAAACCCATGGCTGCAGCGCTGCCGCGAGCTTCAAGGAATTCATCGCGAGCATCGTCGCAAAGTTAGCGCAAAAGATCGCGAGCAGCGTGCGGAAGGCGATTCTGGGAAGGGAGATCAGGCGCACCAAGCTACCTTTCTGGAAATGATTTGCATTTCATTACGGGCTTAACAAAAGTGACCCAAGGATTGCCCCGCGATTCGAGGACTGCCCGAACGACATAATCTGTGCACAGTCTAATGGCTGTCAGAGAAACTGCAAAAGCCCCTGCTCAGGTTCGGTGAATGACGCGTGGGCCATTGGATGCCGCTGAAAGCGGTTCAGACTGCATCTTCCATATCTGCCAAAACTTCACGAAGGCCACCAGCCGGGCAACCTGAAAAAAATCTGACGCGGCCAGATAGAGCAGCGTGACGATCGTCCACCAGATATAGAGCGGCGCGCCTTGCATCACGGACTCGAAGGGAAGCGGCGTCGCCGAAAAGACCATGGCAAGCACAATGAGCGCCAGCTTGATAATGCCCATGACCAGATTCACTTCGACCAGCTTTCCCGTCAGTGGGCCGAGGCGAACGCTGCGGTAGAGACTGCCTGCGATGCCGCGATTTTCAAGCAGAACGAGCAGCGGCGCGATGGAGAAGATCCAGCTCAGCAGAGCCCAGAGCGTGAAGATTCCCAGCGACAGGCAGATGACCAGCGCGCAATAAAGGACCAGGTTCGGCTCGGCTTCCGAGAGCGCATAGTTCGCAGCCCAGTGAATGGCAAGGAACCATCCGATAAAGCTTCCGCCAAGCGCGCTGATACGCAGCAGTTGCAGGATAACCAGCGGCAGAGGCCTCATCGGTAGCGTCTGGTCATAGCGTCGCAGCACCAGGTTGCGGCCCATGCCGGAGACGATCGACCATCCAACGGCAAGCAGCGGCAGCAGCCACATAGCCGCGTGCATCACCGGAGGTTTGAGCACGGCGATGGCGTCTGCGACCATAACCACGCCTCGCATCGGGTCCTGCAGAGTGAACTGCTCTATACCGGTGGATTCCAGCTGCGTGGCCGTGACCGCAAGGATGTGCGCGCCTTCGTAGTAGAGCAGCAACAGCGCGGGTGCGCCGAAGAGCCAGCGCCAGGCAATTTCCAGCGCCAGCAGCGAAGGGCGCGACCAGCAATCTGCAAGTGTATGGACGAGAGACTGCGTGCCGCGCACAGTTTTGCCGGCTGCCATCAGCCCTTCACGACGATGTTGATGAGCTTTCCGGGCACGACAACGACCTTGACGATCTCCTTGTCCGCAATCGCAGCCTGCACCTTCGGGTTCGTCTTCACTGCATCGCGCATCGTGTCCTGGTCCACATCCTTTGGCACCTCCACGACGGCGCGCAGCTTTCCGTTCACCTGCACCGGTATTTCCATCGTCAACTCAGCCATCTTGCCCGGATCGGCTTTCGGCCACGGCACTTTGTTGACGGCAGAGCTTCCGCCCAGCTGGTCCCACAATTCCGCCGCAAGATAAGGCGCGAACGGAGAAACTAAAAGCACTAGGTCTGTGACCATGTCGCGGGCACGGGCATCCGATTCGACTGCCGCGACAATCGCTTCCTCATGCTCTGTAAGCAGGTTCAGTAATTCCATGATTGCTGCGATGGACGTATTGAAGTGCCAGCGCCCCGCAAAGTCTTGGGTGATTTTATAAATCGTCTGGTGAAGCTTGCGTTCCAGAACCGTGGCGACCGCCGCATCCAACTGGTTCCCTTCTGCAGCTATCGGCTGACGCATTCCCGGAGCCGCCTTCATCACAAATCTGTACACACGCCCCAGAAATCTGCTGACGCCGGCAACGCCATCTTCCTGCCAGTCGAGATCGCGATCGGGCGGTGCGGCAAAGAGCGAGTACATGCGTGCCGCGTCGGCGCCATAGCGGGCAATCATCTCGTCGGGTGAAACCACATTGCCTTTTGACTTCGACATCTTCGCGCCGTTCTTGATGACCATGCCCTGTGTAAACAGGCGCTCGACCGGCTCGTCATTCTTGATGAGGCCGAGGTCGCGCATCACCTTCGTCCAGAAGCGCGAATAAATAAGGTGCAGGATCGCGTGTTCGACACCGCCGATGTACTGATCGATGGGGAACCAGTATTCGGCCGCAGCCGGATCAATCGGGCCTTTGTCATACTTCGCGCTGGTGTAGCGGTAGAAGTACCAGGACGAATCGACGAAGGTGTCCATCGTGTCCGTCTCGCGGCGCGCCGGTCCTCCGCACTTGGGGCAGATGACGTTGAGAAATTCCGGGATTTTCGCAAGAGGCGAGCCGCCCTCCTGCGTAATCTCCACATTGTCCGGCAACATCACCGGTAGCTGGTCGTCCGGAACCGGCACGATACCGTCCTTTTCGCAGTAGAGCATCGGGATCGGCGTGCCCCAGTAGCGCTGGCGGCTTACGCCCCAGTCCTTCAGGCGAAAGGTGACTGTCGCCTTTCCGAACTTGTTCAGCTCGACGTAGGCAGTCATCTTCTCCTGCGCTTCCTTGTTGCCCATCGAGCTGAATTCGCAGGAATTGATCAGCAGACTATCTTCATCGGTGTAAGGCAGCGCCATTTCCGCCGCGCTGTTGCCACTTGGATCCTCTACCCGCCGCGGCAGAATGACGATGCGCATCTCGATGCCGTACTTTTGGGCGAATTCGTAGTCGCGCTCGTCGTGCGCAGGCACCGACATGATCGCGCCCGTGCCGTATTCGGCGAGGATGTAGTTGGCAACCCAGATCGGCAGCCGCTCATTGTTGAACGGATTGAGGGCGTAGTGGCCGGTAAAGACGCCGTGCTTATCGATCTCGCCGATCTCGCCGGATTCGCGCGCCTTCTTCTGCTGATCTAGAAGCGTGCTTACCTGTTCGGCAAGATCTGGGTTTGCCGCCGAAAACTCCTTTACCAGCGCATGCTCGGGCGCAAGGATGATGCTGGTCGCGCCATAAATTGTGTCGATGCGCGTCGTGAAGACCGTGATCCGGGTGCCGGTGGTTTTAGCGTCTTCCACCGCAGGCAAAACGGCTGTGCCCTTGTGCCGCACATGCTGTTGCTGGCGCTCGTCATCCGGCGCATGGGTCGCATCTTCTACTTCAAAGTCGACTTCCGCGCCCTGGCTGCGGCCAATCCAGTTGCGCTGCATGGTGCGCACTTTTTCCGGCCAGTGTTCCAGCTTGCCCAGGTCATCGAGCAGCTCCTGTGCGTAGTTCGTGATGCGCAGGAACCACTGCTCCAGATCGCGCTGCTCGACGATTGTGTCTTCGTGTCGCCAGCAGCGTCCGTTAATGACCTGTTCATTCGCAAGCACCGTGCAGCACTTCGGGCACCAGTTCACCTTGCTCTTTTTGCGATAAGCGAGGCCGCGCTCGAACATGCGGATGAAGAACCACTGGTTCCAGCGGTAGTAATCGGGCAGGCAGGTCGTGATCTCGTTGGCCCAGTCGTAGCTCAGACCGATGCGGTCCATCTGCCGCTTCATCGCGGCAATATTTGAGACAGTCCATTCGCGCGGCGGCGTGTTGTTCTTGATCGCCGCGTTTTCCGCCGGGAGTCCGAAGGCATCCCATCCCATCGGGTGAAGCACATTGTGCCCCTGCATCCACATATAGCGAGCCAGGGCGTCGCCAATGGCGTAATTGCGCACGTGGCCCATGTGCAGCTGACCCGAGGGGTAGGGAAGCATCTCAAGCACGTAATACTTGGGCTTGCCGCTGTCCGCCGGCTCGGCCGCATAAAGGTCCGGCTGCTTGGCCCAGCGCTTCTGCCAGCGCGGCTCAATCTCCGCCGGGGTATAGCGGATTTCGGGAGAAAATCCACCTATCGCCGCTGTCGCAGCGGTTTCTGTTGGCTTACTCGAAGACATAATTTCCTATTTTACTGATAGCGGATCAGGTGCTAAGGATTCAACCGTTCCCGGTTGGTGAAAATCAGCGTCCCCCGGCCAGATACTCGTTGCAACAATCAGTGCCGGTAATTATGGCCAAAACTGCTATACTTGAATTACTAGAAAGCCCTGCCGGAAACGGTGGGGCTTTTCAGTTTTGAACGGGCTGTCTCCGCTGATTTCCGTGTGCTGTTTCGAGATGCTGTTTCGCCACAATGCAGCTAACCATCTTATTTTGCAGTAATTTACGCAAAAGATAGTGGGGGGGGGGGAGCTGGACATAGTATTTGAGGAAGCCAAAGCCAGCATGACCTGCACATCCTTTTCGTCATCGCCCGGCTCTTCGACCGCAGTCTCCTGCGTGGGAACAGCAGGGGTGCGATTTCCGCAAACGAAAGAGTGGATGGAGCAAATCATCTCGCGCTACGCGGGGGGGGGGAATTCTGGTCTGCGGCGACGAGACCACTGCCCTCGACGCCGCTTTCCCTGGACAGGCTGGCGTATTGGTCATCGGCGGCACCGGCTCCAATATTCTTGGCCGTACCAGCACAGGCGAAACCTTCAACGTAGGCGGATGGGGTTCGGCGCTGGGGGACGAAGGCTCCGGCTATTGGGTCGGCCACGAAGGGCTCAAGCAGGCACTGCGGGCGTATGACTTCCAACAACCGACCATGATTGTCGATAAGGTCATGCGGTTCTGGTCGGCAGCTACTCTGGGAGATCTGGCCAACATCGGCAATCAGACGCCATTCCCCGACTTTTCGCTGCTCGCGCCGCTGGTTGTGGAATGCGCCGAAGAAGGCGATGCTGTGGCGCTCGAAGTTCTCCATCTCGGGGGCCGGATGCTCGGCGAAAACGCAGTCCACGCGATCCGCAGGCTTCGCGCGCTGGAGCCAGACATGCCCATGCCCGGTATCGCCTATATCGGT
>Ga0206952_10071_pt1 | contig 33069 bp, 24 predicted proteins | sample Alteio_BWOrgHeat_39_FD_152966 | JGI IMG/M metagenome (GOLD analysis project Ga0206952, IMG submission 152966) | Enriched cells from forest soil in Barre Woods Harvard Forest LTER site, Petersham, Massachusetts, United States -... | ecosystem: Environmental > Terrestrial > Soil > Temperate forest >... | reverse complement strand
CGTGAAACCGGGATGCCCACTCGCCGTCCAGTTGATACGCCATGACGTCGTCGGAACGTTTACCGGTTTCCTTCTCATAGAAGTTCAAATAGTATTTCCCGGCCCAGAGTTGATCCTCCATGGCCGATACTCCGTCGGCCAGCCACTCAGCGCAGCGGCCAATGTAGTCATGATCCCCAACCCGCTCTGCCATTCTCTGCATGATTTTGAGCTGAGCGAGATGTAGCCCCCCAAGATGCGAGCACATCCCCGCCCACTCGCCGTGCTCAAACCATTCCATCCCTTTATTGCCTTCAGGCATGCTGATGGTGCCCCCTGGGCCATGCCGCAGGTTCATCGTCATGGTGTTGCATTTCTTAACCGACTCGTAAAATTCATGCAGAATCTGATCATCTCCACTGCGCTGCCACACGCGGTCCACCATATCGACGTAACAAGTTCCATTTAATGAGATTTGCCATTCGTAAGACGTGGTCACAAAGTCGGGGAGATCCCCCAGAATGCCCAGCCAGAATGGCGCTGCTCCATCGTCTCGTTGGTAACGCTTATACGAGCGGATATTTGACAGCGCGAGTTCAGGAAAGAAAAATACGATCGGCAGGTTGCCATACCAGTCGCAGGGTATACAACCTAAGTCTGGATCTCCCCGCGGACTTTCGATCAGACCGAAGGCCCCGTTCGGAGCTGCCCACGAATCTAGCGGAGCCCGCGCTTGCACCCAAACAGAATCCTCTGTAAGAAGCGCGAGGTTATTGATTAGGCTGTCTCGCAACCACAATGGAATGTCGCTGTCTGAATAGATTGCCTGCTGCCAGGCAAGAACACGTTTCAGAAGATTTGTATGATTGGTTGCCACCTCGCGTGCGACGTCTAGAGCATCGCCGTAGCGGTCTGCATACTTCAGGACGTAGTAGTTCTGATCAGCCCACTCAGAAGCATTCCACTTTGCTCGTGCGTTGCCCGCGTAGTGCTTCTGTAAAATCGCCTCCCTATCCTTCTCTGCGCCTTTCCATATAGCCGCATACCACGTCAATAGAAAGCGTAGTTTCCTCTCCTCGTTTTGTTCGAGGTCAAAGTCGACCGAGATCGACGTTCCACCAGAAAGAAAAGGGTGGCCACTGGACTGAGGATTTCGAACCGGGCTCGGCAACTCTTGACCGATTCGCTGCCATGACGAGGAATCGATAGCCTGCCCTATGCGCGCAGGTTGCTCTCCAAGCAGGCCCAGGACATATCCAACCTGCCCGTCAGAAACAACGTGTAAGCCATTTACATCCTCTTTTACTACGCTCCGCGCGAAACTCGTTCCAAGGGCTTCCTCACAATCAGGCCCCGAAAAATTGAAGGCTACTGATCCCTTACAGCGGCCAGGAGAGGCATTTCTAATCTGAACTTCAAAGACGATGGCTGGCGTGCTGGAAGCAGCCAGATCGCCTGGGATGAACGGAGACCACGCGCGCAATCCAACTCGCACCGGAGCATCAAGATCGAATTCAATGTCCGCAACCGGATAATGTCCCCAATAGTGAATTTCGCGAGCCGGTTTGACATTCGGCAGATGAAGCAGGTTTAAGACATCAGTCTTATCAGCCGGGTGGCCGAAAAAGGGATCTTCGCAGACATTTGTTTCGCCCCCGCGTACGATTTCCGGGGTTGTCAGCACCCAAACTGTCTCACCAACGCTCAAGCCCAGCAACGGAGCCATTTGCTGCGGCTTTCGCGGCATGCGCCAGTCTTCTACAGCGGGGCATTTAGACCATGGATTGAATATCGAGCTGAACCCATATACGCCCCGCACATCCAGATCGATACATCCTGTGCTGATCCCTCCCAGCGGCATTCCACAGCACGTAGGATTCGATCCTCGAAAAATTGCTCCGCCAACTTTTTGGTTGAAACCTTCCGCAGCAAATTCCTGCCACGTTCTCTCATCCGCTTGATCTTCGAATAGCCTGGAGGATTGGGAACCTAACTGAGGGTATGCATATGCAGGCAACCGTGCCGCTAATCCGTTCAAGAGCAGGCTGTCGCTACACATCTTCATGAATTTTCGACGCGACCAGAACGTCATATGCCTGACCTCTATTGAATGCGGAGGCAATCCTAGCAGGTAATAGGTTTATCGCTCAACTTAAAATATTTTAATTTGACAATCCACCTTATCGACAACTAGCGTTTCCCGTAATGGTGAGACGTCGCGCATACGATTTACATGCGCCACCTTTCACCAAAGAGCCATCATGAAATCAGAAACCGCGCAGGAAATCGTCAAACAGTACACTCAGACAGGCTTCTGTTTCCCCCTCCGTGTTCTCGACGAGAGCGAAGTTCGGAACTTTAGTTCCCGGTTCCTTGACTTCTACGCCCAGAGAAAAGCACGGTTGAGTTCCATTCCCGCCAGAGAGCAGTCCGCTCTTCTCTCAGAAACACATACGTCTCTTGATTGGGTATATAAGCTTGCAGCACATCCGCGCGTCCTCGACGCGGTCGAGTCAGTTCTAGGTCCGAACCTTCTCATCTGGGGATCGCGCTGGTTCTCCAAAATGCCGGGCGATAAAACATATGTCAGCTGGCATCAGGACGGCACTTATTGGGGCCTGCAGCCGCCCAATGTGACGACGGCATGGATCGCGTTATCCAGAAGCGGCGTCGAAAACGGCTGCCTGCGTGTTATTCCTGGCAGTCATCTGCAAGGGCTCTTACCCCAAAATGAGACGTATGCCCGGGAAAATGCACTATCTCGCGGACAGGAAATTGCCGTAGAGGTTGATGAAGATCAGGCTGTCGATCTGGTGCTTCAACCCGGAGAAATGTCTCTTCACCACATCGGCATTGTGCATGGATCAAAGGTAAACACTTCTGACCAGCCGCGCATCGGAATCGCCGTGCGATATATTACGCCTGAGGTCGTTCAGAGCGGCCCCGAGACTCCCTATGCAATGCTGGTGCGGGGAAGCGATCGCTACAATCATTTCGAACACCTGCCACCTCCGAGCACAGGGATGAGTGAGGTTGAGGCGGACGAAATACAACGCAAAGCTGTAGAAAGAATGTTGACCAGCGTAATGGCTAAGAAAGAAAACTAGAAGCAGCCCTCAAAAAACCGCAATCGGATTGATCGGAGACCCTGTGCCTCCCGGCACCACAAGCGGGCTCGCCACGAAAAGAAATTCGCATCGTTGCTGTCGTTCCGATTCCCTGCTCAAAGCTTCCAGATCGCAATTGTCAATGATGGGAATGCCAAGCGAGGCGATTGTCACTAGGTGAATAGGCATTCTCACGCCCTCGACAGGCGAAGGCATCAGGTCAGAAGCCAGATCACCCACCAGCACGGCGACATCATGCTCTTTAAGCCAGGGCAAGCAAGCCGCATGCAGACCAGCTGACCCTGACTCGATGTCCCAGGTACCTTCAGCAGCCTCACGCGCCCACCGTCCTGTCCTTACAATCAGCGCATCTCCACTTTCAACAACCGTCCCGGTCTTTTCTAGCCACGCATCGAAATGCTCCGGATAGATCGCGTCCTTTGCAAGCAAGTAATCACGATCGAAGACGCGCGGCATATCCATCAGGACACCCCGTGTTACGATCCCTTCTTTCATGGCCGCGACCGACATTTTCTCCGCTCCGTGCTTTGACACAGAGTGCTTTGGCACGCCGTTAAACATCGCGTCTCCGTAAAAGATGTGACAGAGAGCATCGAGGTGGGTCTGGGTATAACCGTGAAACTGCACCGAGAAGATATCGGCCGCACCCTCAGCATCCGGCGTTTCTCCTGTCGCGATCATGGTGTGCTCAAACGGGGCCGATACTCCGATACGCTTTTTAATGGCATTGCGTGACAGCGAAACAGAAACGCCAGCCTTTACCTGGGCTGCAGCGGCTCGACGTTTCTCAGCTGTGATGAGATTCAGCGCACCGAGTTCGTCCTCCGCGCCCCATCTCCCCCAGTTCGATATTGATTCGAATAACTTCGCGATGTCCTCGCGTGTCGCCCCGCTCCGTGGAAATTCTTGACGCTGATCATTCTTGGTGGTCATTCAATTTATCTCGTCTTTTGGAGCTAATACCGCAGAATCAGCCAACTCACTTATCGCTCGTCCCCAAGAGATGCAGAACTACTTGTCGCCAACGGCTTCGAACAAAAGCAGTTCAGAAGATTCAGGGACTTCAAGGTGCACAGGCAGTCCCTGTCTCATCAGATCCAAACCACTCACTACTGTTTTGCTGTGTAGGCTGTCAAAAGTCACGCTGTAGCTCTTCCCCGGGTCAAGCCCTTTGGGATGAAAAACGTATTCGTCCGGTCCCTTGTACAGTTTGACCAGCGTCGCCCATCCTTTGAGCCGATCGGGGGAGTCGAATTCCATTGCAAACCATGGATTCTCGTCAACTCCATCATGCGCATTCACTGGCGCGTGATGGTAGATTTTGCATGTCGGCAGCAATGGCCGGATAAAGTTCTTATAGAGATCGCTATAGCGGTGATATTCGGAAAGTATTGCAGGATTCATATCCTTGATCTCGGGAATGGCAGGAGCGATCCACGGAGGCCCCAGCGTATATGTGACGCGCAAGTGAGTGTCGAGATGCCCCCGATTTTCAGAATGAGCCGGTATGCCGAACGCCGTAGCAAACATTTCGATCGGAAGTCCCAGCGTCTGGCCACTCAGGTTTTGTAATACCTCCGGCATGTCCAGACCATCCGTCGTGTACTGCTCATCGAATCTGCTCACGAAACCGAGGTCGTTGCGGCCACCGCCCGCGGCTGCCTGCTGCAAAATCAGACTCGGAAACTCCTCCTTCACCTGTTCGAACAGTTTGTATGTGGCTTCGTAATAGCGCCAGTAATCATTTTCCTGAATTCCGCTTCGTGTGTGCTGTCCCAGGCCATAATCAAAACCAGGATTGTAATCCAGCCGAAATAGATCGATCTTGTCATCGCGCACCATCTTCCGGATTTGCTCATGAATAAAGTTCACAGCCTCCGGGTTGGTCATATCAATCAGGGCATACGGAGGTAGGAACCAGTCAGGATGTTGCTGGTACATGGTGCTGTGAGTCCAGTCTCCGCGCCCGCCCTGAACTTCGTTATACAAACCGAAGAGCATTCCCTGTTTATGCACATAGTCTGCAATCGGGGCCAGGCCGTGAGGGAAACGACTCGGCGAAGGTGTCCACTCGCCGTAAGTATCCCACCATCCTGCATCGACAATAAACAGCTCTGCGCCGAGAGCCCTGGCTGCATCGATCTGCTGATAAATATTCTGTTCGTTCATCCCTGAGGTATCGCCGCCAAACTTGGCAATATATCCCTGATCTCCCGGAACAGCGTATTCGATAAGATAGGCTCGCTTCTGGTCTCGCGGGGGTTCGGCAGTTGTGCGGATATGCGTATGCATGGCCTGAACCGCCGCGTCCAGATCGCCTTGTATCGGGCCCAGATGAACCGCCGGCGTGTTCACGCCTTCGCCCGGCGACACAACGCGTTGCGGCAATGCTGATTCGCCCGCCCAGCCAACACCGTCAGAAGGCCCCGTCTTGAACCAGAGCCCTGCATATCTTCCTGGCCCATCCTGGTGCGACTCAAATCCATCGTTGCGCGCATAGAACTTTGTCTCCCAGTTCGCCGACCATGCAAGATGGCAAATGAAATATTCCCCCGCAACCTCATTCCTCACCACAAAGAACGGAGCCTTGAAACCATGCCCTACCTGCGAACTCAGATCGACAAAGCTGTCGCTCAACGGTTTCCACTCAAGCCACCCCTCCCACCCATGAGAATTCTTTGCAAACGAGCCCAATGTGAAGACCGGGTCATTTGCCTGGATACCCGTCTCATAGAAATAAGGAGTTCTCCACAAGCGACCCGTCCAGGGAAATACTGCCGCCAGTTCCAGCGGGCTTTTGCCCGTGTTTTCAATCTCCAGCCATCTCTCAAGAATCGGAGTGCCGTCCAGTACTGTGTGAATCCTGAGCTTGACCGCTCCCGCGGCGCCGCTCAGTTCTACGACATAGTGTCGCGCGCCGCTTGCCGTGCGAGGCTCCTCATGAGAACCGATCCAGGTCCAATGAGAAGACAAGTCCACATCCGGAGCGCGCAAGTCGAATGCGCTGTCTGCTGAAAGCTCATATGGAACATTGATTCTTCCGCCCGCGCTCCAGTACCGCCCGGACCAGACGCCGTTCACCAGACCTTCCACATACACAGTACGGTCCGATACAAAGCGAATGTCATGCGTTTCGGTCGGGAGCGCGACAATATCCGTAAACCCAGTCGATGCTGCAAATACATTCGCAGCAAAAAGAGAAAACACTAACAGGCTCGCACTCCAACAGCGTCGGTTCATCTTTGCTCCTTCTGCAGTGACCGCTTCACTTCAATCGCCTGACATAGAAGACATCAGAATGCGGTCGATAAAGCTTCCCTTGGCACATGCTTCGTGTATCCCGTGCCCCGCCAAAGCCAGCGGAAGAGACCAGAGGATCATCATTTGGTAGAAATCGGTTCCATGAATGATCTTTCCCTCGGCGTTCAAAATATTCGGCAACTCCCAGCCCGCGCCCTCTCCAATAACGATTGCCTCCATCATCCGGCGCGCTCTCTCCATTCCCTCCTGAGCGCGGCCTTCGTACGTCATAGTGGCAGCCGTGGAAATGCATTCGCCGGTGAATATCCCGTTTGAATGTGGAATTCCAGTGAGGTCTGCCTTCCCGCTGCGCTCTGCCGCGTTAAGAAGACCCGCTTGCGTTCCCCTGCCGCATGTGTCCAGAATTGTCTGGAGTGCCTTGTCTATGTGGTCTGCCGGATAGATAGATCGGATGCCATGCAACCGCGCGCACCATTGGCCCACTAGCTGGTTAGCCAGAACCGTAGCTGAATAACGGCCGTTTTTAGTTTCGCGATAAAGCAAATAAGAGCCCCTATGCCACAATTTCTGCTCCACAGCACGGGAAGCTCGCTCGGCCCATTGCTGGCACAGCGTAACAGTCTCTGTATCTCCATGCGCCTGTGCCATTCGCCCCATCATCTTGATGGACGCGATCCAGAAACCGGCCACATACATCGACAGCCCATACCACGGCCATGCACCGTAAAACTGGTTCGGCACCGGATCGGCATCCAGTTCCGGCAAGCCGTCCCCATCGTGATCCAGCGATTGCATATACGCGAGCGCGCTGCGTGCGCTTGCATAAAACTCCCCTAGCACCCGATCGTCGAGTTCGCGCTGCCATAGCCGATCAATCAGCTGGATATGCACGCAACTATTCATCGGGTGCATGATCTGGTAAACCGGCCAGCAGCAGAAATCACCCTTTTCACCAACTCCCAGAGGAACTTCCCCTGTACGAAGCTGAAAATGGACATAGCTTCGTAACAGCGATCCCATAAGCTCCGGAAAAAAGAACACCACAGGAAGGCAGCCATACCAGTCGCTTGGGTTGCAGACATGTGGGGTCGTCCTGGGGCTCTCCGTCAGACCAAAAAGACCGTCGCTGGTGTACCAGGTCTGGCGCGGGATCGAATCTCCGGCCCAGAAGGAATCCCTCGTTATGGTATGCATCACGTTGACCAGCTGATCTCTCAGCCATACGGGCAGCGTCTCTTCTCCATAAACCTCTTGTTGCCACGCCAGGATTCTTTTCAGCCATGATGCCTCTTGTCTAGCGCTCGCCTCAGCTACTTCGACGGCGTCTTTGAATTGCCTGGCATACGCATGCTCATAAGCATGTGCATCGCTGCCTGCCCAGCGGGGCACGTACCACGCCAGCAAAAAGTGAACGTCCGCAATACCTTTCCCATCCAGCGCAATCTCGGCAGAGATGCTGCTCCCAGAATCGCTATTCGCCATCTCGGGCAGCGCGGTAAAACCGTTCCAATCCTCCTGGTCTATCGATCCTCCTACAGAGATCTTCCCATCCGAAGAGCAGCCGAGAACGTAGTTTCCGCTCTGCCATGCAAGATGAATACCCCGGAGTCCAGCGCTTTTTACGTCAGCACGAGTGAAATCACCAGAACCAGATTCAGCCGAAGTCGGTCCCGGGATTGTAAGCAAGGCTGTTACATTCTGTGGAATGTCAACCAAATTGCGAACACGAAACTCGAAAAAGATGACCGGGGTATTTGAATCTCTTGCATCACCCGGTAGAAACGGCGACCATGCCCTAAGCCCCACGCTCACAGGGGCATCAAGCTCGTACTCTATGTCTACGATCGGATAGTGCCCCCAATAGTGAATCCGCGTGCACGCCCTCAATCCCTGCCTTGGTTCAGCTTCAAGACAAAAGACATCCTTGCCAACGATGACACCTGCGAAAGGCACGTTCAGGTCTCTCGGCGGAGCGAAGCTGTTGAAGATGGACGAGCGCCCCAAATGCCCGTTCCTCTTCACATCGATACAACCTGTCCCAATCCCCCCCAGCGGCACTCCCGGTTGCTCCTCCTCACCGTCGAAAACAATTCCGCTCACCGGTAAGTCGAAACCCTCAGCAGGAAACTGGCTCCATTGCCGTCTAGGAACATCGATCGGAAACCGTGTCTGCATATCTGCTTTTCGTTAAATTGCTGGCTGCTGAAAAGCCTCGCCAGTGGAATGCTGAGACGCAATTGTGCATGACAGGCAGAAGAGTGTCAACTTAAGTTTATCGGTTGACATAAAAGACTTTTGACATATAGAGTGTCCGGTGAATCTGTTGGCGGAAAAGAGAAGTGTGATTGTCGCATGTGGGGCAGCTCTATTACTTTCGAGGATTATCCGCTCGAGCAGGCCATCGGAATCATGTCCGATCTGGGGTTCAGACGAGTTGAGATGTGGAAGCAGCATCTGCGTCGATGCAAGACTACCGGGTTACGTCAAGCATTCACGCAGTTTGCGGCCTCGTCTGGCATCGCTATGGGCGGATTGAATGTAGTCGGCGAAAACTACTACCGCCCTTTTGGTACCGAGCTTGAGTTCCATGAGACTCTCCGCGGCCTCAAGGATGATGTCGACTATGCCATTTCTCTCGGCACAACCGACGTTCTGATATGGGAAGGCGTCCGGCCTGCAGGATTCTCAGATGAAGAGTGCAAGCAGAAGCTGCTGCCGCGCCTCATCGAGCTGTTCAAGTCTGCAATCGACTACTCTGCTCAAAAAAACGTGCGCTTTCTCGTTGAGCCCCATCCTTTCACCGTGGGCATGTGCGACGATTTCCTCATCCAGTTGTGCGATTCCCTGCCTGCGGCCCACTTCGGCGTGACCTATGACTTTTGCCATTACGGGGTCGGCCGTCCGGCAGACTATATCGATGCGGTGCGAAAACTTGGCCGTCGCATCCGGCATATTCACTTGTCAGATTCTGATTTAGCGAGCTCGGAGCTTCATTTCGCTCCCGGTGAGGGTCGGATGGATATCGAAGCACTCTTGCGCACATTCAAAGACATTGGCTTCGATGGATCATTAACGCTCGATCTGTACGGAAACCCCACTCCCATTCGCGCAGCGCGAGTAAGTGCCTGCTATGTCAACAGCGCGTGCGATGCACTCGGCTGTAAGCGAGATTGAGATTGGCTTTCGTTCATAGCTCCGCGTTTTGTACCTTCCGTTGGATACTGATTGTGTTGAAGCAATAATTTAAATTCAAGGCCGGTTAAGACATCTCCCCAGAAGAGAGGAGTCGAACTGCCTTTCCAATTGCGTCATCTACATGAGTTCACATAGTTACAACTGCTAGCACTTCTGTGACGGCAGAGGTCGTGAGTTCGAGCCCCGTCGTCCCCGCCATAAATCAAACAAATTGAATGATTTATGGCTTACCCGAAGTGACACCTGTTGCCAGTTGCGAGTATTGCTTGTTGAATGACCGGATAGTCGTTCTCTTGGCGTTCTTCATTTGCAAAAATCTAAAATGCGAGGATAATCCGAAGGAATCGATAAAATTTGAAATCCTAAAAGCAGCTCTGTAAGTCCGCTGTATAAGCCGCATTTCTGTACTTAACTTGCAGCTAAGTACGCAATCAATCATGGTGACGATCAGCATGTCGACACGCGACTCGCTTTTGGATTTACAGAGTAAGATAGGTCAGACCGTACTCGGACAGGAGGCAATGATCGAGCGCCTCCTCATCGGCCTCCTTGCCAACGGAAATCTCCTCGTTGAGGGCCTTCCTGGCCTCGCCAAGACACGCGCCATCAAGAAGCTCAGCAAGTTCCTCGATGCCGGACTCTCGCGCATCCAGTTCACGCCCGACCTCCTGCCCTCAGACATCACGGGCTCCGAGGTCTATTACTCCGCCGAAGGCAAAAGCGAGTTCCGCTTCCAGCCCGGTCCCGTCTTCAATAACCTCGTCCTCGCCGACGAGATCAACCGGGCCCCGGCAAAGGTCCAGGCTGCCCTCCTCGAAGCCATGGAAGAGCGCACCGTCACGGTTGCCGGCAAGACTCACACGCTTCCTAAACTCTTCCTCGTAATGGCGACACAAAATCCTATCGAGCAGGAAGGCACCTATCCGCTGCCCGAAGCGCAGATGGACCGCTTCCTGATGCACATTTACGTCGATTACCCGGAAGAGAAATCCGAGCGCGACATCATGCTCCTCGTCCGCGGCGAAGAAGAGGAGCAGGCCGCAAGCAGTTCGTCCACAACCACCGAACGCCTCGCACAGGACGTCATCTTCACCGCTCGCAGCGAGATTCACGCCATCCACGTCGCAGAAGCCGTCGAGCAGTATATCGTCGCGCTCATCGAAGCCACCCGTTATCCCGAGCGCTATGACAAGGAGCTGCGCAAATGGATCCAGATCGGGGCCAGCCCGCGCGGCACCATCGGCCTCGACAAGTGCTCCCGCGCCTACGCCTGGCTGAAAGGCCGCGACTACGTCCGTCCCGACGATGTCCAAGCCATCGCCCACGATGTCCTTCGCCACCGCATCCTGCTCAGCTACGATGCGCAGGCCGAAGGCATCAAAGCCGACCAAGTCATCAGCAAAGTCATAGAGTTAGTCGCCGTCGCATAGTAGAGGTCCTCGAAATGGGAGCCTACGCCGAACTCGATTCGCTCATCGCACTGCAGTTCAAGGCAGGCGGCTTTACCCTGCGCCATAACCAGCCCGTACACAGTCTGCTCTTCGGACGCCGCGCCTCGCACGTACGCGGACGCGGCCTCGATTTCGAGGAGTTGCGCGGCTACGTCGCCGGAGATGATGTACGCAGTATCGACTGGCGCGTCACAGCGCGCGCGCGGAAACCGTATGTGCGCGTCTACTCCGAGGAGCGCGACCGCCCGACCATGCTCGTCATCGATCAGCGCATCAACATGTTTTTCGGCAGTCGCGTCTCGATGAAATCAGTCATCGCAGCCGAATTTGCCGCGCTCGCAGCCTGGCGAGTCTTTCGCCAGGGAGATCGTGTGGGCGCCCTGATCTTCAACGACGACACAACCGAGCAAGTACGCATGCGACGCAGCCGCGCCAACGTACTGCGCATCCTCGACCGCATAATCTATCAGAATCATCTGCTGCGCGCCGACACCCGATCGCAGCCCAGGCCTGAGCGCCTGAACGAAGTCCTCGCGTCTGTCGCGCGCCTCTGCCACCACGACACACTCATTCTGATCGCCAGCGACTTTGATGGAGCTGACCAGGCAACACGCGACCTGCTGCTGCACATGTCGCGCTCGAACGACGTTATCTGCTGCCTCACGTACGATCCTCTGGCAGTTAAGCTGCCACCCGCCGAACAACTGGTTGTCAGCAACGGAGAACTACAGGTAGAACTCCAGCTGGGCCAGGAAAAGGTGCGCAAAAGCATCGTTGAAGCATCGGACAAGCGCATCCGTTCCATCCTTTCCTGGCAGCATGAATTGGGAATCCCCCTGCTCCCTATCAGCACAGCTGAAGGGGTGCCGCAGCAGGTCCGCCATCTCCTCGGCCAGATCGCGGCCCTGCGGAGACGCGTATGACAGCGCCGCTCGACAAGCTTCACGACTTCTACCAACCGCCGCCACCCACGTGGACTCCGCAGACCCTCGGCTGGTACATCGTATTCGCAATTGCCGGACTGATTCTCTTATGGATCATTGTTCACGGCATTCGCAGGTGGCTCAGGGACCGATATCGCCGTGAAGCACTCCGCGAACTTGCCCTACTGCAGCCACGCCAGTTCTCCGCACTGCTCAAGCGCACCGCGCTCACGGCATGGCCGCGCGAGAAGGTCGCTTCGCTGAACGGCGAAGCGTGGCTTCACTTCCTTGATACATCCGCGAAGACCGATCACTTTCTCAACAGCCCCGGGAGCCGTCTTGAAGAGATCGCCCTGCAGCCTGGAACAGTGTCAGATGAAGAAGAGCAGCAATTGAGAAAGCTGGCGGCCGAATGGATACGGAGGCACCGTGTACAGGCTTGAGTATCCGTGGCTGTTGGCCTTGCTGCCGCTGCCGCTGCTTATCTATTGGCTGCTGCCTCCGTATAAAGAAGAGCAGGACTCTCTGCGTCTGACGTTCTTCCACTACATCAGTTCGAACCTCGGCCTTACGCCTCAACCGGGCGCAGTTGTACCAAAAACAAACAGGCTGCAGAAAATCCTCGCCCCTATCTGCTGGTGCTTCATCATCTTCGCACTGGCAAGGCCACAATTCATCGAGCCTCCCGTACAGAAGATCCAGCCTGGGCACGATCTCATGCTTGCGCTCGACATCTCGCAATCCATGGAGACCCCGGATTTTCGTGCTCCCGATGGCAAGCGTATGCGCCGCGTCGATGCAGTGAAGAAAGTTGTCAGCGAGTTCATCCGCAAACGCCAGCACGACCGCATCGGGCTGATCGTTTTCGGACAGGCCGCTTATCCCGTGACACCTTTTACGCTCGATCACGCTGCCGGCCTCAAGATCCTGAGCCAAATCGATGCTGGCATGGCCGGCCCTCAAACTATGATTGGCGACGCGATTGGCCTTGCGATTAAGGAATTCCCGCAAAGCGATGCAAAGCAGCGCGTACTCATCCTGCTCACTGACGGAAACGACACTGGCAGCGTCATGCCACCGCGCAAGGCAGCTGAAATCGCTGCACAGAATAACATCACAATCCACGTCGTCGGGCTTGGCGATCCTCATGCCACCGGCGAAGACAAAGTTGATTACAACGCTCTGAATGATATTGCAAAGGCCACGGGCGGTCAGGTCTTCCACGGCGAGAATCGAGTCGAACTTGAAAAAGCCTACGCCACCCTTGACAAGATCACTCCGCAAAACTTCAAGACACTGAGCTATCAGCCTAAGCGCGAGCTCTTTATGATCCCGCTCGCCGCAGCGGTTCTGCTGCTTATTGGCTATCACCTGCTCATGTTTATCGTCAGCCTGATCACGCGACTCTTCTCACACCACAACGCCGCTGACGAAACCGCAGCCTCCGATGTATTTAAGGTGCACGTATGAGCGAGTGGTGGGCAGCTCTGCACTTTCTACGGCCACAATGGCTGTGGCTCCTCCTCACCGCGCCTGTCATCTATTTTTCATTCCACATTCGCGATGATGTACGTGCGCGATGGAAGCGTTACATTGAACCGGATTTGCTCGACCATCTCATCGTAGCCCGCAAACGAGGCTGGCGCGTCCGCCCCATTCACATGATTTGCCTTTTCATCATTCTGGGCGCAGTTGCAATTGCCGGCCCTACCTGGAAACGCGAACAGCCGCCCTTCACCGAAGACAAAGCGCCACTTGTGATTGCTCTCGATCTTTCGCAAACGATGGATGCGATTGATCTCAATCCAACGCGACTCGAGCGGGCCAAGCTCAAACTGCGGGATCTGCTCAAGCTGAGAAACGGTGGGCGCACAGCGCTCTTTGTCTATGCGGGATCCACGCACATGGTCCTGCCATTCACCACCGACTTCTCACTCTTCGACCTATATCTGAGTTCCCTTGCCACCTCACTCATGCCGCGCGAAGGCAAAGATTCTGCTCAGGCGCTCGCAGCCATCAGTGATTTCCTGAAAGACGAACCTGTTCCTGGAACAATTCTCTTTGTCACCGACGGAATCGAGTCGCACGCGGTGCCCGCATTTCGCCAATTTACGGCTCAAAAAGACAACCAGAACAGCATCCTCGTGATGGGTGTAGGCACGTCGGGCGGTGGCCCCATCCGCATCGCCGATAACCGCTTTCTGACGGACAGCTTCGGTCGTCGCATCTACACAAAGCTCGATGTGAATGCTCTACGCTCTCTGAGTCACATCGATATTCCCGCGACAACGCTCACCTTAAACGATGACGACATCGGATGGGTGCAGCGACGAGTGCAGCATCATCTGAATGCCGTGGAACAGCAGAGCAGCAAGATGCGCTGGATCGACGAAGGCTACTGGATCACTATTCCGCTTGCCGCGATTGCCGTCCTCTGGTTCCGCAAAGGATGGACTGTGCGCTGGGTTTCTGCCATGCTGGCATGTTTATTTGTTGCACCGTCGTCTCATGCACAGTCCAGCTTCACTTGGATCGATTTATGGCTTACCCACGATCAACAGGGACGCTACTACTATGAGCACGGCGATTTCCAAAAAGCAGCCGACAAATTCGAAGACCCACTTTGGAAGGGACTTTCATTCGCACGCGGAGGCGACTATGAAAATGCTCTTAACACTTTCGCTCTCGTAGACTCCGCGGAGGCCTGGTACAACCAGGGCAATGTGCTTGCACACCTCGGTAAATATCCTGAAGCTGTACAGGCCTATCAACAGGCACTTGCACGTCGCCAGCCGTGGCCTGAAGCGCAGGACAATCTCTCTCTCGTCGAGTCTCTGATTCCCAAAGCCGACAAGAAGAAAGACAAAGAACAGGAAACTGCTCCCGACTTACCGCCAGATCAGACGAAGTTTGATGAAAAGGGTAAAAAAGGCAACAAAACAGTTCAGATAAAACTCGACCCCCAAAAAATGGCAGCCATATGGATGCGTAATATTCAGACCACTCCCGCCGACTTTCTCCGCCGCAGGTTCGCCATGCAGGCCGCAAAAGAGAACCATCCATGAGATGGATTTTCACCACAGTTCTGGGACTGCTCGTTGTGATACCAACGATGGCGCAGCAGCCGATTGTCCGTGCCAATCTCGAACCCTCCAAAGATATTTTGGTTGGCCAACCGGTGCGGCTCGCGGTGACCGTTCTCGTCCCCAACTATTTCACGGGAAGTCCAGACTTTCCTGAGTTGGAGCTGGAGAATGCCATCGTAGTCCTGCCACAGGAACGAGCGCAGAACTCTAATGAAACTCTTGGTGGAGTGACTTATGCGGGAATAACCGAAACCTACACAATCTATCCGCAACAGCCCGGAGACTTTCAGCTGCCTCCGGTGGAGATCAGCGCGCCGTATGCCAGTTCGCCACCGCAAACGACCGTCGCACATCTCAAGCTACCCGCTCTAACGTTTCACGCCAACATTCCTGCCGCAGCACAAAACCTTGATTACTTTCTTCCCACCACAGGCTTAACCATCGAGCAGAAGTGGTCGGTGCCGCTCAAGAATCTGCGTGCCGGCGATGTCGTAGAGCGAACGATTGCGGTCACTGCTGTCAAGATGCAGGGCATGTTGATTCCGCCGCTTCCGTTCGATGCTCCAGAAGGAATTCGCGTGTACGCGGAGGAGCCAAGCGTACAGGATCAAAAAACAAACCGAGGGGACTTCGTATTTGGACGGCGAACACAATCAGCAAAATACTTCGTTCAGAAGGCGGGAGACTACACGCTGCCGCCGATTGAATTGAAGTGGTGGAACCTGAATACCAATCGATTGGTCACAGCTAACCTTCCTGCAGTGCGTTTCTCAGCAGAAGCGGGCGCATCTGCTGTTGCAGAGCTGCCGCCCGAGCTGGAACCTGCTCCAGTCGCACAGCCAAAACACATCAGCTTCTGGACAAAATATCGATTCTGGATTCGAGTCGTTGTTCCCTGTACCATCGCGTTCATACTTCTTCTGTGGATGTTCTGGAGGTACACCCCCCGCATCCATCGCGAAATAAATGCCTGGCGCGAGCGGCGCGCACATTCTGAATCAGCTTATTTCCGTCGCCTTCACTCTGAGTGCGAACGCAACCGTCCAGAAGAAGCATACGCGGCATTCCTAAAGTGGCTGGAAGTTGCATACCCGCGGTGCACTGTCAGCGATTACCTGAGCCATGCCAACGATAGTTCTCTTTCATCTCAGGTCGATACCTTGGGCAACTCCCTCTTCAGTCAAGGACAGAAAGGGGTTCTATGGAAAGGTCAAGAATTCGCTGCCTTGTTAGCACTGCATCGCAAGACTCGACTTGCAAGCCCAAAGCTGGATCGTAGCCTGATTGATTTAAACCCTTAGGCGTGTGCTGGTTATTCATCCGAAAAGTTCTCCCTGCAACTCGTTCTTGCCCTTGCCTCTGTTCCAACTTTCGGCAATTTCCTCTAATGTTCTTCGCGTGCTGATGCTGTTGGGCGCTTCTTCCAAGATGTTCTTAGCGGTTTCGCTTCGGGCAAATGCGTCTTGTTCTTTGGCGAGCATCCAAACCGTTTTTCGGCTGTTTCCCACGGAACGTTTCACACAGCTCAGTGCCCACACGCCCTTGAGTTTTTCTCCGTGCAGTATGAATTTAAGAAGGCCTCCGCGCAGGCAGGCGTCCACATCGGTGCAGCTTGGCAGGGGCTCCCAAGTTCCCCAATCCCACAGCATCACGATGCCGGCACCATATCCCTCGGGAATAACACCCTCAAAGAAGGCGTACTCCCGGCGATGATCGTTAACCTGTATAGCCTCGCGTTGATTGCCGGGCCAGTAACTCGGCCCGTCCGGAAGCGCCCAGCTCTTCAGCACTCCGTTGTGTCCCAGCCGGAAGTCGTAGTGAAGGCGCGTCGCATCGTGTTTCTTCATTATGAAGAGGCGCTGCCTCGCTGCAGCGTTGTTGTGTGCTCGGATCTCGTCCACACTCCGCTGCTTTCTCCAATATTGGCTATCGGGCAATGACACATTTCCGTTTATATTTGGTGATTTGGTCGGTTCGGCAATCATGTTGACTTCTCGGACTTTATTCGCTTTTTATTCTCTCTATTAAATATCAGCTCCGATGATTTGCAAATTCTAATTACGTGGACTGCGTATATCGAAGATCAAACGGTTATAACCTCTTCCGTTCGCGGGGTGGATTCCACGGAGAAGACTAGCGGTCCGGCGGCAACTATGATCCCGGCAAGTGCGATGACTGCCATCGCTGGGCGTAATCCAACCACTACGGCCAGCGAGCCAATGACCGGAGGGCCGGTCAGGAAACCGCAGTAGCCGATGGTTGTGACAGTCGAGATCGCCGGACCGGCTCCCATTCGTGTATCGCGGCCGGCCGCTCCCCAGATGACAGGAACGATGTTCGCAATCCCGATGCCGGTAAGCATCAGACCGCCGACAGCCGGCCACCATGAAGGGGCCAGAAGAGCGCAGCTCATACCGACGGCAACGAGAAGGCCGCTTGCATGCAGGATATTCTTGCCCCTGAAACGCTGCGCCAGCCAGTCGCCGGAAAACCTTGCGGCAGCCATGGCAATGGCATATGCGGCATAACCAGCGGCTGCGAGCGAAAGGGTAACCCCGACGTTTGAATGTAGATACACGGAAGCCCAGTCTCCAATCGCCCCCTCTGTCATCAATCCAAAAAAGGCGAGGGCCGCAAGGCGCAACAGAGCGGCATCGGGCCAGAGGAACTTGGTGCTGCGGCGCGGCTTTGGGTATTCCCTCTCCATCTCACCAATGAGCAGTGGCATCGCCCAGAGGCTGCTCAGGACAAGTATGCCTGCGGTGAGAGAAAGGTCGCTTTGAGCGGTACCGCCGCGCTGGAGCATGAGGCTTGCAGCGCCCGCGCCGAGTAGTCCTCCGGCGCTCCAACAGCCTTGAAAAAAGCTCATGATGGGCGCGCCATATTGCTTTTCTACTGTGACGGCTTGCGCATTGACTGCGACATCCAATGCTCCTTTTGCAGCTCCATACAAACCTGCAAAAAGAATCAGGAACAGGAGATTGGAGGCTTGCGCGAGAAGCGCGACCATCAGGACATAGGTGACAGCCGCGACCCGAACAACGCGACGGCTGCCGTAATGTTCAATAAGTTGTCCCGTAATCGGCATGGTGATGATCGCGCCAATGATGAGGCTGACCAGTACAAATGTGAGAGACCCATTTTCAAGATGAAGGAGCTGCTTGAATACCGGGACATGGGCCGCCCAGGTTCCGAAACCAACTCCATCCACCAGAAAGAGCATGGCGAGCGCCCATTTCGACCGTTTTACTACGGCGTCCTCAAGTACCTTCTTTGGATGCCCCATGCAGTTTGCTCCTATGACTAGGCTGCAAGATTGCTACGATTCTGTCCAATAGATTATGAATGGACTTCTGATAACTTATGGGAATGGCACTCGAACTATCCGAACTGCGCTCATTCCTGGTCCTTGCGCAATCTCTCCACTTCGGCGAGGCGGCAGAAGCACTGCATGTCAGCCAACCGGCGCTCACCAAGCAGATTCAAAAACTGGAATCCAAAATAGAGGGCCCGCTTTTCGTGCGCGGATATCGCCGGGTATCGCTTACACCTGCAGGCGAGATTTTGCGAGGCCGGGCGCAAAGTTTGTTGCGCGAAGCGGAGATGGCAGAAGAAATGGCTCGCCTCGCGGTGCATGGGAAGGCGGGATTGCTGCGGGTCGGTTTCGGTATCGCTTCCCTGGCTGCTGGTTTGCCGGATATTCTGACCCGATTCCGTCAACACTTTCCAGCTGTGCAGGTATCCATGCGCGATATGCCTACGCCCGCCCAGATCGAGGCTCTGGAGCAAGGTGACCTCGATGTTGGCTTCGTGCGACTGCCTGCCGAACGCCCTTACCTGGTCACCGTCCCGGTCCTGGAAGAAAGGCTTGTAGCAGCCATTCCGCAAGGCATGTCTTATCGCAAAGGACTCGCAGGTCTTCGCAACGAGCCCTTCGTCGTCATTGCCCGCAGCGTCTCCGCCAGCTTTGTCGATCACCTTGTGCGAACCTGCCGGGCTGCTGGATTCAACCCTCGCATCGTTCAGGAAGCTAACGAACTGTTCACTGTGCTCAATCTCGTGCGAGGCGGTGTAGGGGTCAGTTTAGTACCGCGCTCAACGAATCTGATGCACGTACCGAATGTTCGCTTGCGGGATACGGGACTGGATGAAGCGAAATGGAAGATCGGCCTGGCTTGGCGCAAAGCCGATCCACTAGACCCGCTCGTTCACAACTTTATTCGCCTGGTACGTCAGCCTCGGAATGTTGTGCCAGGTGCAGTGCTCAAGTCGCTACGTTAGTGTCTCGTCTCCAAAATCCTCGCCAACTTTAATACCCTGCCTTCTCGCCCTTTGCTGGAATTAAGGTCGGAGCACCTCGAGTACAGGCATAGGTGATAAGCAGCACCGTGGGTTCGTCGCCTGTTTCTCCTCGATGAATATCGTCGACGGACTCTCCAACAGCTTGTCCCTGATGAACAACAAGGGTCTTGCCAACCTAAAGAGGGAAACCCCGCGCATTGATTCAGGTGCGATCGCGAAGCATCGCCCACCGGCAACCGCCCTCTACTTTTGCAACCTACCGGCAAGCCACGATCCTAAATCGCCGGATGGCAGTCTTACGCCGACATAGAATTGTCCAAAAAGCGCGTAGACCGCGCTCACTTCGTCGAACCGCATCTCGTAAATCAGTTTCTTGAAGACCACGGGATTCTCTGCGAACAGATCAACGCCCCACTCCCAATCGTCAAAGCCTATCGAACCCGTGATGATCTGGCGGACGGAATCCGCGTAACGGCGGCCGATCAATCCATGTTCATGCATCATGCGTTGCCGTTCAGCCATCGGTTCGGTGTACCAGTTGCGTGCCTCTCCGCGTTTTCTGTCCATCGGATAGAAGCACAGATACTTCGCCGGTGGTATCGAGGGGTACAGCCGCTGCGCCATAGCTGTCGACTGACGTTCGGCGACCTCTCTTATCCCTGCAACCCACTCTTGCGATTCCGGAGAGATTTCCTTTTCTGCCAGAGCGGCGTATGTCTTTACCGACGACTCGTACAAACCCAGCTCGACGACGGAGAGATAGGAATGCTGGGGCTGAAGAAAGGCGTTCAGGCGGCTTTGCGCCAGTTCAAGTTCCACGCGGTTCAGCTCCGCGAAAGAGTCTCTAAAGTGGATCAGCATCATGTCTCCCTTGTGTCCGATCAGAGAGAAGACGGCAGATTGATTTCTTGCCGGTTCTCCCTCCCCTTTCTCCCATTCCTGGAACAGTTCGCCAGCCTCGGCCTCGACATTGCGCTGGTCCCCAGCCGAGAGCTTCTTCCATGACTCCCAGTCGAAGCGAAACATCTGATGAAGAACACTTGAACCTTCAAGCGTGATTGGAACAGCCGGCAACTCGGACACGGTATTTCCCCTCGGTGAATAAGGTTATTACTAATCATGAAGCATTATCGATGCCGAAACCGCTGGTTAGGTGATTCGGCATCGTAGATCAAGCCAGCTATGACCGCCCCGAGCTACGAGTTCTGAAAAGGAGAGTCCTGGATCTCCTCGTAGAAGTTGCTCCGCTTGTAGTTACGAATGAAGTGTGAGCAGATATCTTCGTTGCAGGTGCCTTCCGCTGTCTGCGTCTTATGTTCGAAGCCATCGAGGAATGCCTTGGAGATGTCCTGCTTGAAGTTCACGCGAGGATACTGAGCGACGATGTTCTTCCGCAGCTCATCGGGGAAAGTTTCATAGCCAATGCCAAGAACGTCGAGGCCGACTCCGTTGTAGAGCAGTTCAACTTCGATCGGCTTGTACTGTACGATGCCAGGTGTTGTGTGCAAAGCGATCGCATCCCAGGCCACCTGAATGCGTTTCGCCGGCACATTGTGGTGCTCAAGGAACTGCCGAACAGCGTTCGCGCCGTCGACCTCAAACCGATCCTCGGCGCTCGAGAACTTCTTCACAAGCCCCATGTCGTGAAATGCAGCACAGACGAAGAGCAACTCCTGGTCGTACTTCTGACCCATCTGACGACCAAGCTCATTCGCCCAGAAGAAAACGCGATGCGAATGGTTGAACAGCAGTTGCGTGCTGAACTCATGAAGAACTCCCGTCGCTTCGCGAGTCAGCTGCGTGTCGGGAACTCCCGGCTGAGCATGCTGGAACTTTGCCTGGGGCGTAGGCACAGGAAGAATTGCCTTAGGGTGTCGAAAGGTAGGTCTTACTTCAGCGGTTTGTGCCTCTGAGCCCTCGGCCGATGTGCTGCTGATCGCAATTGCTTCTGCGTCAGCTGAACGATTGAACAAAGAGGAATCTCTGGTCATTGCTCTATCTCCCAAGCGATTGTTCTCGCTTCACAACCAGCTTATCAGTGAAGCCTATAACGAATTCATGCTGAAGTTTTGCGTGGCGCTGGCCGTCGTCATGATCGTCAGCCTCATTCAGTCGAAGACGCAATCGCCCGGGGTAGCAGTCTCCTTGACGGGAAAGGAGAGAGCGCGTACTCTCCTATTCTAAATAGGAGAGCACTCTTGACGAAACCGGTTGAACTTCCGCAGGGCACACTCGAGATGCTCATCCTCAAGGCGATCTCGCTGGGTCCGCTACATGGCTACGGCATCCTGCTGCGCATCCAGCAGATCTCGGGCGAGCGCCTCGAAATCCTGCAGGGCTCCTTCTATACCGCCATCTATCGTCTTGAGCGCCGCGGCTGGATCAAGGGTGAATGGGGCGAATCGGAGAATAATCGCCGCGCTCGTTTCTACCGGCTTACCGCCGCCGGAACACGCCAGCTCAAGACCGAAACCGCCAAATGGACCGACATGGCCGCTGTCGTCGCCGGCATCCTCGACAAGAAGGCGGACGAGATATGAGTCTCCTCGCCGCAATTCATAAGCTCTGGCGCTCAATCGCGCCGCGCACCCACAGCGATGTCGAAGAAGAGTTTCGTTCCACGCTTGACGCCTACCAGGAGGATTTAATCCGCCGGGGTCTCCCCGAAGGAGCGGCCCGCCGCAAAGCCCGTATCGATCTCGGACAGCCCGCCACCCAAAACGAAACTTACCGCGACGCAATTGGCCTCCGCCTCTACGATGAGTTAAGCGGAGATATCCGCTACGGCATCCGCGCCCTGCGCCGCAATCCTGGTTTCGCTGCTGTCGCCGTGCTCTCACTTGCGCTCGGCATCGGCGCCACCACGGCCATGTTCTCGCTCATCTACGCCGTCCTGCTGCACCCGTTTCCCTACGCGGGCGCCGACCGCATCATGAACCCCGTCATCATCGACGATCACCATCCTGGCGAGTGGAGCTGGTTTTCCCTTAGCAAGGCACAGTTGGATGACCTGCGCCTTGCACCCCCGGTTGATTCGCTCCTTGGCTTCAACCCCTCGCACATGGAGATCACCGGCGGCGCACTGCCGGAAGACATCGACGGCATCTACCTCACAGAGAATGCCGGGACTTTCTTCGGCGTGCGGCCACTTCTCGGTCGCAACATCGAGCCGTCCGATGCAGCGAACGGCGGCCACGCCGTCGTTGTTCTCAACTACCGCTTCTGGCAGCGCCACTTCGGCGGCGATCCCAACGTAAACGGGCGAACGCTGGAAATCGATCACGCCCCCTACACCATTATCGGGGTCATGCCGCGCAGCTTCGCATTCAATGGCAGTACCGGCGTCGGCGATGTCTACTTGCCGGGCAGTCTGATGCAGGGTCTTGCCAACGTTCCAGACCTGTCCTACATACCGTGGATCAAGCTCCGGCCTCACGTCACGCTTGCCGCCGCCGACGCGGCGCTCGCGCCCATCGTGCACCAGTTTGCAAAACAGCATCCCGAGCGCTTTCCCGATCACTGGCAACTCACGTTGCAGTCCATCAGCATGACTTACCGGCAGGAAACCGGCCCCACCCTGGCGCTTCTTCTAGCAGGCGTTGTGCTCTTGCTTATTATCGGCTGCGCCAACTGCTCTATTCTCATGCTGGCACGTGGCCGCTCGCGCCAGCATGAGCTCGACATCCGCAGTGCGATTGGCGCCAGTCGCTGGCGCATCGTGCGCCAGTTGCTCGTCGAGGCCGTCGTCATCTCCTGCACCGGCGCCGTCCTGGGCGTTGCTGCGTCTTACTGGCTTGCGAAGCTTCCCTTGTTGCTTTCTCCAGATTCCTTTCCGGCAGAATCCGTCATTCGCATCAATCTCCCCATCCTCGTGTTCTCTGTCGCGCTCGCGCTGTTCTGCGGCATTCTCTTCGGTCTCGTCCCCGCATTGCGTCTCTCGCGTCACGGCTCCGCGCGTGTGATCCTCGGCAGACAGATCGGTGTTGTCGCTGCTCCCGCAAAGCATCGCTGGAGCGTTCTCATCGCCGCGCAGGTCGCGCTCACGCTTCTCCTTATGGCCACTGCGGGCACCGCCATCCGCTGCTTTCTCCAGCTCATGCAGATGCCGCTTGGGTACGATCCCTCGAATGTCATGAAGCTCGGCATCATGCTGCACGTCCACAATCCGGGCGAGTGGAGCCACATTCAGTCGCGCGAAGCGCGGATTACTTACATCGAGCAGATCCAGGAGAAGATCGCCTCCATCCCCGGTGTCTCCCCGGTCGCTGTCGGCTCCGATGATGCCACTCCGCCCTATACTGGTGCCGAGAGATCCTTCGAGATCGACGGAACTGGTGATCGCGAGCAGCCGCAGGCCCGTGTGATGCTGGTCGGCCAGCGATATTTCGCTGTGCTCCGCATCCCTCTGATTGAAGGTCGCATCTGGAATACGGATGAAAACACCCGTGGAGACTTCATCGCGGTGGTCAACCATGCTTTCGCAACGCGCTATCTCTCCTCGTCCAATGCCTTGGGCCGACAGCTGCGCATTCCCGGTCTCACAAGTAGGAATCGCTTCGCGGCCATCTCTGCGCAGAGCACCGGCTGGCGTCAGATCATCGGCGTCGTCGGCGATGTGCGCAACGATGGCGTCGATCGACCTGTTGTCCCCGCCATCTACCTTCCGTACACCGTCGTGATGTCGCCCTGGGCACAGTTCTTCGTTCGCACCCAGGGCGATCCGCTCACCTACCTGCACTCCATCCGCGCCGCTATCGCATCCGTCGCTCCCGACCAGCAAATATCCAACGGCACCTTCAATGGCACCTTCACCCTCAACGATGCCATCGAGCACGACGCACAGTACAGCCGCCAGCGGCTTTTCTCCATATTGTTTGGCGTCTTCTCTGTCATGGCGCTCGCTCTCGCTCTGGTCGGCATCTTCAGCATCGTCGCTTACAGCGTCGCGCAGCGCACTACGGAGTTTGGCGTCCGCCTGGCGCTCGGCGCTCCGCGCGCGCACGTCCAGTGGGTCGCCGCGCGCATCGCGCTCGTCAGCGCGGGCGCGGGCATTGTCGTCGGTCTTGCCTTTGACAGCTTTCTTGGCGCGGTCCTCGCCCGCTGGATGCAAAGCGCCTATGCAGCAGGCAGTCTGTTCGCAGCCGCCGCGCTCCTCGCTCTCAGCGCACTCCTCGCCTGCCTGTTGCCAGCCCGCCATGCCACTACCGTCTCACCTGCAGAAGCTCTCCGCTATGAATAACGTCGGCGATGGCGCCAAGCTAAGAGGAATAACGAGGTCGTCCAATAGCTTCTAGGGAGAGGGAGAAAGTACGTCATCTGGGTTTCCATCCTCGGCGTGTTGCCATTCACCCTTCTACTGCCGCGCGCCAACCTCCACTGGACAGCTGTGTTGAATATCGTGATCGGCTTCGTGATCTCTTCGGCCTTCTCAGCGATTCTGGTCTATGCGCAAGAGCTGGTTCCAGGACGCGTGGGCATGACCTCGGGAATCTTTTTCGGCTTTGCATTTGGCATGGGTGGTATTGGCGCGGCGGTTCTCGGCAGGCTTGCAGATACAACCAGCATCATTTTCGTCTACAAGCTCTGTGCATACCTGCCGGCACTCGGCCTGCTCACGGCATTGCTGCCGAATTTGGAGTCGAGCCACAAGAACCGCACGCAGCAAGCTACAGCAGAGTAAAGAATGCAGCGACGGAAGTCGCTCATTCAAACCTCACTTTGCAATGCCGATCGATCGCGAACCGAGTGTTTTTGGCCTGGTTGCGCGTGTACCGGATACAGCTTCGAAAGACAACGGCGTCAATGATGCCGCTCTCAGAAGGTATGCGCTGGCCGCTTGCGCGGGAAATTCAAGGACAGGAGCAGAACTCGCGTTGAGAACGACGACCGAAGTACGTGCGTCTACGACTTCAACGCTTTCGCCGGGCCATGGACTGCGCACCCGCATCGTTCTCGCCGAGCCGGTCTCGATCCCGACCGTAACGATCTTGCCCTCGCGCACCTGAACGTTGACCTTGCCTCCGTGTTGAATGTAGACAGTCCCGTCGGCGCTCCAATCCTTCGGCCATGCGGGCGCAATGCGCACCAGCCCGTCATAGTCCTGGACGAGCGCGCTCTGCAGCGCATCAGTGAGCACGCCCACTTGTTCCACATAGAATTCCGGCCCCATAAAAGCTGCCAATCCAGAGGGATAAGCTTGATACTTCTTCGTTAATGCCAACGCACTCGATTTGAATTCATCAGCCAGGCCAAGACGAGCAGCCTGCTCCGGATCATAGCTCCAGTCGTCATCGTTCTTGTTGGGCCGATTGAGAAACGTGCGCACCTCAAGAGCGTGCAGCGCACCATCGTCGCCAATAAGGCCATAAGGCCACGCAGGCTCTAATCCAATGTTTTCCGAATTGTGGCTTTCCGCCGCCGGATCATGGCTTTCAGCGATGATCGTGTCCTCAGAATCAGGGCCTTCATCCGTCAAAGCCTTTGGCTCTGATATTTTGACCAGCGGAAATGCAGGAAGAACCGCAATCTCCTTTTTGAGCTGCCCCGCAAATTCCTGGTCGGTGTTAAGAATAGTTGCAGCTTCAATCACGGCCGGGAAAAGTGCCCGCATCGCCGATATATCGGTGGTTGGATCATGGACGTCCCACTTGGTCTCGTGCGCGTTAGAAGGGTACGTGTGAAGTTTTCCGTTCACATCATGGGTCGCATAGGCGACAAGAAACTGCGCTGATTCCCGCATCACCGGATAGTTCTTGCGCAAAAACTCCAGATCGTCAGTGTAGAGATACTGCTGCCAGATCCAAAGCGACACTTCGGCTCCAGTGGAAACGGTGCGAGCGTTGTAATAGGGGTGAAAATCCTGGGCACAGTTCATCGCGGCCGCTGGAATCCAGGCTTCATTTTCCCAGCCGTAACCGTTGAAGCGCATTGTTTCCGGCATGCAGGCGCCGGGACGTTTCCCCATGTGTTTCTTTGTCCATTCGAGAACTCTATCGAGATTTTCGCGATAGAGATTGAAATACGAATCATTCAATTCAAAAACGCCCGCGCCTATATTGGCACTGACCTGCATTCGAAGATTCCAGTGCCAGTATGCCGACGGGCCCCAACGGTGTTCGTCGCGGATGGACGAAAATAGATCTCCTATCCCCGCCTGGGAACCGGGAAGGCGGTCGCGGCTTTCGGCAGCAGCGGTGTAGATATCGATCATGCGCAGGTTTTCGAAATATTCAGCCACATGATCCGGAGAAGAAAGTTTCATCAACCCCGGACGCTCCCAGAACGCATGCCACCAGGCACGGTGCTCTTCGGGAGACAGTTTCTCAGCCGAAGCCATCAGGCTGGATGCCGTCGACAATGCATCGCCACCACGCCAGCGTGGCGAACCTATAAGGATTCGAAAGGATCCGTCTGAGCGCGGATGGAAAGAAATCCTGACGGAGAGAGGTCCTGATTTTTCTATATGAAGGTCCGCGCCATCGGCCGTAATCGTAGCGAGCGAGCCAAAGGTTTCGCCGCTCGCGCCTGCCTCTTTGTTGTCGAGCCATGTTTCCGCAAGGATGCCGAGGCTGCCGTTGCTGAGCACTTGCGGTTTCCGCGGACTCCAAAGCCTTAGTTCGGCGGTCTGCAGTATTTTGGGGTCGGCGCCCGTGACATCGATCGCCATGACGTCAAATGAATCATTGACGTAAGTGGTCGCCGTCATGCCTCCGCCATGTTCTTCGAACTCTCCGTTGTACAAGTTCACCCTGCCCGCATAGTCACTCGCTTGCGTAATCTGCTTCAGACCCGGAACGACGACCTGTCCCGGCGATAGACGCAAGGGAAAAGTGTCTGCGCGATTCAACTGAACAGTGTAGCCATCCTGTGCCCAAAGTCCGATACCGAGCCGGCCATTCCCTAACGGCATTGCTTCTTGAGGTGATTCGTTGGGCTTTTCTAGAACGATGTCGGAGCGTTCAATTACGCTCTGTCGGTCGATGTGAAAACGGCCGTCCTGCCACGCCGTCGTTTCAACCTGCGCGTGAACTCCAACCGTAGAGAACGATAGAACAGCGGTCAGAAATAAAACAGCGTTGCAATAAGAACGTATCTTCATCGATCCTCGTCGTCTCACTTGGGATTCTGAGGTTGGGCTTGACTCAGCATCTGCGCCGCTTTCCGGTTGTTGGGCTGCATTGCCGGAACCTGGCGGAATTCCGCGGCGGCGTCTGCCTGATTCTCCTGTTGCAAAACCAGGAATGAAAGGAGTTTGAGCTTCTTCGCGGTCGCAGCGAACACGCCTACACATCTTCAATCGATGACCTATCGGCCCTCCCTGCAATCAGGCGCGCCAGCAAAATTCGAGACGTGCGAGAAACACGGCTAGAGCCAACTTCATCGGAACCGCGCAGTGTCAAGCCGCTCCCAGCTCAAACACTTTATCCATCAGCCTCCAGCGTTTCACAGGGTCGCATCCGGGTTTGACATCTTGATAGCGTGACATGAGCTGCTCCCATTCCAAGACTCTTGGATTCGCGCGATCCATTTCCGCTTTGCGCTCGAAGGTAAAGCCATCCCCGGTATCCATAATCATGAACAGCCGATTCTCCAACAGATAAATTTGCATATCGAGTACGCCGGCATCTCGAATGCTCTGCTTTATCTCGGGCCATACGGCTTTATGCCAGTCAACGTATTCCTGGATCAATCCAGCGTCTGGGCGCAAATCCAGGATCAGACAATATCGTTTCATCTACCCGCTCCTACTCAGCATTTGCCGCTAAGCGGCCTTCAATTGGCGCAAACAACACTCAGCAATTCAAACAATTGAAACGTATTTGGTGATTCACTTATCGTTTAAGGTATCGTTACAAAATATTGGAATGATACTTATAGCTCATTCTTCGCCATCCTCAAAGAGGAATGAGTTGCGTATTCGCTAAGGCGGGTTGGCATTGGAATTTTACTCGCGGAGTTTCAAATGAAAGCACTCTCACTCGTTGCCCCTGGTGACGCACGCATAACGAACGCCGCTGAGCCACGCCCACAGCCCGGGTATCTTTTGCTTCAGGTAGAGAAAGTGGGACTCTGTGGCACGGATCTCAACAGCTTTCGTGGCCGGAATCCACTCATCACCTATCCACGCATCCTTGGACACGAAATCGCCGCGACAGTGTTAGATGGTTCTGTTGCCATTCCAACCGGAACCCGCGTCACGGTTTCACCTTACACCGATTGCGGGCAATGCGCGTCGTGCCGCCGAGGACGCATCAACGCCTGCCAGTTTAATCAAACTTACGGCGTACAAAGGGACGGAGCCATGACCGAACTCCTCTCGGTGCCAGAGGCAAAAGTCTACCCGTCAAGCCTCACACTCAAAGAACTTTGCCTGGTCGAGCCCCTCACGGTCGGCACCCACGCTGTCGCCCGAGGCCGCGTCAGCGCATCAGATACTGTGGCGGTCTTCGGTTGCGGAGGTGTCGGTCTCGGCGCCATCGCGAGTTGCGCATTTCGAGGAGCTCGCACCATCGCTATCGATCTCGACGACACGAAGCTCGAAACCGCCAGAGCTGCGGGTGCGACCGATCTCATCCATTCTGGACAAGATGACTTTCGAACGCGGCTGCGTGAAATGACGGACGGACTTGGTCCTGACGTCGTCATCGAAGCGATCGGATTGCCGGAAACCTTCCGCGCCGCCGTGGAGGAGGTAGCGTTTTCCGGCCGTGTTGTCTACATCGGGTACGCGAAGGAACCGGTTGCCTACGAGACAAAACTCTTCGTGCAGAAGGAGCTCGACATCCTGGGATCGCGCAATGCTCTGCCTGAAGACTTCCGCGAAGTTATCGCGATGCTTGACGCCGGCCGTTTCCCCGTCGACCGGACTGTTACCGCTGCAGTCTCCCTGGACGAAGCGCCCGGAGCACTGGCGAAGTGGTCGGAAAACCCATCGCTCTTCACCAAGATCATGGTGCAGGTTCGCGACTGATGCCACCAAACAAGGATGAGCCGTTCCGAATCACCGCGAACTGGATTCCCGCTTCACCAATTCCGGCCGCAGGATGACTTTCGCATACGATTTAGGTCCGGTTGGCTCTTCCTCGTACTTGCCGCGCAAGGCTTGTTCCAGAATGATGGCCGCGGCACGTTCTCCGATGCGCGCGCTTTTCTGATCAATACTCGATAACGGCACAAGCAAAGAGTCGTCGTAGTGCAGGTTCCCGCATCCAATAACTGCCAAATGCTTCGGGATCGATATCCCCAACTTCCGAGCAGCGTGGATTGCGCCAATCGCCATCGGATCGCTAAAGCAAAAAAGCCCGTCTGGACGCAGTTTCCCGCTGAGAAGCCGTTTCGCCTCTTGCTCCCCTTGGATCCTGCTCTCCACGTCGCCACTCGATACTTCTGAAACCAACTCCTCGCGAAACAGGATGCCTGCTTTTTTCAAAGCCCGCTTATAGCCTTCCAGGCGTTTGTCTCCCACAGAGTTTTTAGGACCCCGCAAGTGAGCAATCGTCCGGCATCCAACAGCCAAAAGATGCTCGGTGGCCAGCGTTCCCGCCAGCAGATCGTTCACGCCGACGAAGTGCGCGGTCTTGATCGCAGCCTGCCTGTCCAGAAGAATCAGTGGAGTTCCCGAGTCTGTCACCATCCTCAGGCTGCTGTCATCGGCTCCCACCGGCGCCACAACGATCGCATCCAGCCTGCGGCTCAGAAGATGTTCGAGCTGGTGGCGCTCCAGGTTGGGATCGCCTTCCGAAGAGCAAATAATGAGATACAGCCCATTCTCATGCAGAACGGCGGCCAGGGATCTCGCCACCTCCGCAAAAAACGAATGCAATAGATCCGGCACAAGGAGACCGACCAGTGAGCTACGCCCCGTCACCAGGCTTCGGGCCGTCAGATTGAGGCGATAGCCAAGCTCCATGGCGCGGCGCATGACACGATCGCGCGTCTTTCGGCTGATGTCTTCGTGATTACGTAATACCTTCGACACCGTAATAACCGAGACGCCGACATCCCGCGCAATCTCCTTCATCGTTACGGCCATATATTGTTAATCCCTTTCGTGGCAATCCACTCGAACTGCGCGACTAGGACAATACCTTAAAGCCGAAAGCGTTCAAATGATTTTCAGGCTTCGGTGGAAGTTTCGCCGCCAACGCGTTCTGATCGCGCTTAAAGCGAAGCTTCCCGCTCGCCCCCAGCATTTGGATTTCGTGTATTTCGCCAGGATAGACGCTGCTGCCGCGCGCAAACGATTTCACGCGCAACATGCCATCCGCTGGCCAGCCGAGCATGAATATGTAGATCACGTTTCCCTTCTGGGTGAATCTCAGGTCGTTTGCATCATAGGGGCGTGCCTTCGATTCGTTGAAGTCCCCTGACGTGCTCACATCGGGAGCACCCTCGCCATAGACCTTAAAAGGCCGCGTCCCATAGATGCCTTCTCCGTGAACCGTCATCCATCGGGCAAGATCAATAAGAAATGCGTGTTCATCCTCGTCGATCGAGCCATCCCCTCTCAGCGGAATATTCAACAGGAGATTGCCGTTCTTGCTGACGATATCGACCAGCGTCTGCGCCACCGTTTCAGCAGTCTTATATTGATGCTGCTCAAAGATCGATCGCTTGTAGTGCCAGTCGCCGATGCAAGTGTCCGTCTGCCACGGTGCTTCCAGAATCGTCTGCGCGCGCCCGCGTTCTATATCGAGCATCGTGGCTCCTATATGCTGCGGCGAAAGGTTCTTGGCCGCAACCACTGCCTCTGTCTGGCCTCCATGCCTCGCGGCATTGCTGTTGTAATAATGCGCAGTAATATCGAGGCCGGCCTGTCCAAGTGGCAACTCGGTATCGTCGAAATACAGCATGTCCGGCTGATACTTATCGACGAGGTCCTTGCAGCGCAGATACCATGTACGAACAAACTCCGGATTGTTTGGTGGCGGCAACTCGGTCCACTTGCGATCATTTGCATCGTGCCATGCCTGCGCTTCTTTGATCGTGGTCAGGCCATCGGGAATCACCATATTCCGTCCGGTATACAGCTCCTGCGGATCGAGTCCATCCCACCATCTTCCCTTTCCATCGCTGCTCTTCAGGGTGTAGGCATCGTAGCGAACTCCCGCCATCGGACCCTCGGGATCATAGCCATACGCTGTCTGCAGCCAATGCCACGCGTGCGCGGAATGGTTGGAGACACCAAAGCGAAGCCCTCTGGCGCGCGCCAGCCGGGCCCACGTCCCGACGATGTCTTTGCCCGGTCCCACCCGCACCGAATTCCATGAGTGGTACTTTGAGTCCCAGCAATCCAGATTGTCGTGATGCACCGCAAGGCTTACAAAATATTTGGCTCCAGCGCCCACATAGAGATCGAGCAACTGCTCCGGCTGCCAGCGTTCCGCCTTCCACATATGGTCGATTTCCTTGAACCCGACCTTCGACGGATGTCCATAGGTCTTCACGTGGAAGTCGTATTGCGGCATCCCTTGAATGTACATATGCCGGGCGTACCAATCTCCCTGCTCAGGCACGCACTGTGCGCTCCAATGTGCCCACATGCCAAACTTCGCGTCGCGAAACCACTCCGGCATCCGCCATTGCTTCAACGACTCCCATGTTGGCTGAAATGCTCCGGGAGTGATCTCGTTACTCTGTGCTCTGGCTACACCCTTCAGCCGCAATGAGGCTGAAGCCGCAGCCATGCCTTTCAAAAGGGTTCTGCGAGTAATCATGAATACCTCTGCGCTTTCGATCGGGATCTAATCTCGCCAGGAAGTTTATACGATAACGTAAACGTTAAATTCGAAAGTGCCTTTTTTTCTTGCCGCTAACGAGGTGATCGCGCACCGGGAATCCGAGAGCGGCTGCGAAATAATAGGAGAAATGGAGAAGGCGCAAAAACTATCACCAGCATTGGGGATCGATTTCGGCACGACTAACAGTTCCATAGCGCTGGTAACCGGAAACTCTCAGGTCCAACTCGCATCCTTTCCCGCCCGCGCCGGAGAAACTGCATCATTTCGCTCCGTCCTTTACCTCGAACGAAGCCGGAAGAAAGTCAACCCCCAGCAGATACATTCGTGGACCGGCCCAGCCGCCATCGAGCACTATCTCGATGCCGACGAGAGGGGGCGACTCATCCAGTCGCTCAAATCCTATCTCTCCAGCCGCACGCTCACTGGTACTGAGGTCTTCGGTCGCCGTTACACGCTCGAACAGCTGATCTCCCGCATGCTCGCCGATCTGCGCGAACACGCAGAACGACAATGCAATACTCCCATTCGCTATGCCATGGTGGGACGCCCTGTGCGCTTCGTCGGCGCAGAGACGGAAGACGATGATGCCTACGCCATCTCGCGGCTGCGTGATGCCTTCAGGCTTGCCGGCTTTGAATCTGTCGATTTTGAAATGGAACCAGTCGCCGCCGCGTACACTTATGAATCCACGCTCGACCACGACGAGCTCATCCTGATCGGCGACTTCGGCGGAGGCACCAGCGATTTCTCCCTGCTTCAGGTCGGTCCAGGAGTGCGCAAGCGCGGACGCACGTCGAGGGATCTCCTCGGCAACAGCGGAGTGGGCCTGGCCGGCGACGCTTTCGATGCGCGCATTGTTCGCAAACTCGTCTCTCCTGCTCTGGGATCGGAGTCACACGCGCGATCGCTGAACAAGATACTGCCTGCAGTTCCAGCGTGGATTTACGCCAACCTCGAACGCTGGCATTACCTCTCGTTCCTGCGTACGCGCAACGTCATCGAAA
>Ga0206952_10052_pt2 | contig 33089 bp, 27 predicted proteins | sample Alteio_BWOrgHeat_39_FD_152966 | JGI IMG/M metagenome (GOLD analysis project Ga0206952, IMG submission 152966) | Enriched cells from forest soil in Barre Woods Harvard Forest LTER site, Petersham, Massachusetts, United States -... | ecosystem: Environmental > Terrestrial > Soil > Temperate forest >... | reverse complement strand
TCCCATTTTTCATCGGACGAGGAAGCGAGAACGGAAATCACTTAAATCTGGACGACCTGCGCATTTCACGCAAGTGCATAGCGATCTCTGCGGTACCAGAGGGGCTGCGGATAGAGGATCAAGGCCAGGTTGGCGGCATCTTCGTCAATGGGAAACAACTAACAGAGGGAAGAACGCTGTTTGAGGGCGATAGCATCCGGCTTGGGATGGATGATGGATGTCACCTTGTATTTCGATCGTCATCGGAGTCCAGGCCGATCGACGACAGACGGGCAGAACTAAGCAACCTGGTTGCTGCGAAGGCTGGCGATTCCCAACTGGAACTCAACCGCCTGACTCTGCTTCTTGAGGCGACGTCGCTATTGCACTCGCAACTTCCGCTGGAGTCCATTTTTTCTTCGATGCTGGATCACGCCATCGTCATCACGCGCGCCGATCGAGGAATGCTACTGGAGCGAGATGCGTCCGGGACATTGCAAGTCAAAGTGGCGCGCAGCCGGGAACGGATAAATCTTGCGCCGGAAACAATGAACCCGAGCCGCACAGTCCTTCGACAGGCCATCGAGCAGCAGACCGCAGTGATCAATGAGGATCTGCAACTGGCCGACTTCAATGTGCAAGCGGCAAACAGCGTAGTTCTACAATTCTTGCGATCGGCGGTTGTGGTTCCGTTGTACAACGTACACCGCCGAAACGATGCCCCAGCGCAGTGGCCTGCTCACGACGAGTTGCTTGGAGCTGTCTATCTCGATTCAAGGCGAACGACTGCTTTTTCGGCGCTGGACCGACAAATCCTGGGTGCTTTGGGGGCGCAAGCCGCAAGTATCCTCGACAACGCCCGTCTGATGCAGCACGAACGGGAACGCCAACGGCTCGAGCAGGAATTGAGTATCGCGCGCCAGATTCAGCAAGCGCTTGTACCCCAAGGATTACAGGACTATCCCCATCTGGCAATCACCGGAATTCACCGCCCCTGTCAAGAGGTGGGCGGCGATTACTTCGATGTGTTTCCCCTGCCCGACGGTCGGATCGCCATCCTGATTGCAGATGTCGCCGGCAAAGGACTGGGTGCAGCACTGCTCGCAACCATGTTGCAGGGAGCGCTCTCGGGAATGACTCTTGGTGCTGAACCGGTAAAGGTCTTCGAACATTTGAACCGGTTTCTATGCGAGCGTGCGGTTGTGGGCCGATACGCAACGATGTTCTTCGGCCTATTGGATCCCGACGGCACACTCGAGTTTGTCCGCGCCGGCCATCCCTCTCCGCTGCTGCTCAGGCAAGGAGAGGTGAGCGAACTCTACCATGGAGGATCTTTCCCCATTGGACTGCTAGAGCCGGCATCTTATACCGCCAGCCGGATTCAACTCGAACCGGACGACACTCTTCTATTGTTCACAGACGGAGTGACCGAGGCCGAGGACAAAGAACGGAATCTCTTCGGACGGATACGTCTTATGGACACATTGGTCCGGCATTCGGGCTGTGCACTTGACACGCTTCAGTCCGGAATACTCAGTGCAGTACAGGGGTTTACGGAGGCTGTGACCCAATCGGACGACATCACGCTGTTGGCCGTTCGGTACAGAAGGCCGGTGGATGCCGTCGGTACTGTCGCTAAGCATTCAACTTGAAAGCTCGAATCAATGTAATCTGCCATTAATAATTGCCGGATACGATCAAGCCGCTAACCAGAAGTTCACCGGAATCGACCGATATTAAGAGGAAACACGAATGACGCTAACCACCGAGTCTATGGATGGTGATATTACCCGGGTTCTTCTGGATGGCCGCCTGGATATCGAAGGCGCGGCTGCGATTGATCTGCGCATGAACGTATTGGCCGGTAGCGCCAAGTTTCTGCTTATCGATCTGCGCAATCTATCGTTTCTTGGTTCGATGGGCCTTCGCTCAATCGTGGTTCCAGCGCAAGCCGTTCGCCGCCGGGGAGGCAAAGTGGCGCTCTTTGCCCCTGTTCCCTTGGTCGAGGAAGTGATCAAAGCCAGCAATATCGACCAGGTGATTCCCGTCTTCCACGAACTCGAAACGGCCGTGGCCACTCTTCGGTGAGCGCGTCAGGAACACGACTCCTTTCTAAGCGCTCGGGACTGCCGGAGATGCCGATCGAGGAACAACCAGACCTGCTGGTGCTAGACAGCCGCCTCGCCGAGGTGAGCCGTGCCCAGTCATGGGCTGAGGCGCTGGCAGACACGCTTGGTCTGCGCGAAAACACCCGTTACGCAATTCGCCTGTGCCTGGAAGAGGCTCTGGCTAACGTCGTTATACACGGCTATCAGAACGAATCTGGACACGCAATCGTCATTCGGCGCTGGATTTCATCGGACACGCTGTTCTTTGCAATCGAAGATAAAGCGCCACCCTTCACCCCAGTTGGCGATCCACCTTCGACGTCCGAACCGATCAGTATCGAGTCACTGAGACCGGGTGGAAACGGGATCCGGCTCCTGCGCCAATTCGCAGGATCGTTGGTTTACGAGGGGCTCGCCGAAGGTAATCGGCTCACGATCGGTTTCTCCATTCAGCCTTCATAATCGGTCAGTCGAATTACCCGGGGATGTGCGACGACAAACGTAACAAAGGGATGGCCGGAAAAAAGGCGAGCGACGGCTTCTCACTGCGCATTCCGAGTGTATTGTCGCCTACTCTTCCTTAACCCCCGAAATTGCTCCAAAATCTGGTGACTACCAAGTGCTGAAGATGTAAGAAGGAGTTCCGTGAACGCTGGCCCCATGCGATGCGCGAGGCTTCGGGACGACTCGCGCCCCTTATAAATTCTCCTATTGACAATCGATAGGAAGAAGTCTCACACTCATATAGTCATTCGATAGGACTGATGAGAGTTGAACTCAAGACAAACCAATCTCCTGCAAGGCACGCTCGATCTGCTCATCCTTAAAGCATTGGGTCCCGGAGAACTTCACGGCCTGGGAATTTCGCGGCGCATCGAGCAAATTACGCAAGGGACATTTCTCGTAAAGCCCGGTTCGTTATTTCCCGCGCTTCATCGTATGGAGGAATCGGGCTGGCTGACTGCCTTCTGGGGTGAATCAGAAAATAATCGTCGCGCAAAATATTACCGGCTCACCAAGGCAGGAAAAAGCCAGCTCGAAGTCGAAAAAGAGCAATGGGCAAAGATAGCTCTAGCGATGGCCAATGCTTTAAGAGCAACTTAGGGGGCAAACGATGAAATTCTGGTCCCGCATGAGCAGCTTCTGGCGCAACCTCTTCCGGAAACAGCGGGTTGAGAACCAACTCGACGATGAAGTTCGCGGATATGTGGATATGCTGACGGACGAAAGAATTGCCTCCGGCATGTCCGCTTCTGAAGCCCGCCGCTCCGTTTTAGTTGAGGTCGGCGGAATAGAGCAGGTCAAGCAAACGGTACGCGACCACCGAGCCGGCGCAGGTATGGAAATCCTATGGCGGGACGCGCGCTATGGATTACGTCAGTTCTGGCGTAACCCGGGATTCACAGTGACCGTCATCCTTACTCTGGCGCTTTCGATTGGCGCAAACACTGCCATCTTCTCCATCGTGAATGCGCTCATGCTCAAAAGCCTGCCCTATTCGCATCCCGAACGGATGGGCACGATCTACACGCGCATCACCGGCCCTACGACCTCGGATGAGCGGCACCATGTGAACGGCGAGCAATGGGTGTTGCTGCGCGACAACGTCCCCGCGCTGATATCGGCTGTCTCCGGCATAAGAGCTTCCGGCGTCAACCTGGAGGCGGGTTCGCACGTGCAATATCTTCATGCCGCACGTGTCTCAGCCCACTACTTCGACGTACTCGCGGTCCATCCTATTCTAGGGCGCAATTTCTCGGATGCCGAGGACCGTCCTCACGGTCCGAAGACGGCCATTCTGAGCTATGGCTTGTGGCATAACACCTTCGGCTCCGATCCCAGTATTCTGGGGCGGCCCATCCTGTTGAAGGGTGAGCCATACACGGTCATCGGGGTGCTCCCCGAGGACGCAACGACTCCCTCGAACGCCGACCTGTATACGGCGATTCAGGCCGCCCGCGATGGCGAAGGCGGTGGAACGAATTTCGAGGCGATTACACGCCTCCGTGATGGAGCCACTTGGCAGGAGGCAGATGCCGAGATCAATCGCGCATGGTCCCTTCGCACCAATCGTTATGAATTAGAGGACAACCCCGGCGCGCATGTGACCTACTATTCTGTTCCGCTGCAAAAGGGAGAAACGGCTACGCTGCGTCCGCAGGCTTTAACGCTTATGCTGGCAGCAGCATTCATCCTGCTCATCGCCTGCGCCAATCTTGCCGGCCTGACGCTGGTACGCATGCTGCGGCGTACGCCTGAAGTCGCAACCCGGCTGGCGCTCGGCGCCTCGCGTTGGCAGATTCAAAAACAGCTCTGGATCGAAAATCTTCTGTTGGCTTCTGCTGGCGGAGCGGCGGGAATCGCAGTAGGCTTTGTCACTTTACGGGGTTTGCTCCTGCTTCTGCCCGAACACTTTCTGCCTGTCGCCAGCGTGCCACTCGATGGCCGTGTGCTGGCATTTACACTTTTGCTCTCTCTCCTGACCAGCGTGCTTTTTGGCATGCTTCCAGCTCTTACAACGCGCAAGCTCGATCTGCGCTCCGCCATCGGCAATCGATCGGCAACTGGCGGCGACCATTTGGGGCTCCGGCAGGCATTGATTGTGAGCGAGGTGGCCTTGACGGCGGTGTTGCTGGCCGCATCGGGACTGCTCATTCGCACCCTCATCCACCTTCAAACTTTGCCGCCCGGATTCAATCCGGATGGAGTGATGACCGCAAGGGCATCTCTGGATGATGCGCGCTATCACGATGCGTCGGCTTTCCGAAAGCTGCTCAATGAAAGCATCGCGGCGATGCGCCAAATCCCCGGCATGCAACAAGCCGCTGTTGGCCTCAGCCTGCCTTATGAGCGCTCCTTGATCCTCGGAGGTTTGTCCATCAGCGACGGTAAAGAAGCAGACCAGAAGATTATGACGGACGAGGTGTACGTCACCCCTGATTATTTCGCGGCCTTGCAGATACCCGTCCTGATGGGCCGCTCCTTCACTGAAGCAGATGGCCCGGACACGCAGCAAGTAGCCATCGTCAACCAGACATTCGTGCACAAGGCTTTCCACGGGGAGAATCCTATCGGGCGCCACCTGGGTAACGACATGATGATTGTCGGAGTGGTGGAAGATGTGGCCATGGCGCCAGGCTTGGACCCTGGTGAACCGCTCACTGGCGAGCAAACCCTATATATTCCTGCCACCCAGCTGGCGGCCACGCAGCTCTCGATGGCCCATGTCTGGTTCCAGCCAAGTTGGATTGTTCGCACTGCTGGGCCGGTGGAAGGCTTGAACGCGCAGATGCAGCGCGCTCTCACGAGCGTCGATCCGAACCTGCCGTTTTCAGGTTTCTACAGCATGCACGACGTGCTGGCCAAGACCCTGGCGACGCAGCGTGTTGAAGTGGCTCTGCTGACCGCAATGGCGGCTCTTGCTCTGCTGCTGAGCGCTGTCGGAATCTTCGCGCTGGTAGCAAATATCGTCGCGCAGAAGACGCGCGAGATCGGCATTCGCATCGCTCTCGGTTCCACTATTCATCAAGCCATGGTCCATATCGGAGCGCCAGGAATACGAGCATCCGTACTGGGGCTTACCCTGGGGCTCGTGTTATGTGCGGGAGCACTGCGGGCCATGCATAGCGTGCTTTATGGAGTTGGTGTCTACGATGTGCGCACAATTGTCGCAGTCGTCTTGACGCTCTCAGCTGTCACTCTCATCGCAGCCATCGTGCCAACGCTGCGCATTGCCCGAATCGATCCGGCAACGACGTTGCGAGACGAATAGGAAACCTAGTTCATCTTCATCCCCGGCATCACGGAGTGGTCCATGTTGTCGTGTCCCTTATCATCATCATCAGTGGCCCAGATTTTCTTCGGGTCCGCCTCGTAAGGATAGACGTGCACCATCCATCCAAAGAGATGAGGATGGAACTCACCGCCCGCCGCTTCGCAAGTCTCTTTTGTCGTGATGGAACCCAGGAGACCGAACTTCGCATCGGGGCCGAAGTAGGCGGCCTTTTGTCCTGCGGGCGCTTTGCAGAAATTGATGTGCTGATGCCAGCGCGCAATGCTGAGTGGAATGCGCTCGTTGAGATCCTCTTCGCTGGCATCCACACGGTCTGTGTACATTGCGCCTACGAGCTTGTATCCACCGTCCGCAGTTTTTGTGTAGAGCAGGGAAGTAGGCTTAAGCGGATCGAAGTACGACCACGCCTCGCGTCCGTATTCGTACTTCGTAAAGTGATATTGGGATTGCGGAACATTGGGGAGAAAGATCTCATACCCGTCAGCCAGAGCCTTGCGGTAATCCTGGTAGGGAGCCATTGCCGTCTTTGCCGCAGCCACGACTGCATCAGCCTTCTGCTGGTCGCCCGGCTTTATTGGCCTGAGTGATGTCATATACATGTGCCCCGACATGTGTGCCATTCCGGACATTCCGGCTGGAGGCTGGTCCGTTTGTTGATTGTCTCCAGCGGCAGACGCGCTGGCTTCGAAGGAAATGATCGTCAGAGAGAGGAGCGCAGCGAAGCAAGCGCCCGAACCAAATCGTGAATTTACAAGCCGGAACATTCGATATACCTCTCTCAGTTCTGCTGCTTCAGCAACTGGCTGATGCCTGTTCTGATTTAAAAGACGCCCTGAGCTCGATTCAGGTTGCGTGTCAGGAAATTACAGTTTGCGATTCGGTGAGTGCTTTCGGGTGCGCATCTTTCGTGCAGATAGGGCTTTAAGCTGGTTAGCTTCAATCCCCGCCTGCGACGGGTCTTTCGCGCAGGAGATCGTCCATATCGCTGAGCTTTTCTGTCACGAGGTTCAACTTGCGAGAGAGATTTTGGATCTCCGATTCGGCGCGCCGATTTACGTCGAAGTCCAGCTCGCTCCGCAGCCGGTCCTTCTTGTCCTGACGGTTCTGGCTCATCATAATGACGGGTGCTTGAATAGCAGCGAGCATCGAAAGGAATAGGTTGAGCAGGATGAAGGGGTAGGGGTCCCACGCTTCGCCTTTCAAGGCAATGTTGATGCACGTATAGACGGTCAACACAACTCCGAAGACGATGATGAATGTCCATGAGCCGCCAAAGCTGGCAACGACGTCGGCAATGCGTTCACCGAAGGTGTACTTCTCTTCGATCACCTCGTTGGGGTTGCGGCTGGCGCGAAGCCGCACAAGGTGCTGCGACGCATGGAACTGATGACCGAGCACCGTCAGCATATCCATGCCGGCCATGGGTTTGCGCTGCAGCAGTGTTGCGATGTCGTCCCGGCTGACCTCGATACACGTGGCTTGTTCTACAGCGAGGGCGCTGGTCTGGTGTGGCGTCTGCTCCAGCATGGAAGCGAAGCCGAAAAACTCGCCATGTCCGGGTTGATCGACTAGAACCTCCTGATGATCCTCGTCGATGGTCGTAACCTGCACATCGCCTGACAACAAAATGTAGGCGTGCTTGCCCGGATCTCCTATCTTGTAGATCCGCTGCCGCGGAGCGAAGGCTTTGAGATCGACCTGCGCTGCCAGCACAGCAGTCTCCTCATCGTCGAGCAGGGCAAAGAGAGGGACATGTTTTAACTCTTGCGGATCGCACGGCATGGATCACCTCGTTGGCATAGTTGCGCTTTGAAACGAACTGCGAGAAACGATAACAGACGATGAATACTCGTATCAGGTAATTTCCTGTTACAAAATATGGCTGGCCGGAACACGCATTCAACCAGAGCCTTCTATTTGTAGGGATGTGGAGACGCAAACAGGCATCGGGCCGTAAAGAAGGGATTTGGCTCCAAAATCAGAACCGTCGCAGCCAGCGCATAGAAGCGCAGGCTGCGTCTCCGGAAATAAGGTGATTTAATTTTTCTTCTGCGTGAGCGGCATGTACTCATCGCGAAGTTGCGTCTGCCGGCTCACCATGGGAACCGCTGCGCCATCGATAAACACCTGCTTCACCGAACTCCGGACGTCGAGCGGATCTCCGCTGGCCACCACGACATTTGCAGTCTTCCCTACGTCCAGCGAGCCCAGCGAATCGCCCATGCCGAACATCTCCGCCGGATTCAGGGTGATCGCCTTCAGCGCCTCGTCATAAGGCAACCCATAGGCGACCGCGTAGCCTGCGGCGTAAGGCAGATTGCGAACATCCCCTGAACCGCCCAATGACGAAAACGCAATCTTCACGCCGCGCTTCTGCAACTCTGCCGGGAGCGAATAGACGGCATCGTACCGCTCATCCGGGCTCGGAGCATCGTAGATCGGCCCAACAATCACCGGTACATGATACGAAGCAATTTCATCCAGAATGTCCTGCGCGTGCGTGACATGGTTGAGAATCACTTTCAGATGGAACTCCTTGGCGATTCCCATCGCGACTTCCACTTCATAGCTCTCATAGGCGCCAAGCACTACGGGCTTCTCGCCTTTCAGATAAGGCAGCAGCGCCTCAAGTTTCAGATCTCTTTTGTGCTCAGGCCCTTTGTGGTCCGGCTTCGCAGCGGCCTGCATCTCAGCCTCGTAGGCCTGGGCGTCGAGAAACACCTGCCTGATCTGCGAGGCAAGCCCCATGCGTGTCGTCGGGAACTTTGATGGGCCGTCATAATTGGCCTTCCTGCGAACGCCGCCTTCAAAATTCATCGCGAGCGCGACATCACGGCCCAACAGCATGGAATCGCGATCACGACCGTAGAGCTGAATCACAGCATCCTGTCCTGCAATCGAGTCCTGCGAAGCAGGCGCAACCACTGCGTTTGTGACGCCATTCAGCCGCGCCACGGGAATACGCACCGACTCCGCATGAAACGCATCGACAACGTGCATATGCGGCATAATCTCGTCGCTCGGCTCCGCAAGGTCATTCGCGTTCTGGTCTGAAGCGACTTCTGTCAGCCCGAGATGTGTCTCCGCATCGAACAGCCCCGGATAAACCGTCATTCCCTTTGCATCGAAGACCTGCGCATCGCCTGGCACTTTCGTCGAGCCAGCGGGTCCAATTGCAACAATCTTGCCACCAGACATGATCACAACGCCGTTATCGATCGTGCCGTGGGTTACCGTCAGCAGCTTGCCGCCCACAATGGCAATCGTCTTCGCCGGAGCCAGCGCGGTGTTGTTCGGACCGACCTGCGCTGCGCATTTTCCCGCCAGGGGCGCACATGACAACAAGAATCCTGCAATCAGGTGTGCCGCTCTCATTGGCCGTCTCCTTCGTCTTCTTCATCGTCTGCGCCGCCGAAGCCGGCCTGGTGCATCACGCCATGAAAATGCGTCGTTCCCAATCCCGCCAATGAGCTGTCAAAGAATAGGTCGCCGTCGATATATACCTTTTCCACGCGCGCATACGTCGAGAGTGGATCGGTATTCCAGATCACGACGTCGCCATCCTTGCCTGTATCGAGCGAGCCGACGCGATCATCGACGCCGATAATCCACGCGGCATTGAGGGTGATCATCCGCAGCGCTTCTTCTTCCGTCGCGCCGCCGTAGTGAATCATCTTTCCCGCTTCCTGGTTCAGGCGCCGCACGTAATCGTTTGAATCGCTCTTCAGGGCTACGGTCACCCCTTCGCGCATGCTCATCACCGCGTTCCAGGGAATCGCGTCCCACGCCTCGTCCTTGAATCCCCACCAGTCGGCAAATGTCGCAATGCCGGTTCCCGTCGGGGCAATTTTATCGCCGACCTTATACATTTCGAGAGCGTGATGGAAGCCGCGAATCTTGTATCCGTACTCCTTCGCAATGGCTTCTTCCGTCAGAAATTCGTCGGCGCGGTAGCAGTGAATCTGAACATACAATTTGCCGCGCAGCACATCCGCGAGCGCTTCGAGCTTCAGATCCTTCTTCGGCGCAACAGCATCTTTGTCGCCCTTCGCCACCTTGGCGTTGTATGCGTCCCAGGTGGCCATGTAGGCTTTCGCATCTTCAAAGGCCTGCCGCATGACCTCGAAGTTGCCCATGCGCGTCGATGGCAGCTCGTTGCGACGACCGTACACGCGCTTCGGGTTCTCACCGCTGGCAAACTTGATCGAACGCGGCGCGTTGGGGAAGAGCATCGCATCGCGCGAGAAGCCGAACTTGTTCTTGATCACGACTGCCTGTCCGCCGATCATGTTTGCCGAGCCGTGCAGCAGCAGCTCCGTCGTCACGCCTCCAGCCAGCGCCTGATACAGCGCCTTATCGCTGTTATCGAAGGCATCGATCATCATCATCGACGGAGTCACCGGGCTTGTCGCTTCATTCACGTCATCGCCCAGCGCCGAATGCGAATGCGGATCGATGATTCCCGGAGTGACATATTTGCCGGTGCCATCCACCGCCGTGGCGCTCGACGGAGCATCCACGGAAGCACCCACTCCGGCAATCTTGCCGTTATGCAGCCACACGCTTCCGTGCTCAATCGTCCCATGCGTCACCGTCATCACGGTCGCATTCTTGATCACAACATCAGCTGGAACGGCGCTCTCTGATGATTGTGCCAACAGACTCAGCGGCGTAACCAGCACCGCAGCAGCAAATAGCTTCATACATCCGCGTTGCGCGGACGCAATAGCAATCATAAGAGCGATCTCCGTGAAGTGTGGTGGAACAGATGCGTCTGATAGTAGCACGCGCATAAAAAAGCGCGGCTGAGGCATAACTCCAGCCGCGCTCTTTCACAAGTCACTAAAACGCATACCTTAGGCCCAGCGACATCACGCGTGACTGGGCGGAACCGAGGGGAAATGGAGTGAGACATGTCGCCTGGCCAAAGGTGCCGCTGGACAAGTTGCCGGTCACACAATCGAAGTTAGGGTGGTTTGCCAGGTTCTGGGCCTGCGCTCTGAAATCCAGCGTCTGGCTTTCGAAGATCCTGAACGTTTTGCCCAGGCTCATGTCCAGCTGAATGGATTGTGGACCCGTATAGTTATCGCGAGCCATCAGTCCGCCGTATCGTTCAAAAGTTGGCCCGGAGCTTGGGTAGGCCGGGGACTCGAAGAAAGCATTCGGCGTTGTCACGCCAAATCTTGAGTTGCAGGCGTCAACATTGGCGACGTTCCCTGGTACCCAGGAAGCGCCGCATCCGATTGGGTTGTTGTCAGAAAAGATTCCGTTAGCTGGATTGTGGTGCCCGTATAAACCGTTATGGCTGCTTCCAATGTAAACAGGACGCTCGTTCGCTGTGCCGTCCAGGTTGTAATCTCCGCCCAGGTTGTACGGAACCCCGCTCGCATCAAGTACTTTTTTCCCGTTCGCATCCACCGCAGCGTAGCGTGTGCGTCCATCCCATATATTCAATGGGTGGCCGGAATACAACTGGAAGAAACTGCCGATGTGCCAGCCGCCAAGGGCGTGCCCCACAAATCCTTTTTCGCTCTTCAGGAAGGGCAGCTCGTAAATCACATTGAATTTGTACGCGTCGCGGTGATCATAAGAGGAGCGGCCATACTCCATCTGCGGCTGGGTGTTTGTGGTGTAGTAGTAGTTAGCATTGGAAGCGCCGATAGTCGAGCATCCCGCAAAGAGCTCCGAATTCTGGTCGAGCAATTTCGAGAAGGTATAACTCGTCTGGAATTGAAGCCCATTGCTCATGCGCTTCTGCGCTTCGATCACGACGGCATTGTAGTTAGACGAGACGCTGTTGGACCGGTAGTTGAATCCGTTGTAGAGCGGATTCGGCAGCACCGGAGACAGCGAGCTATTCGCGCCGATGCCGTCCACGCGGTTGTAATTTTCCAGCATGGGCAGATGCCTGCCAAGCGACCCCGAATAATTCAGGCGCAGCAGAAAATTTTGCGCGACCTGTTTTTCCACACCTAAGTAGAAATTCTGGCCGGAAGAGTCACGCATGTGCTGGTCCATGCTGCGAAGGCTGACTCTCTTGCTCGTATCGCACCCTGCGGCAGGATTGGAGGCATAGGGAATCGGTCCGCATGGACCATTCGGGTTGTAAGCAGAACCGATAGATGCCGGGCTGGAATAGTAAACCGCATCGCCCGTGTCCGCTTCAAAGTCGATCAGAGCATAGAACGGAGGGTTCCACGCCGAGTTCGACCAGATATTGTCGAAGATGCGGTCATACGCGATACCGTACCCGCCGCGGACCGCCATCTTGCCGTCGCCCTTCGGATCCCAGGCAAAGCCGATGCGTGGGGCGAAATCGCGATTTTGCGTCGGCCACATACGGCTGACAGGGCCGACCCGCAACCCGGCGATGCAGGCTGCGCTTGCAATGCAGGAGAGGTCGTTGAAATTCGTAAACTGGGAAATAATGCCGTGCACTTCGCTCGGCGCACCATAGCGGTCCCAGCGAAGGCCAAGATTCAAAGTCAGCTTCGGGCTTACCTTCCAGTCATCCTGCACAAACCAGTAATAGTCGTGCGTGGTGTAATGGCGGTACGCGTCGGCTTGACTTCCTGTCGATGGATCGATTGAAGTTTCCTGGAAGTAAGGATAGTCTCCGGCAAAGTTTGCCTGTGTCTCATCGGTCACATTGGCGATTGTTCCGTCAGGCTGCAGCGTGCCGTCCGATGCAGGAGTGACCGGTTGGCCGTTTGCCTGCAGGGTGATCAACTCACCGAACTCATACTGGCCAGGAAGTCCCAAGTCCCAGTTGCGGTAGAGGACTCCATAATTGGCGCCGCCACCAAACTTGAAGGAGTGCGCACCCTTAATCCACGTGAGGTTATCCACCAGGGCCCAGCGATCTTGCGTAAAGGCCTGTACCTGATCGCCTTCATAATCGCCGCCCAGTTGATAGCTCAGGAAGCCCTCATTCTGGTTGTCGATATAGATGTTAGGAATCGCGTCTTTGGTGCCGTTTCCTTCCTGAATCACACTGTAATGCCGATTGTGAGAAATCGTCGCCTCATTCAGCAACGCAGGGCTGAACGTGTGCGTCTCGCTCAGGCCTAACTGGTGGTAATGATTGGCGGTCGTTTGCGAAATCGCTCCATTCGTCGTGAGCGGACCGCCGCCAAATTTGTCGTCGTAAAGCTCGCGCTCGATATTCGCCGTAAAGCTCAACCGGTCACTTGTGCTGAAGGTATGGTCCACGCGGCCATAGTAGGTGTCGTAAGTATCGGTAATAGGGTCAAAAAACGAAAGGCATCCTACTTCCGTCCCCGCACCCGTTCCGTCAACCCCAGCGCACGGCTGATCGGAAGTGACCGGTGGCCGCGCTCCGATGATCGACTGGGCCAGACTACCGCCGAGTGCCTTCAGCTGATCGATGGCCGCAGTAGTAGGCACGTAGTTGTGGGCGGAAGTAGAGCCGGCAAGCAGTTTGACTCGGTCATAGGCAAAGCCGAAGAATGTTTTGTCCTTGATGATGGGACCGTCTACCTCGCCGCCAAACTGGTTGCGAATATATTTCGGCCGGTCTGAAAGGGTGCGCTGATCTGGAGGGAGAAGCTGGTCGGCTACCAGGTCGCGGTTATAGAAATAGCCGTTCGCGTTCAGCGATGCATTGCGGTTGAATTCGTAGAGCACACCATGAAACTTATTGGTGCCCGTCTTCTGCGTAGCTGTAACCACGGCTCCCGCGCCGCGCCCGTATTCAGCGCTCATATTGTTGGTGAGGATGGAAAAATTATCGATGGATTCAAGGGGCGGCTCGACGTTGAACCCGCCAGCACTGAAATTGTCGTTGTTTTCCCCGCCGTTGAGCATGTAGGATGTGCCGGCCTCTCGGGCTCCGCCAGAGGTCGGGGACAAGTCCAGGCCCGGCACTACCTGAGGCGCCAGGAAAGGCAGCGTAGCAAAAACCTGGCGATCGACCAGCGCCATATTCTGAATAGTGGAATTGTCGACTTGGGTCGAAAGATCGCCTGTTGCCGTCTGTACCAGCTGCGCCTGGCCCGTCACTTCGATCACCTGGGAAGTTTGCGCCATAGTCAGCTTGAAGCTGATCGGGATCGTCTGGCTCGCGTGAACGACAAGGCCATTGTCCCTCTCCTCTGCGAAGCCTGAAGCCTTGATTTCTATCGAATACGTTCCCGGCGGGACAAGAGGGAAGCGGTAGGTGCCGTTTGCTTCAGTCGTCGTTGTCTGAGCAATGGCAGTTTCTGAATTTGTAATTGTAATTGTTGCATTTGCGACCGTTGCGCCACTTGGATCAGTGACGGTTCCTGTGATTACGCCTTGCACGGTCTGACTTTCAGCGGTGACTGTAAACAGGCTGAATAACGCGGCAAGCAGAAATGAGAGAGACTTCCCCCTGATATTCATCACGACCCCCCTAAGACCCAGAAAAAATAAAGTACCTTTGCCACCACATAGAGCCCTGTACATGGACTGTGGCCGATACCCTTAACAGCTAAAATTCAGTTTTTTGTTTTTACTAACAACGATCTGGCTGCGACTGATGGCAGGTTGTTTGAGGCGGAGAATATTCCGGGGCTGGTTCGATGTCAATCTAAAAACACTTATGATAACTTTCGGTTATCCAGCAAATAAGAATCGTATGCAGAGATAGGGGAGACTAAGTATTTACTTGCGAAGTAACTTATAAGTAAACATTTATAGAGGCACGATGACTTCAAGAGATACGGATGCGCCGCATAAAGCTAATACCGATTTTTCAAGTTCATCCGATGACGATAGAGTCTATATAAAAACCTTGCGGAGACAGTGACAGGGAGTGCCCGGAGACCAAAAATTAAGTCGCAGGCAATTTCTCCGAGGGAGCGTAACTGCCGCTGGAACTCTTCTTCTCGGCCTCAATCGTCTGGATGCCGGACCGACAAGCGCTGCTTTCGCCGGGGGCAAACTACTCGGCCTGGAAGACTTTCTCGACGAAAGCACTGCCCCGCTGGATACGCTGATCGCCACTGAGTTGGACGCGCGCTTGTACAGCGATCTTTCAAAGCTCTCAGAACACCATCCTGTAACGCCTACTTCGGAGTTTTATATTCGCACCGCTGCTTCCTCTCTTCTTCCAAATTCCGCCGGATGGAGAATCGCCGTCGATGGGCTTGTCGAGAAGCCATCCCATGCAGAGATCGAAACTCTGCGAAGCTCGGCAAAGCCGATGGGCCTGCATCTGATGGAGTGCTCGGGCAACGTGCGCGCCACGCGCCTCGGATTGATCAGCGTCGCCGACTGGGCCGGAGTGCCGATCTCAGCCTTCCTCGAGCAATACAAACCTAAATTCGGAGGCTCGCACATCTTGGTCTCCGGATTTGACGAGTATTCCCAAACCCCCGTTACCTCAGTTCCAGGAGCGTCCTGGATATTCTCGATGCAGGAGTTGAGAGACACGCACGCCTTTCTGGCAACCGAGATGAATGGCCAGCCTCTGACCCGTGATCACGGCGCGCCTGTCCGCCTTGTCGTTCCCGGCTGGTACGGCTGCTCCTGTATTAAATGGGTGAACAGCATCGCCTTCGTTGACGATACGATGGAGACCACCTCGCAAATGCGCGAGTTCGCGGCAAGGACGCTTCAGGATGGCATTCCGGGGCTCGTGAAAGACTATCAACCGCCATGCATCGATCAGGCCGCAATGCCCATTCGCGTGGAGAAGTGGATGGTCGCCGGTAAATTGAAATATCGCGTCGTCGGCATCCTCTGGGGCGGCACTCAACCTGTGAGCAAGCTGCAAATACGCTTCAATCCCGACGAGGGCTTCGTGCCTGTGACCGGCTTTCGCCAGACCAGCAATGATCCGTGGACGATCTGGACCTATCCCTGGTCACCGAAAGCGCCCGGAGTCTACTCGATCCGGCTTGCCATTGGCGATCCGTCCATTCAGGCGCGAAAGCTGAACGCCGGATACTATGTCCGCACCGTAAACATCGGCGAGGTGTGATGACGCCACGCACAGAATCAAGGAAGGGGCAGAGATTGGTTCGAAGTCTCAGCCTTGCTATTGCTCTGTTTTCTTTTGCTCCGCCAATGCCGCCCGCATTGCGCGCGCAGCAAATGGATCACAGCAGCCATCACTCCGGTCCCGTACCTTATGAAATTCTTGATCGCCCGGTGCTTCTGCGCTCCGGCATCGGCACGGAACACCAGAAAGTATCGACCTCGTCCGCTCAGGCGCAAGCCTTCTATGATCAGGGACTGGCATACCTGCATTCTTATGTCTGGATAGAATCTGCGCGCTCTTTTTATCAGGCTCTGCGCCTTGATCCTAACCTTGCCATGGCGTATGTCGGCATGGCTGATGCCTACATCGGTCTGCAGGATGTGCCCTCTGCGCGGACCGCATGGAACAAGGCAGCTGCGCTGCGCGAACATATGAATGACAGTGAGCGTGCATGGCTGAACATTCGCGAGAGGGAACTTGATTATCTGGAAAACAATGGCGACGGGGAAAAATACACCGCTTATCAAAAGGCGGTGGATGATGCAATTGCGGCCAGTCCCCGCGATCCCTGGCTGCGCGTACAGCGCGGTCTTGCTGCCGAGGCATCTCCCTTTACCCACGGCCAGGCCAGCGGCGCAGAGACGCTCACTTTTTACAAGCAGGCTCTTTCGCTCGATCCGAAGAACCTTGCAGCGCTTCATTATTCGATTCATGCCAACGAGAATCTTGGGCAGATCAAAGATGCACTCGACGAGAGCGCGGTGTACGCGCGCATCGCCTATGCCATTCCTCATGCGCATCACATGCACGGCCATGAACTCATGCGCGTAGGACGCACCGAAGAAGCTATTCAGGAATTTCTCAAAGCGAAACAGCTGGAAGACGATTACTATCGCACTGAAAAAATTCCCGCGAAGTACGACTGGCACCACGCACACAACTTGCAACTGCTGGCCATGAATTACGAACTCCTTGGCCAGGACAAAGCCGCGGAGGCGTTGCTGCGGCAAGCCTTCGCGCTGCCCGCTTCTACCGAGTTTCTTGCCTACAATCGCAAGATCTGGCCGGAATTCCTGATCAATCGCGGGCACTTCGAGGGGGCGCTCAGCGCATCGCGCGAACTCGCCGAGAGCGAGTGGCCCATGGCCCGGGTTGCGGGGCACAGTCTTGCCGGACAAGCTCTGCTGGGACTTAACCGACCGGATGAAGCTAAAAGGGAACTGGTATTGGCCGAAGAGGACACCGGACATCTGCCTGACCGCATTGCTGCCGCCATTCCTTATCCGGGTTTATTGCGCGCTGACATTCTGATGCGCGAAGGCCAGTTGCAGGAGAGTGAAGCGATCTATCTGCAGGTGGTGAAATCCATGCTCGCCATGCCCGGTCCCGATGGCTGGATCACTTCTGTCTTTGCATTGGAATCCATTGCACGAGATGCGCGCCAGGCAGGCGACTGGCAGCTGGCGCAGTTCACTGCGGAACAAATGATCGAGCGCGATCCCTACTATGCCGGAGGCCATTTTGCTCTCGGTCTGGTCGCGGAACACGCTGGAGAAATCGCCGGTGCACGGTCGATGTTCGCGGAGGCCGAAAAACTATGGAGCCACGGTGACGGGGATTTGCCGGAGCTTGTCATTGCGAACGAGAAACTTGCCGCGCCTCACTGATTACAAACAGCCGCTACTGATTCACCCCGCTCGCCAGGTAGCCGCCATCCACCGGCAGGATCTGGCCGGTCACATAAGACGCGGCTTCCGAAGCCAGGAAGACGACCGCCCCGACAAGCTCATCCGTTTTGCCAAATCTTTTCATCGGAGTTCTCGTCTGCAACTCCCGTCCCCGCTCCGTGCGATCCAACAGGTCGCTATTCAGTGCGGTAGGAAAAATTCCGGGCGCAATCGCATTCACGCAGACGCCGTGCGGAGCAAGCTCGACCGCCAGCGACTTCGTCAGCGATCCAATTGCCGCCTTGCTCGCGCAATACGCAGCCACTTCATGGAACGCCACAAAAGTGCCAAGCGACGCAATATTGATGATGCGTCCATAACGCTGCGCAACCATCGTCTTGCCGAAGATCTGACAGGCGCGGAACGTTCCCGTCAGGTTCGTCTCCATAATTCGGCCCCACTCGTCTTCCGTGCACTTCAGCGTCGGGACGCGCTGTGTAATTCCAGCGCAATTCACCAGAATGTCGATCCGTCCAAAGACCTTCAGCACTTCATCGTGCAGCGCCTCCAGCGACTGCCGATGGAGCACATCGACGCAAAGTGCAAGCGTGCGCCGCCCCAGGCCAGCGATCTCCGCCGCAGTTTGCTCTACCTCCTGCATGCGCCGGGAAGCCGCAACCACGTCGGCACCCGCTTTAGCCAGCCCAATAGCCAGGGGCCGCCCGATCCCGGACGTTCCGCCAATGACGACGGCCACGCATCCGCAAAGGTCGAGAAGCTTCTGACTCATCTCGTGAGTATAGTTTGGGTTACGTATTAAACGAGCGGCGATGAATCCAGGCTGGCAATTCTCAAAAGCAGGCGTTTGCCAGCAGAACTCCGCACCACACCGCGACCAGTCCCAGAAAGCAACTCAGCACAACATAAGTAGCCGCGATCAGAAAAGCACCTGCCTGCAGATTTGCGAAGGTCTCCCACTCGAATGTCGAGAACGTGCTGTAAGCCCCGACAAAACCAATCGCAATCAGGAATCTCAGGGCGGGACTCAATTCAGGCCGCCTGCCCAGCAGCGTAAGAACAAACCCGATGATCAGGCACGCCGTTATGTTGATAATGAAAGTGCCAAAAGGAAACCTCGTGCCCATGCGGCTCGCAACCGTAGAGCCGATCCAATAGCGGGTGAGGGAACCAAGCGCGCCCCCGACGGCAATATAGAGATAGTTCCGCAAACAGTTTCTCCTTCCTCCACGCGCAAACGGGAAGTCCAAACCATCCAATATGTACTCGGGAAACGTGCCGGGAATACGACTCCACGACAGGGTTCCCTGTCAGGAGTCATCAGCTGTCCGGCCCATCAGGAGGGACAGCGGTTTAGGGTGAACTCCTTCACCGCACCAATCTGCGATTATTGTAGCGCCACAAATCTTGCTGCGCTACCATACTCCGTTTGTCATCCCGACCGGAGCGGAGGGATCTGCGGTTCCGGCCGGAACGACACAATCGATCTTCTAATCCACGCGCTCGATCACAAGCGAGTCGATCGTAACCGGAGTCTTCGGCTTATCCTGCGCGCCGCGAGCGACTTTCGAGATCTTATCGACGATATCCTGCCCCTCAATCACTTCGCCGAAGATCGTGTGCTTGCCGGTGAGCCAGGTCGTCGGAGCAACCGTGATGAAGAACTGCGAGCCATTCGTGTTTGGTCCCGCATTCGCCATTGCCAACTTGCCCTTCTTGTCGAATGAATGCGGAGAGCCCTTCGTTTCGTCCTCGAACTTATACCCAGGTCCGCCCATTCCAGTCCCCGCCGGATCGCCACCCTGAATCATGAAGTCAGGAATCACCCGGTGAAAAAAGGTGCCGTTATACAGCTTGTCGCTGCTCTTCTTGCCACCCACTGGGTGCGTCCACTCACGCTTGCCCTGGGCAAGCTCAACAAAATTGGTAACCGTCTTGGGCGCGTCTGTTTCAAACAGACGGCAGACAATTGTTCCTTCACTCGTATTAAAAATCGCGTATGTTCCAGTCGAACGCGCCATAGTTTTCTCTACTCCTTCAACTCTTAGTTGTTAGCTGAACCGTGGGTGCCCCATCCTGACGAAGTCAGGATGGAGTAGTGACTTTACTTAGATGTAGTCGCCGCAGCCGAAGGTGCCGCAGGCAGCGGCTGCCCATCCGGGACAATCGTGACCTTCTTCAGAATCACCGGATCGACCGGCTTGTCATTGCCATCGCGCTCGACCCGCGCAATCGTCTTCACCACCAGCACGCTCGAATCGTCACACTGCCCAAAGATTGTGTGCTTCTGGTCCAGATGCTCCGTAGGAACCTCCGTGATAAAGAACTGCGACCCATTCGTATTCGGTCCCGAATTCGCCATGGCCAGCCGTCCCGGCACATCGAAATTCAGATTCGGATCGAACTCGTCCTCAAACATGTACCCCGGATCACCCATTCCCGTCGCCGTAGGATCGCCGCCCTGAATCATGAACTCAGGAATCACACGGTGAAACTGCGTCCCGTCAAACAGCGGCTTGTTGTGCATCTTCTTGTGCGTCACCGGATCGGTCCAGTCCTTGGTGCCCTTGGCCAGCGCAATAAAATTGGCGACGGTCTGGGGAGCTTCCTTCGAATACAGCTTGCAGGTAATCCTCCCCATGCTTGTATCTAGAACCGCCGTAGGACCTGTAGGCTGTGGACCCACATGCGCCTGCGTCTCGGGCGCATCCGGCAACTCCTGACTCGGGGCAGGAGGCGTCGCCTGCGGAGTCGATTGCTGTGCGAAAAGAAGTGAAGACGAAAGAAAGGCGAGCGAGGTCAGGCGAGCAATTACATTCATGCAGTATCCCAAAAATTAGGGTACAGCATCATCACCAGAAGTGAAACCCACGCCCACCAACGGAGAGCTGTCATCCTGAGCGTAGCGAAGGATCTGCTTTTCGCCTCGTTCGGCACGAAAAGGGGTGCCCCATCCTGTCGCGTAGTTTGCGACAGGATGGGAGACCACAAATGATCGCATCATACGACCAAAAGCACCATCGAGCCGTTAGTTCTTCTTAAACGGCTGAGTCTCCCCAATCCTAGGCCGCGTCCCCGACTCAGCCTGCAACTCCTTGGCCGTAGCCTCCACATCCCGAAACACCCTGAGCAAATTCTCGCCAAGAATCTTGTCGCAGTCAGCAGCCGAATACCCACGATCCATCAGAGCCACCGTAATCTTCGGCAGATCTGCAGCCGAATCAATCCCCTCCGGCAGTTGCCCCGAGACGCCATCGAAATCGGACCCCAGGCCCACATGGTCCACGCCCGCGACCTTGGCAATGTGGTCGATATTGTCAATCAAAGCACTCAGCGGAGGCCGAGGAATCTTATCCGCATACTGCCGCTGCAGCTTCTCCAGATCTCCATACGTTACCTGCTTGCCTTCCTTCGCAAACTGCGCCTTCAACTCCTCGGTAGCTTTCTTCACCTCCGGCCCCTGCGCCCGGTCGGCATCGCGGTAAGCCTGGCTGATAAATGCCGAATAATAATTCACCATCACCACGCCGCCCTTGCTGTTCGGGCCGCCGCTGCGAGCCACGGCGCGTAGCATGTCATCCGTCATGTTGCGCGGGGCATTGCTGATTGCCCGCGCCGCAGAATGCGAAGCAATCACCGGCGCGCGCGACGTAATCACCGCGCGATAAAACGTCTTGTCTGAGACATGCGAGATATCGACCATCATCCCCAGCCGGTTCATCTCATACACCACGTCCTTGCCAAAGTCCGACAGGCCATCCTGCGTATGGTGTACCTTCTCATCGTCCGCATCGCCCGAAGAATCCGCCCAGTCATTCGAGTTCGACCACGTCAGCGTCATGTACCGCACACCCAGCCGGTAATAATCGCGCAACAGAGCCAGCGAATTCTCAATCGAGTGCCCACCCTCGATCCCCATCAGCGCCGCCAGCTTGTGTTCCCGATGCGCCTTCACAATGTCCGCCGGCGAATACGCCATCATCATCTGGTCCGGATGCTTCGCTGCCTGCTGATATACCGCGTCAATCAGCTCCAGCGTCCGATGCGCATACTGGCCTTTGTAGAGATCAGGTTCCACCCAGACAGAGAAAAACTCCGCGCCCAGGTTGCCCTTCTTCGCTGACTCTAAGTTCAGATTGCCGCCATTCAGCGGGTCGGCCAGGTCATAGTTTTCATCTACCAGTCGCTGCGTCGTGTCGGCATGCGTATCAATCACAATGGCATTCTGGTGAACGGCGAGCGGATCGGTCGAAGCTTTTTTCACAGGGTTTTTCTTCGTTGTTTGTGCAGCGATGGGCATCGTGAAAGCAAGCAGAAGGACAGCGACGTATCTGATCTTCATAGTGTGTATTGTTGGCAATGGCCGGATTGTAGCAGAGTGCCGCCCACTTCCCGTAGGACGAAAGACTATGCGCAAAATGTGCCCGGTTCATTGACAGTCTTCTCATTCCAGAAGAGTTCCAGTGCATGATTATGCTGATTCCTGGGCATTTTCATTCATATTGACGCCCCATCAGAACCAAGCCACACTCTGGCATGGGAAGCACAGCGAACCCGGCAGTCAACCGGCCGACATTTCTAATGTGTCCGCCAAAGCTTTACGACGTGAACTACGTCATCAATCCTTGGATGTCGGGAAATGTGCACCGCTCATCGCGCGAGCGTGCCACAGCCCAGTGGGAGCAATTGCACAGCGCACTCTCGGCAATTGCCCACGTGCATCTGGTAGACCCTCAGCCAGGTTCGCCTGACATGGTCTTCACTGCCAACGCGGGATTAGTGCGCGAAGGCATCGTAGCCTTGAGCAGCTTCCATCACCCGGAGCGCCAGGGCGAAGAGCCGCATTTCCGCCGCTGGTTCCACGAGTCGGGTTTTGAAGTAAGCGAACTCCCCCGCGCGACCCCGTTTGAAGGCGAAGGCGACGCGCTCTTTGAAGCCGACGGCTCGCGCCTCTGGGCCGGCCATGGACCGCGCACGCGCGAAGACAGCCACTGGCACCTCATCGATTTATGGGCGCTCGAAGTGGTCTCGTTGCGATTGGTAGACCCGTGCTTCTATCACCTCGACACCTGTTTCTGCCCGCTCTCCAACGGCGACGTCATGTACTATCCCGCAGCCTTCGACGCCGAGTCGCAGAGACGAATCGAAACCCGGTACTGCGTCGGAAATAGAATCCCCGTCTCCGAAGCCGATGCCCTGCGCTTCGCCTGCAACGCAGTCAACGTGGGCCGAACAATCCTCCTCAACAAAATCAGCATTGACCTCAGCGCCGAGCTGCAATCGCGTGGCTTCCACGTCATTGAAGTAGAGCTAACCGAATTCCTGAAAGCCGGAGGCGCGGCAAAATGCCTCGTCCTGCGCCTCAGCGAAATGGACGTAACCCACGCCGCCTGAAAGATAGAGTTGTCATCCTGCCCTGGAAATGGGTGCCCCACATCTCGCAGAGATGTGGGAAGGCACGAACCCAACCAGCTGTCGTTCTGACGACCCTGAGCAACGCGAAGGGAAGGAAGAATCCATGCGATGATGACCAGCCACTAATTTCGCCGTTTTCCGGCACAAATCCGAACATCGTTATCGTTCAGACGGGTGCCCCATGCAAGCCTTCTTTTGGCTTGAGTGGGGTAGTCACCACATCTCGCACAGATGTGGGTTCCGCAACCCGCTGAAACGCACTCAGCACCCAAGCCCCTATTCAAAAGAAACATACCGGCTACTCAGGCGATCCTGTTATCGTCATGCCCACGCAGTGTTTCGGAGCAGACCCCGTGGCAACAACCATCGAACACCGGCAAGTCGGAGCCAACGGCATCACCTTCCACGTCGCCGTCTCCGGACCCGTCGACGCGCCGCCCATCCTCTGCATCCACGGCTTTCCCGAAGGCTGGATGAGCTGGCAACACATCATGAACCTGCTGCCCGAAAGCCGCATCTACGCGCCCGACATGCGCGGCTACCCCGGCACCACCTACGCCAAAAGCGGCTACGATGTCTTCACCCTCACCGATGACATTCGCTCGCTGATCGAAGTGCTCGGCATCCAGGGCTGCCTGCTCGTCACCCACGATTGGGGCGGCGCACTCGGCTGGCTCTTCTCGCACCGCTACGCCGCGCTGATACGCAAGCTCGTCGTCGTCAACTGCACCCACCCAAAAACATTGGTCCGCGCCGCGGTTACGTTTGAAGACTGGCAGCCCTTCCGTATTCCGTGGGTGCCGTTCTTCCAGATTCCCTGGCTCCCCGAATGGTTCATCGCCACCAGCCTTGGCCGAAAGCTGCTGAAATGGTCATTCACCGTGAGACAAGGCCAGAAGGGAACGATGGACATCGCCCTCGTCGACGAAATCGTCAACCGCTTCCAGAGGCCAGCCGACATACACGGACCCATCCAGTACTATCGCGCCTTCGTCCGCACCCTGCTCTCGCCCCAGCAGCACAAGCGCCTTTACGCCCTCTATCAGACCCCCATCAGCATCCCAGTCACCATGGTCTGGGGAATGAAAGACGGAGCGCTGCCATCTGCAGTGGCCATCAAAAGCTTCAACGACGCAGGCTGCGAAGGCGACTGGCGCCCGCTTCCCGGAGTTGGCCACTTCGTCGACCTCGAAGCCTGGACAAAACTAGCTGAAGAAATTCAACGTGTTCTGAATTAGATTTGCTCGAGAAAGGTGAGTGACATGATCGTTGAGCACGATCCCGCTTTCAACAAAGGCTCCATCCTTTTCTGGATCAGCGGATTTCTTGCGGTGGCTGTTTTCTTCGTAGGCCTCTATGCCTTGCTCGCGCCAGTTCCCGGATCAGCCAGCTTTGGAGCGCCCGTTACGGATGCCACCAACACACAAGGGCTCGCGTGGGTACGGCTCATGGGCGTGCGCGATATTGGCCTGGCCGTCATACTGCTTGCTCTTATGGTTGTAAAAGCGCGGCGCATCGCTGGCTTGATGTTGCTCCTGCTTGTGATCATTCCCATAGTTGACTGCGCAACCGTTATCCACGCACTGGGTATCACCTATCACATCCTCGTCCACGGAGGCTCAGCCGTACTGATGCTGATACTCGGTGCACTGCTGCTGCGTCCCTCTCCATCAGTTTGATGAAACAGGAAGCGATGAACTCCGCTCCAAAATCACTGCTCTACTGGCTCTGCGGCGCATTCGCTCTCGCCCTCATCGTTATCGGCGTGCTCGCCATCATCGCACCCATCAGCGCTTCGATGATGTTCGGAGTCCCCGCAACCACAGCCGAGGCCGTGCCCTGGGTCCGTCTCGCTGGGATTCGCGATATAGCGCTCGGCCTTATCTACTGCGCCATAACGGCTCTGAAACAAAGCCGAGCGACCGGTATTCTGATGCTTCTGACTGCCGTTGTTCCCGCTACCGACGCAGCCACAGTATTTCTGCAAAATGGATTGAGCTACGCGGTGTTTATCCACGGCAGCTCAATCGTCTTCATGCTCATCGTAGGAACGCTGTTGTTGCGAAGGAATAACTAGCTGCGGCTCGAACTCCACCCCACCACCGGCTCAGTCGTCTTCACCTCATCGTCGCGCTTCTTCCAACTCCCGCGGATATAGTCACGATTCATCGTGGCAATCACTTCCAGCGGAATCTCCTTGGGGCAAACCGCAGTGCACTCGCCAATGTTCGTGCATCCACCGAAATCCTCGACGTTCATCTGAGCCACCATGTTCACCGCCCGATGATCCCGTTCAACCTGCCCCTGCGGCAGCACGCTCAGGTGCGTAATCTTAGCCCCGGTAAAAAGCGCTGCTGCCGCATTCGGACAAGCCGCAACGCAAGCCCCGCAGCCGATGCATGCTGCAGCATCCATCGCCCTGTCGGCAATCTCCTTGCCTACGGGAATGACGTTCCCATCCGGAGCGTTCCCGGTAGAAACCGAGACGTATCCACCTGCGGCGATAATGCGGTCAAATGCGCGACGATCTACAACGAGATCCTTTATCTGCGGAAACGCCCCTGCGCGCCACGGCTCGATCACCAGCTCCTGCCCATCCTTGAAGTGACGCATCGTAAGCTGGCAGACTGTCGTCGCTCGCTGAGGACCATGCGCAACGCCATTGATCATGAACCCGCACGACCCGCAGATACCCTCGCGGCAGTCATGTTCAAACGCAACCGGCTCCTCGCCGCGCTCAATCAGTGTTTCGTTGAGCACATCGAGGCATTCGAGCATCGACATCTCTGCGCTTACATCGTTCATCGAGTAGCTGACAAACGCGCCCTTGTCCTTCGCATTCTTCTGACGCCAGATCTTCAACGTTAATTTCATTACTTGTAGCTCCTCTGGCTCGGATGAACGTAGTTAAACGTCAACGGCTCCTTCTGCAGCTCTTCGGGATTGCCCGGTCCGCGGTACCCCCACGCGGCGACATAAGAGTAGTGCTCGTCATCGCGCTGCGCCTCACCATCCGGCGTCTGGTACTCCTCGCGGAAGTGCCCGCCGCACGACTCGTTGCGCTCAAGCGCGTCGACGCACATCAGCTCGCCCAGTTCGAAGAAGTCGGCGACGCGCCCAGCCTTCTCCAGACTCTGGTTCAGATCATCGCCCGAGCCGGGAACATTGACGTTCTGCCAAAATTCCTCGCGCAGCGCGCGAATCTGTCCAATGGCTTTCTCCAGCCCCTGCGCCGTGCGCGACATCCCGCACTCGTCCCACATGATCTTGCCCAGCTCGCGGTGGAATGAATCCACCGTCCGTTTGCCCTTGATCGAAAGCAGCTTCTGAATCGTCTGCTGCACGCAGGCAACGGTATTTCGCACTTCCTCGTGCGTAGTCTCCACCTTCCCAAGCTTGGTCGAGGCAAGATAATTGCCGACGGTGTAGGGAATGATGAAGTAACCGTCCGACAAGCCCTGCATCAGTGCGCTCGCGCCGAGTCGGTTTGCACCGTGATCGGAGAAGTTAGCCTCGCCCAGCACAAACAGCCCCGGAATGGTGCTCTGCAGGTTGTAATCCACCCAGAGCCCGCCCATGGTGTAGTGAATCGCCGGATAGATGCGCATCGGAACCTTGTAAGGATCCTCATCCGTAATGCGCTGATACATGTCGAAGAGGTTCCCGTAGCGCTCGCGAATCGTATGCTCGCCCAGCCGCTTGATCGCGTCCGCAAAATCGAGATAGACTCCCAGCCCGTTCTGGCCCACACCCCGGCCTTCGTCGCAAACCGCCTTCGCATTGCGCGAAGCTACATCGCGTGGCACAAGATTGCCAAAGCTCGGATATTTTCGCTCGAGATAATAGTCACGCTCTGCCTCCGGAATTTCATTCGGAGCCCTCTTGTCACCCTTCTTCAGCGGCACCCAAATGCGCCCATCGTTACGCAGCGATTCAGACATGAGCGTCAGCTTCGACTGATAATCGCCGGAGACCGGAATGCATGTCGGGTGAATCTGCGTGTAGCAGGGATTGGCAAACAAAGCCCCGCGCTTGTGCGCCCGCCAGCTCGCCGTCACATTCGAACCCTTGGCATTCGTCGACAGATAATAGACATTCCCATATCCGCCCGTACCAAGAATCACCGCATCGGCAATATGAATATCAGTCGCACCCGTGACCAGGTTGCGCGTCACAATCCCGCGCGCTCTGCCGTCTACGACGATAAGATCCAGCATCTCCGTTCGCGGATACATCGCGACCGTCCCGGCCTGCACCTGCCGTTCGAGCGCTTGGTAGGCCCCCAGCAGAAGCTGCTGTCCCGTTTGCCCGCGCGCATAAAACGTCCGCGAAACCTGCGCGCCGCCAAAGGAGCGATTCGTCAGCGCCCCGCCGTACTCACGCGCAAAGGGAACCCCCTGCGCCACGCACTGATCGATGATGCTGACGCTGATCTCCGCCAGCCGATAGACATTCGCTTCGCGCGCGCGAAAATCACCGCCCTTCACCGTGTCGTAGAAGAGCCGATACACGCTGTCGCCGTCGTTCTGATAGTTCTTCGCCGCGTTGATGCCGCCCTGCGCGGCAATCGAGTGCGCCCGCCGAGGCGAATCCTGAAAGCAGAAGCACTTGACGTTGTATCCAAGCTCGCCCAGCGTAGCCGCGGCCGACGCCCCCGCAAGCCCCGAGCCGACAACGATGATCGAATGCTTGCGCTTATTTGCCGGATTCACCAGCTTCAGCTCGAAGCGTGTCTTGTCCCATGCCTGCTCAATCGGACCGGAAGGTAGTTTCGAATCGAGTGTCATTTACTTTACGATCCCCAGCAAAACGCTAATCGGAATTGAGATATAGCCCAACGTGATCACTACCGCAATCGCCACCGCCGCACTCTTCAGAATCGGAGTGTGCTTCGGATGATTGAACCCAAGCGACTGAAACATACTCGAAATTCCGTGGCTCAGATGCAGCCCAAGCAAACTGACCGAAATGATGTACCACACCGAGACCCACCACACCTGGAATCCGGCAACGACGTTGTGGTACACATCGCCTTCAATAAACTGCGATTCAGGATGAATGTACCCAGCCGTGAACTGCAGCAGGTGAAAAATCACAAAAGCTAGCACAATCGGCCCCGACCAGTACATCGTCCGCGAAGCGTACGAAGAAGCAATAGCCGCTTTCCTCGAATAGCCAACCGGACGCGCGCGCTTCTTCAGTAGCGCCAGCTGCACCGTAGCCGTAATGTGCAGGAGCACGGACAAGATCAGCACAATGCGCACAGGCCAGAGCAACTCCCCGATGCTGTGCAGAAAGTGCCCATAGGCATTCAGCTTGTCCCGACCCTCAAAGATCTGCAGATTCCCAGCCAGATGCCCGATGATAAAGGCGAAGAGGATCGCTCCCGTCACCGCCATCACGGCCTTCTTGCCGTTCGTCGATCCCCAGAAAGTAGCCGCCGGGGTCCGCCTCAAACCAACCGCAGCAGTGCTCATGTGCGTTTTCCAACCTTATGATTTATGGCCATCTGTATTCCTTCTCAAGTCAACAGCTCGTCTGCGCGTCACTATCCACTGGTCCGACCACTATCGGCGGAAACGAACAATGAATAAATGCGGTTGCTATGCGCAGCTTGGAACTGGTACCACGGTAAGGGCTCCGTCGCAAGCGGACAGGAGACGCTGAATATCGGTTGAATCTTCAGTGAAGTCACCTTCTATTATTGGTGCCCGAAACAACCACCGTCAAGAAACCAAAACCAAAGCCATCCCACCCCAGAAAGCTCAAAGACTGTCATTTCGGGTGCAGTAGCACGAAAACGGGTGCCCCACATCTCGCAGAGATGTGGGAAAGCAAGAATTCCACCCTGGCACTCAAAGCTACCCACGCAACTTCTCCAGCAGCGCCGCAAACGCTTTCCCACGATGACTCAACAACTGCTTCTCCTCAAGCCCAATCTCCGCCATCGTCTTCCCCAAAGCAGGCAGATAAAACAGCGGATCATACCCGAACCCGCCATCTCCGCGAGGTTCCGGCAATATTTCTCCCTCGACCGAACCTTCAGCGGCAATCAAAATCTCCCCATCGCGAGCCGCCGCAATCACACACCGATAACTCGCAGCCTTCGTCCCATCTCCACTCGCAGTCAGCCTTCGCAGCAGGTACAAATTGTTGCGCTCATCTGCATCAACGGCCTGCTCCGCAACAAACCCTGCATCCTCCGCAAACCGGGCCGACCGTACCCCCGGTTCACCATCCAATGCGTCTACTTCCAGCCCCGAATCGTCAGCAATAACCATATGGCCCGGCGCGAAACCGCTGTAATACACCGCCTTGAGACACGCATTCTCCTCAAACGTAACCCCATCTTCAATGGGAGCAGGAATGTCTGGGAGACCCGGCAGCGGAACGACACCGACCTGGAAGACTTCGGCTGCGGCAGCAAAATCGCGCAGCTTCCCCGGATTACTGCTGGCAACATACAGTGTTTGAGCCATAACCTCAGCTTAAGGCAAAAAAACTGAGCCCTGTGTTACGGTGTTTCCAATCCAGAAAAGGCGGTCAAACAAGGAATGTTCTGGAACGACATAAAATACGCGCTGCGCCAGCTCATCAAAACCCCCGGATTCACTCTGACCGCAGTCCTCACTCTGGCTCTCGGCATCGGTGTCAACGCCGCCATGTTCTCCGTCATCGATCAGGTGTTGCTCCGCCCGCTGCCCTACAAAAACGCGGATAGGATAGTCCAGTTCGGACCCAATGCCGAGGGCGGCATCGGCCTCAACACGATGTCCGTGCCTGACATCCGCGATTTCCAAGCCCGCAGCCACGCCTTCCAGTCGATCGGCTTAATCGCCCTTCAGTTCCAGTCCCTGCGCGACAGCGGAGCAGCGCAGATAACCCCGCAAGTCCTCGCCAGCGCCAATCTCTTCGATCTCTTGGGCGTCAAGCCCGCTTTGGGCCGTTTCTTCGTGCCCGACGATAGCAAGCCGGGACAGAACAACGTCATGGTCCTGAGCGATGCCATCTGGAAGAAAAACTTCGGTGGCGATCCCCGGGTCATCGGACGCTCAGTCTCGATCAATGGCGACCCATTTTTCATCATCGGCATCCTTCCGCCGTCGATTCAGTTTCCCGCCAATGTGGACGCCGCCATCTACACACCGCTCAACGCAGATGATAAAGATCTGGCCGGACGCGATGACGCCGGCACCGTGCCATTTGGTCTGTTACGTCCCGGTGTTTCCATGGAGCAGGCACAGCTCGAACTGAACTCCATCCGCAAGCAGCTGCTCGTCGAGTATCCCAAGGAAGAAAGCAAAGACCCGATTCACGTCTTGAAATACCGCGACGCGCTCACCGCCAGCCAGCGCCCCGCGCTCTTTGCGCTCAACGCCGCCGTCATCGCCGTATGGCTCATCGCCTGCGCCAACGTCGCGGGCCTTATGTTGACGCGCACCAATGGCCGCCGCCGCGAAATCGCCATTCGCGGAGCACTCGGCGCTAACCGCAACCGCCTCATCCAGCAATTCCTCACCGAAAGCCTGCTCATCGCGTTCGCCGGAGGCGCGGTCGGCCTCGGCTTCGCCGGCGCCATCCTTCGGGTGCTCAGACACTATCTCGAAAACAGCCTCTTCTACGGCGATCAGGTGCATATCAATTTCGCCGTCTGCTTCTTTCTCCTCCTGGCTTCGTGCCTGTCAGCGCTCTTCTTCGGCATTGTCCCCGCATGGATAGCGGCCAACATTCCCGCACAGGAAGGCCTACGCGAAGGCGCGGCAGCAACCGGCACAAGCAAACGGCAGGCCCGCTGGCGCGATGCTCTCGTCGTTGGCGAGATCACCTTGACACTCGCCCTCCTCATCGCCGCAGGACTCATGATGCGAACGCTCATCGTGCTGCGCAAAACCAATCTCGGCTTTACCGCTGACAACGTCGTAACCGGCTCGCTCTTTCTTCCCACGCACGGTACATGGTTCACCTCCGCTGACCGATCCAAAGGTCCAAACCTCGTCAATGTCTTCTGGGGACCGCTCGTCGAAAAACTCCACCATACTCCCGGCATTACCGAAGCAGGACTGACCACCGTCCGTCCGCTCATGTCCAACTGGAACTTCATCGACGGAATTGTCGTCAACGGTAGACCGAAGCCGGCGAAAAGCGATGAGGTCAACGCAAATGTGCGCGCGTCCACCACTGGCTACTTCAAGACATTCGGCATTCGCCTCATCAAAGGCCGCTTCTTCGATTCACAGGACAGCCCCGAGACGCCACCCGCCATCATCGTCAATCCGGAATTCGTAAAGCGCGTCTTCCCCAACGAAGATCCCATCGGCAAGCAGATCCAGATGAATGACGACGGCCCGCGTGAGTGGGGAACCATCGTCGGCGTCGCCGACGATGTCCGGCAGCGCTCCGCCGGTGAGCCTTCACAGCCGGAAATCGACATCAACCTGATGCAGCTCACGCAAAAGGACGACTTATATCCCATCCTCGCGTCCTTTCTCATGAATGTCGCCGTGCGCACTCACCTGCCTGCGGCAACCGCCGAAGCTGCCATCCGTAATCATGTCCACGAACTCGCTCCCGACGTTGCTATTCAGAACGTTGAATCCATGCAGCAGGCAGTCGATAACTCCATGGGAGATCAAACCTTCGCCGCGCGACTTCTTGGCATCTTCGGTCTCGCCGCACTCGCCATCGCCGTCGCCGGAATCTACGGCCTGCTCTCCTATTCCGTCAGCCAGCGCACGCGCGAATTCGGCGTAAGAATCGCTCTTGGATCACCGCAAGGTAAGGTGCTCTGGCTCGTCCTGCGTCACGCTCTGATCCTGCTCGGTATCGGACTCGCCGCCGGAATCGCGGTCGCCCTCGCCGCCAGCAGCGTCATGCGTGCCTTCATCTACGGCTTCCACGGATACGACATCTTCACCGTCGTCGCCGTGGCGGCTGTCCTTGCGATCTGCGGACTAGCCGCAAGCTACATCCCCGCGCGCCGCGCCGCAGCGGTTAATCCCATTGAGGCTCTTCGCACAGAATGACTATCCAGAAAATATTCGTAACCGCCGCGCTTACAATTTCCATCTTGAGCCTGCCCTTGGCTGCTCAGAGCACAAGTGCTCCGCTGACTGCCGCTGCCGCGATCGCGAAAATCATCGCCGCCACTGGCGCAACCCCGCCGCCCGGCACCGTCGACACGGTCAAAGGAGGCGACCCAAACACCATAGTCACCGGCGTAGCTACCACTTTCCTCGACACCTATGAGGTTCTCGAAAAAGCCGTTGCCGATGGCAAGAACCTCATCGTCACGCACGAGCCCACCTTCTACAACCATCCCGACGACATGACCGTCCTTGGCGATGACCCCGTACAGGCGCAGAAACTCGCCTATATCAAAGAGCATCACCTCGTCGTCTGGCGTTTTCACGATACCTGGCATATGCGCAATCCTGACGGCATCCTCGAAGGCGTCATCGACGAGTTCGGCTGGAAACAATATCAAAGCAGCACCGACCCGCACCTCTTCGCGCTGCCCGCAACAACCCTCACCCAACTCGCCGCCACCCTGCGTGCGAAGGCCGGCTCACACCTGATGCGCGTCATCGGCGACCCCAACATGCCGGTCACGCAGGTAGCCCTGCTCCCCGGAGCATCCGGGCTCACCCGCCAGGTAAAAATGCTGGAACGCGACGACGTACAGGTTCTCGTCGCCGGAGAAGCATCCGAATGGGAAACCGTGGAATACGCGCGCGACGCATCCGCGCAGGGAAGACACAAAGCGCTCATCCTGCTCGGCCACGAAGTCTCAGAAGAAGCCGGTATGCGCTACTGCGCACAATGGCTGAAAGACGTCCTCCCAGGAATCCCCATCGAATACATCCGAGCCGGCGAACCCTACTGGATGCCGAAATAGTTTAAGGTGTCATCCTGAGGATCTGCTCTTTGCATCAACAGCACGAAAAAGGGTGCCCCACATCTCGCAGAGATGTGGGAGAGCACGCTCTAGCTTAGCCCAGCCTTACGGTCTGAAATCGCTGGTGCCAACACCTGCTGCGTCCTCACCTGCAACAACAACATCACAGCTCCCGCCACCAAAGGAACAGCAAGCCCCGTCCGCAGCGATCCGCTGAACGAAGCCACCTGCCCCGTCATCCAGGGCA
>Ga0206952_10046_pt1 | contig 33403 bp, 16 predicted proteins | sample Alteio_BWOrgHeat_39_FD_152966 | JGI IMG/M metagenome (GOLD analysis project Ga0206952, IMG submission 152966) | Enriched cells from forest soil in Barre Woods Harvard Forest LTER site, Petersham, Massachusetts, United States -... | ecosystem: Environmental > Terrestrial > Soil > Temperate forest >... | reverse complement strand
TTACAGGTGCCGTCATGAGCCAGCCTGCGATAGTAAGTTGTTTGAGTTAATGTCTGAGTCGGTGTGTAGGTAGCTGTATTGCTGGCTACTGTGGTTACACCTGTAGCAAAAGTATTGTCTGTGCTATATTGCCATTGGTAAGTGATGGTATTATCGCCACCGCTTGCAGCTGTGGTGCTCCCAATGTTTGTAGTAGGAACTGTATTACTACAAATTGTTTGACCTGTATTGGATATTGTTCCGGCTGTAAATGCAGGTCTTACAGTAACAGTCCAGATATTAGATGAGACCGTAAATGTTGTGTTACAGGTGCCGTCATGAGCCAGCCTGCGGTAATACGTTGTTTGAGTTAATGTCTGGGTTGGAGTATAGGTAGTTGTATTGCTGGCTACTGTGGTTACACCTGAAGCAAAAGTGATGTCCGTACTATACTGCCATTCATAGGTAATGATGTTATCGCCACCGCTTGCAGCTGTGGTGCTTCCAATGTTTGTAGTAGGAACTGTATTACTACAAATTGTTTGACCTGTATTGGAAATTGTTCCGGCTGTAAATGCAGGTCTTACCGTAACAGTCCAGATGTTAGATGAAGATGTAAATGCATTACAGGTGCCGTCTTTTGCCTGCCTGCGGTAATAAGTTGTTTGAGTTAATGTTTGGGTTGGAGTATAGGTAGTTGTATTGCTGGCTACTGTGGTTACACCTGAAGCAAAAGTACTACTGGTACTATATTGCCATTGATAAGTAATCGTATTATCGCCACCGCTTGCATCGGTAGTGCTGCCAATGTTTGCAGTAGGAACTGTATTGTAACAAATCGTTTCACCTGTATTGGAAATTGTTCCGGCTGTAAATGCAGGCCTTACAGTAACAGTCCAGATATTAGATGAAGAGGTAAATGTTGTATTACAGGTGCCGTCATGAGCCAGCCTGCGATAGTAAGTTGTTTGAGTTAATGTCTGAGTCGGTGTGTAGGTAGCTGTATTGCTGGCTACTGTGGTTACACCTGTAGCAAAAGTATTGTCTGTGCTATATTGCCATTGGTAAGTGATGGTATTATCGCCACCGCTTGCAGCTGTGGTGCTCCCAATGTTTGTAGTAGGAACTGTATTACTACAAATTGTTTGACCTGTATTGGATATTGTTCCGGCTGTAAATGCAGGTCTTACAGTAACAGTCCAGATATTAGATGAGACCGTAAATGTTGTGTTACAGGTGCCGTCATGAGCCAGCCTGCGGTAATACGTTGTTTGAGTTAATGTCTGGGTTGGAGTATAGGTAGTTGTATTGCTGGCTACTGTGGTTACACCTGAAGCAAAAGTGATGTCCGTACTATACTGCCATTCATAGGTAATGATGTTATCGCCACCGCTTGCAGCTGTGGTGCTTCCAATGTTTGTAGTAGGAACTGTACTGTAACAAATCGTTTCACCTGTATTGGATATTGTTCCGGCAGTAAATGCAGGTTTTACCGTAACAGTCCAGATATTAGATGAAGAGGTAAAGGTTGTGTTACAGGTGCCGTCCTTTGCCAGCCTGCGATAGTAAGTTGTTTGAGTTAATGTCTGCGTTGGAGTATAGGTAGCTGTATTGATTGCTAAAGTAGTTACAGCTGTAGCAAAAGTGATGTCCGTACTATACTGCCATTCATAGGTTATCGTATTATCTCCACCGCTTGCGGCAGTAGTACTCCCAATGTTTGTTGTAGGTACTGTATTGTAACAAATCGTTTCACCTGTATTGGAAATTGTTCCTGTGGTAAAATTAGGGTTAACTGTAATTGTTGCAGCCGCAGAATTAGCTGAAGGACAAACACCGCTCTGAACCACAGCTCTGTATTGGGTGGTCTGCGTTAAATTGGTATAAGTTTGAGAAGTGGTTGTATTAACTATAGGTGTAATAACTGTAGAAAAATTATCAGTTGAGGATTCCCATCTTACTATATTACCAGTCTGCCCGCTTAAAGTTAATGTACCACTATTTGCACCATAGCAAACAGTAGCATCAGAACTTACTGCACCGCCAACAGAAGTAAGACTAACATTTAATACAGCAATATTTGAATTAGAAGCAGTACATCCTGAAGTTCCATCATCTAACACCAACTGATAATTACCCGCATCAGAAGGCAGCACACCTGGTATTGAAAGACTGTAAACATTGCCGCTTATTGTAGCATCTGCATAATAAGTTCCGTTTTTATTCCATTTGGCAGTAACAACAGTGCCATTGGCAGTAGCAGATATGTTATAGGCATCACCCTGGCAAATTGTTTGTGGTGTAAGCGGCTGCACCGTAAATATAGCCCTCTGATCTACATCTAAATGGGCAGTATCAGAAGTTGCTGATATACATGGTGACAAGCCTGATACTATAACCGAATAAGTACCATCATCACCTAACGCAACCCCTGTTATTTGTAATGTTGAAGTAGTTGCGCCACTTTTATTGCCACCGTTACTTATTGGATTGCCGTTAAACAACCATTGGTATGTTAAAGGACCAGATCCGGTGGCACTTACTGAATATGTTACAGTAGAGGTAGCACAAACAGTTTTTGTTAGCGGGCCGGGATCACTTGTAATTACTACTGGCTGATATACTGTAACTGTTGCACTTCCGGTTTTATCGGCAGCTATAGATGTACACGTTCCATTAGTTAACGTTGCAATGGTGTAAGTAGTGGTTGCTGTTGGGCTAACACTTACTGTTATAGTTGGTGCTGTTCCGCTAAAGGCTGTACCGTCTGATAAAGTTCCTGAAAGTGTGCCGGTTCCAGTTGCGGCTATCGTTAGATTAGTACTTCCTCCGTTACATATAGACGTTGTTCCGCTTATAGCTCCGGTAGGGCGTGCATTTACTGTAACTATTGCACTGCCGGTTTTATCGGCAGCTACGGATGTACACGTTCCATTAGTTAATGTTGCAATGGTGTAAGTAGTGGTTGCTGTTGGACTAACACTTACTGTTATAGTTGGTGCCGTGCCGCTGAATGGCGTACCATCAGATAATGTTCCGCTTATTGTGCCTGTTCCGGTTGCTGTAATTGTTAAGTTTGTACTTCCTCCATTACATATAGAAGTAGTACCACTCAAAGCACCTGTTGGTCTTGAATTAACTGTAATGGTTGCACTGCCTGTTTTATCTGCCGCAATAGAAGTACAGGTACCATTGGTCAAGGTAGCTATTGTATAAGTTGTAGTAGTTGTTGGGCTTACACTAACGGTTATAGTTGGCGCTGTACCGCTAAAGGTTGTACCATCTGATAAAGTTCCACTTATAGTTCCTGTTCCGGTTGCTGTAATTGTTAAGTTTGTACTTCCTCCATTACATATAGAAGTAGTACCACTCAAAGCACCTGTTGGTCTTGAATTAACTGTAATGGTTGCACTGCCTGTTTTATCTGCCGCAATAGAAGTACAGGTACCATTGGTCAAGGTAGCTATTGTATAAGTTGTAGTAGTTGTTGGGCTTACACTAACGGTTATAGTTGGCGCTGTACCGCTAAAGGTTGTACCATCTGATAAAGTTCCACTTATAGTTCCTGTTCCGGTTGCTGTAATTGTTAAGTTTGTACTTCCTCCATTACATATAGAAGTAGTACCGCTCAAAGCACCTGTTGGACGTGCATTTACTGTAAAATTTGAAGCGCTTGTTGCGGTGCCACCGGGTGTTGTAACAGTTATAGTACCTGTTGTAGCGGTTGAGGGTAATACAGCTGTAAGCTGAGTACTGCTAACAAACGTAGAAGTAGCAGTAACTCCATTAAACTTTACAGTAGAAGGGTTAGAAAAATTTGTACCTGTAATAGTTATTGTAGGTGTCGAGCCAGCACAACTACTTGCGGGAGTAAAATTTATTATTGATGGTATACCATAAGTATATGTAATTACTACTTGGCCAGCACCACCAACGCCACCTTTTGAAGTTGCAGAATTTGACTTACCTCCTCCACCTCCTCCACCGGGAGTCGTTCCTGGCTTTCCATCATTTGTAGCATTATTTTGAGATGCACCGCCAATACCACCTTGATAAGGAGCAATATTTGGAGAACCTAATCCTCCAGCGCCAGCGGCTGTATTACTTCCACTACCGCCGGATCCGGCATTTCCTGCACCACCGCCACCACCAGCTCCATTACTCGTTCCGGTTCCACCAACTCCACCATTATTAGTTGTGCCTATCCCAGCAGTTCCGCCAGTAGCTGCAGTACTTGCTGCACCACCACCACCACCACTTGCTGTTACAGTACCAGCAGGTCCAGAAACACTTGAAGTTCCACCGGTACCACCGGCGGCATTTGAAGCACTTGTACCTCCCGCTCCCATTGTTATTGTATATGATTGTCCTCCCGTTACAGTAAAAGTATTTACACTGTAGCCGCCACCGCCGCCACCGCCACCAAATCTATTTGTAAGGAAGGTATTTTGGGAACCGCCACCACCGCCGCCACCGCCCCAAACTTCAACTTTCATTGAAGTTACACCAGCAGGGACAACAAAAGGGCTCGCAGGATTTGTGACTACTACTGTTTGCCCAAATCCCACTTCACTTTTCATCATCAAACAAAACAGCACCGCTAAAAAAGCAATCGCCGTTTTTTTACAGTTAGTAAACAAGGTAGAAATTTTCATACTCAGTTTTTTAAACATAAATGATAATGCCAGGCAAGAAAGCCTGGATATAATTATGCGTGATATTCTTTTGGTTTTGGTATTAGCAAACTGCATGGCAATAAAACATTTGGCTGGTTAAACCGGTACTGCTGCGTAAAATTTCTCTCCATAAGGTTTACTTATATCAGTTACAAATAATAATAAGCATGCTCCTCTGTTTTACCAGACAGGTAAATGATTTCTGAACAAGATTTATTCAAAACCAGATTTGCAAATTGGCTTTACCGGAGATTGGAGATTACGGATTAATATGTGATTGTTCACATATACTTACGAATGTATGGCTTTTAAGGTTCGTTTTCCAAACATTTAGCTAAAAATTCCGTGAATGTAATAAGATGATTGGTAAACGTACTTTTTAACCTGTGATCACTTATTCAAAAGAAGAAAATACGGACGGTTGATTGTACGTTATTTGAAAAAGAAAATAAGTTTTGTAATCATTCAAGCTGCATTTACAATCCCGACGTTACGAGAGGTCTCTTGAATTTCCGCTGTCTGAATTCCGGGAGATGTATTTCGTTATAATTATTTTTAATGGTCTCAATGATTGCTTCGCAATTCTCCTATCGTCGAAATGACGCACTTCAGCTATCTTATTCCGAACTCACGTTATTTAAATAAATGCCTTTTACTAAAATCAAAGGGACTTTTAACTGCGCGAAACAGGATAAAACGCACCATTGAAAACCAATCCCTTACCTCCGAGCCAAAGGATCATTATGAGTTATATGCTTCTACCATGAACCAGGTAAGAAGGAACTATGAAGGAGTCATGGAGGAGAAAAATCAAAAAGCCGTAATGTATTGTACAAAAATAGCTATACAGAAGATAATAACCCCAACCTCTGGCTATTTACTGATCTGCAGTTGCAGGTTGATCAGTTTTCCTGAGTTTTTATTTATGATGACCAGGCTATAAATACCCACCTGCCACTTGTTCAACATTAATGAATATACATTATTTCCGCCGCTATGCTGTATTTGATAGCCTGTAAGCTTTTGCCCCGTAGCATTGTACAACATCACTTCATAGCTGCCTTTATCCATGTTGTTAAACTGCAAAATTGCTTTGCCATTGGTTACCGGGTTAGGATATATAGCTACATTTCCTGCTTTTGCTGTAATGCTGTTGGTAACACCTGTTACTCCAGGATCTGCCTGGTTAATTATTTTAGTAACGCCTGCAGGCGTTGCCGCCAACTGGCGGTTAAGCACCAGCATAAAGCGGTTGCGGTAACTGTTGGTATCAGGGTTGGGGTTGAAGTTGTATAATGTGGTATCATACAAATTTACTTCAGTTTTTGTATCCAGGTATTTATCAACCAGCCAGGCACGCAGATACAAATCTTTTGGGAAATATTGGGAAAAAAATTTCAAAGTATAGGAGCGCTGCCTTAAATATAACCTGTAAAAAAGCGTATCTGTAATTACAGGTACCGGCCTGAACTCAATAGCCAGTGTACTTGCGCCTCTTACCAAGGCAAGGTTTTCATCAAAATTCCAGAGTTTGATCGCATCGTCATCATCCACCGCAGCTGAAAACTTATTACCAAATGCTGCAGCCACACCATCTGCCAGCCCAAATGTACCATTAAAAGACACCATGAGATTAGTGTAAATAACAGGGTAATGCGCAGGTGCTGTTTGCTGTAATGCTGCTGCCTTTTGCGCTGCAGGAACTGTTTGAGACAGAATATAAGTAAAGCCAAATGCTGCCAGTAAAAGCGGGAAAAAAAATCTTATCTTTTTTGAGATAAACAGCGTAAAAAAATTTCTCATAGCGTACAATTATTTCAATAATGAATAATTAAGTAAGTATTGTTTTTTGTAAAAATTTTTACAGAAAATAATACCAAAAAAATTTGTCTTTGACGGGAATTGGAGATTACGGATTATTTCTTGCCACACAATTTACAACGGGCCAGATTGTTTTTTTTCTGATTTTTTGCCACACAACATAAAATTTAGCCAATGCAGCAGGATGGTTGGTAAACGTAATTATTTAAGGGTTCTACACCGGAGTTTTTTTGAATAAAAAATACAGTGAGGCATTTTTATTTACTGATAATCAATTGCAGATTTATGGATCTTTTTGAACCCTTTCCCGTGATATTAATGGTATATATGCCAGCTGCCCATGCCGGCTTTAATGGCAAAGAATAAACAGCATCGGCTTTGCCGTTTTCTATGTTCAGGATTGAGAGCTTCTCCCCTTTTGGGCTAAACACAGTTACCTGGTAATTTTCTTCATTCATATTATTAAATTGCAGCAGTACTCTATCGCCGTTTACAGGATTAGGATAGAGGCTTACATTAGCCGTGCTTTCAACAATATTGTTTTTAATACCGGATATGCCCGGATCATCCTGGTTAACTGCCTTTGTAACCGGCACAGGATTTCCGATTAACTGCCGCTGAAATACAATCATAAACCGGTTGCGGTAACTATTTGTATCCGGGTTAGGACTGAAGTTGTATAAAGTAGTATCATGAAGATTTAGTTCTGTTTTTTTGTTCAGGTACCTGTCTACCAGCAATGCATGCAAAGATGAATCTATAAAGTTTTGAGGAAGAATCTGCAATATATAAGGCTGCTGTCTTAGATACATCCTGTAAAATAAAGTATCCATTAATACAGGCAAAGGTCTAAGCTCAATTGCAAGCGTTTTACCATTTCTTACAAGGGCCATATTTTCATCGTTGTTCCATAACTTGGTAGCATCATCATTATCCACTTCTGCAGAAAACTTCTTTCCAAAACCGGCTGCCACACCATCCGTAAGCGCCAACCCGGTACCTGAAGGAATCATCAGGCTTGTAAAAATGGTTGGATAAGGTGAAGCCGAATGCCTGCCAAACACTTCAGTTTCTGCACTCACTTTATCGTTTTGAGAAAAGTTAAGCTTTGCAATACCATTGTTTGTTGCCTGCAACATAAAAGCCTGGCTCCCCTGTATAACTGCGCCGGCAGAATAAGATGTACCAAAAGGTACAAATATGCCATTGGAATAAGTCACATATCCGCCAACGTTCAATGTGCCGGGATCATCGGGATTCCATACCCAGAATTTATGATTTGAAATATTGTCTGATGCGCTTAACCTGTTTAATGTTTTAAGTAAATTTATAGAAGAAGCATAGGGGTTACCGATGAAAAGAATATCATTCGCCTTTACAGTATACTGTTGTATTAGGTTACTTCCCATTTCATTTAATACTCCATGAGCACGCAAAACAGTAGGGTCAGTAGGAGCTGCAGTAGCCATTGAAAGATTTACTGCCCTGCTTCCTCTTACAAAAATGCAATATGCCTGGTAAGATGCTATGTTTGTAGAAATGGTTGGCGGCTCAGACGGGTTCCACCCGTTGGTATTTGAATTCCAAACCTTAATTGAAGGATTTACAGTTGTGTTGTAATCATACCCAAGATTACTGTAATTATTCCCGGTAATGTGTGTGCCGTAACCAGGATGAGGATTTTTATTAAAAATATAATAATCTATTCCGTAGTTATTTACTCCTTCCTGCCAGGCATCATGCAATGTTTGATCGCTGCTACTAAAAGGAACTGTCATAAAACGCCACGATCTTCTCGGAGGTATATATCTTTCTATAGTTACATTGCCGGTTATAGTTCCGAACGATTGGTCTACTCTTGCTGTACCGTTAATATCAGATTTTAATGTGAGAAAACCATTAGCATTAAGTGAACCATCAGAGATTACACTGCCGAAATTAGCACCAGCTACAATGTTCAGGCTATCACCCAATGTAACACTGCCGGCAGAATTTACAGTGAGTGTTTTCAAAACATGCGATGCGCTATCCGCGGCAAAATAAACAGTTCCTGCCGTGCCATTTATTTCTAATTGTGATGTGGCACTGCCGATCAAAACCCCAGTATTTGTGAAGGCGCCATCCACTTTTAAATTACGCCCGTTCAAGTCAAGGCTCGTTGTTGGCGCAATATCAATATTTGGAACTTCAACATTTGAGGTAAGTTTTGGTTTGTAATTGGTACCTGCGGGTATTACAACTGTTGCACACGACAAAGAGGCAACTTTATTATCAGACCAGTTGTTGCCAGTGTTCCAATCTGAACTTGTTCGGCCAGCCCATATATTGTGTATACTTATTGCGCCTGTTGATGACAATGCAGTACCGCACCCATTAACTGTTGCTCTGTAAAAAACAGTACTTGTTATATTAGAATAAGGCTGCGAAATGGATGTATTGGCAGGTGAAGCAACCGCCCATGTAATGCTGGAATCGGTTGAATACTCCCATTTACTCACATTGCCTATTTGTCCGGATAATGTTATAACGCCGCTCTCTCCATAGCAAATAGAAAGAGTAGGCAGATTGCCACCATTTACTGCCTGTGAAATGGTAATAGTTCCTGTTGCGGTTGCAGGTGTACAGGAAGTACCCGAACTTGTAATGGTATATGCATAAGTGCCCGGCGCATCGGTAACACTTCCACTGATAGTGAACTTATTACCGGAAACTGAACCAGTAATACCAACCGGTAATCCTGTTACTATTGCACTTGTGGCTGTGCCACCGAGATTATAAACAATACTTATTATTGCAGCATTGGGGCAAACAGATTGGGCCGACGGACCGGAATTGAGCACGAGTGTCTGGCCCTGAATAATGATCGTTCCCGGTGTAGTAGTTTGCGTACAGCCGCCGATTGTTGTAATAGTATAACTATATGATCCTGGTGCAGAAGTTGGAGTACCGCTTATTGTAAATTTACCGCCGGAATAAACACCTGTTACTCCATTTGGCAAACCCGCTGCAAAAGCGCCTGTACCATTACTAAGGGCATATACAATATTAATGAGAGCCGAGCCTTTGCAAACGATTTGCGAATCTGTTCCTGCCGCTGAGGTTAAAGTTAGAGTTGCGGCAGGCGTAACAGTAATTGTTCCTGTTGTTGTAACAGGACTACATGAACCGGATGTAGTTACTGTATAAGTATAAGGGCTGCCAACAGCACTGGTTGGCGTGCCTTTTATTATAAACAATCCGCTGTTATAAGTCCCGGTTACACCCGGAGGTAATCCTGTTACGGTTGCACCAGTAGCCGTACCTCCGATTGCATAAACAATGTTTGTTATAGCCGAATTTACGCAAACTGTTTGTACCGAATTTCCGGAATTGTCCGTGATCGTTTGCGATTGTACAGTGATTGTTCCTTTTGCAGTATCCGGAGTACAACCAGAGCCTGAAGTAATAATTTTATATGGATAAGAGCCTGCGGCAGCCGACGTCCAGTTAACCGTAAGAGAAGTTCCTGAAATTGTTACTGTGGCTCCGCTCAGGCCTGTAACCGTTCCGCCCGTGGCAGTTCCGCTTAATGTATAACTAAGGCTAGCCGCAGTGTTTACGCAAACTATTGGTGATGAACTTCCTGAAGATAAAGTAACCTGCTGCCGCTGAACGGTAATTGTTCCCGTTGCGGAATTCGGATTACATCCTGTAGTGGTGATTGTATAAGTATATATTCCGGCAACAGTTGGCGTGCCGCTTATAACGAGCTTGTTTCCTGAAAAAACGCTGGAAACTCCCGCAGGCAACCCGGTAACGGATGGCGCATTAATATTTCCATTCCCTACACTGTACACAATATCAGTTAATGGTGTGTTCACACAGAGTGTTTGCCCATCTGTGCCTGGTGCGGATTCCAATATAATAAATGGCGAGAGTGTACCGAAGGATATATCGTCAAGGCCAAAATCGTTACCCCCGGCAACTGTATTTAAATTTACAATTCCTATAACTGCGTTGGTAACGGTGGGTCCCGCTGTCCACGTGCCATAAAAACGAATCCAGTTTGAAGTATTTACCTGACTTTCAGAAGAAGGCATTGCCGCCGTGCTGAGGTCACCAACGGTTCCTGTTTGAACACCATTAATTGCAAACTGCAACTGGGCCGGTGAAGTTGGGTTAAGGTTCATTGCCCAGGCGCTGAAATAATAAGTTGTATTCGGAATTACCTGAACAGTATCATGCCATACATTTCTTAGTGCCGTACTGCCATTAATCATCATAAACTTACCATGCCCGGTTGTATGATCTTTACCATGAAAATATGGGTGATAGCCAATACCATTACCCGGACTATAAGCGCTGGTATCAACTGCGTAATCGCCTTCAGGCCATAAGCCACTGCCTGCACTGCCATTATAATAAAATCCTGTATGTGATGTATAACTTGTAGAAATTCCCACATCGCCCAATTCAAAACTGCCATTTGATACCAACTCATTAGCAACACCAATACTTACCGTTCCTGAACAACCTGCAGCCGTATAAGCTGTTACGGAGTAGTCACCCGCTTCATCTACCAAAATGGTTTGGGTAGTTTCTCCTGTACTCCAAACATAACTGCTTGCCGGGAGTGTTGAATTTGCTGTTAACTGAACTCTGTTTGCTACCGCACAATAATCTGCAGCTATTGTAACTACAGGCGTAGGATTTACAGTAAGTACTACATTTTGCGAAGCCGTACAGCCTGAACTGTTTGTTATTGTTGCGGTATACGTTACCGTGCCGGGATTTGCAGGATTTGCGTATACTGTGGAAAGGCTTGTGCCTGTATAGGCGCTTGAGGCACCTGCATCTGTATACAGATCGGTTGTGGGAGACCAGGTAACTGCTGTTGCCACTGAAGCAACAGTATAATTAATAGTTACTGTCCAGCCGAGAATTGTTCCTGAACTGCCTGTAACCGAAGCATCTCTTACGCTAAATACCCAATTGCCGTTTGGCGTACTGAAAAGATTTGTAAAGGAGGTGGTATTGGATGTACTGCCTGTTCCTGCATTAATGCTGGTGCCTGCATCTGCACTGTATGTACCAGTAAATGGCGCGGCCGAAGCACTTGTTGTAAATACGCTTCCCCCTGAACTGCTTACTATAGTGTTTGTAAAGTTGTCACCAGTACCGCCTTTTTGATTAACAAGGTTTAATATATTGCCATTGGGCGCTTTTAAATTAATTCTCAGGCTTTGGTCATCATCTTCAGTTATATTAAAAGTAACATTCACACTGTTTATTACTGCACCTGCTGGCACGCCTGAAATACTTATAGTACTTGATACACCTGCTGTTAAATTATTAGTGATAGTATAGTGCGTTGCATTGGATGTTGTTACTGCTCCGGTTGATGGTTGCGTTCCTGCAATTAGTGGCTGAATGCTGTTCTGGCAAATGGTAGCTGAAGAAGGGGTAATTGTGGGTGCCGAAGGCAAGGCATTTATGGTTATTGTTGCACTTTGCCCGGATACAGATTGCGAACACATGGAGGAACTGTTATCCGTAACGCTTACTAAAGTATAAGTGAAAGTTCCGGTGGAACTGGTAGGTGCATTTATAGTAGCTGTACTTGCAACGGATGTTACGTTTTGGTTAGAACCTGAATTTATTTTATAAGTAAATGTATAAGGCGCAGTACCATTGGAGCCTGTAAACGTGATAACAGGTAAAGCGGCATTCTGGCAAACAGACGCCGTTCCGCTTATTGTAGCCGTTGGCAAAGGATTTACTGTAACAGTTACAGCTTTAATATCATAACAACCGGATGCAGTTGTTCCCTTAATATAATAAGTACCGGCAGTAGCTGTTGCCGGCGTTGCATATACATTTGTTGCTGCTGCATTGGTGTAATAACTGAATGTAAGACCCGATGTGGAACCCGACGTTACAGCTGTTAACGTTAGATTGACGGTATTCGGTGAGCATACAGCGGCAGGATTATGTATAACAACCGTTGGTGAAGGATTAACAGTAACAATTACAGCTTTAAGGTCATAGCAACCGGATGCAGTTGTTCCCTTAATATAGTAAGTGCCGGCCGTAGCTGTTGCCGGCGTTGCATATACATTTGTTGCCGCCGCATCTGTATAATATGTAAATGTCAGGCCTGATGTTGAGCCCGAAGTCACAGTTGCTGATGTTAAGTTCACAGTGTTGGGTGAACATACCGCTGCCGGATTATGAATAACTACCGTTGGAGATGGATTAACAGTTACGACAACCGGTTTGATATCATAGCAACCTGATGCAGTTGTTCCTTTAATATAGTAAGTACCCGCAGTGGCTGTTGTTGGGGTAGTGTAAACATTGATTGCACCTGCATCTGTATAATATGTAAATGTCAGGCCTGACGTTGAGCCAGAGGTTACAGCTGCTGCAGTTAAATCAACTGTTGCAGGTGAGCATGCCGCTGTCGGATTATGAATAACTACCGTTGGAGATGGATTGACTGTAACAGTAACTGGTTTTATGTCGTAGCAACCCGATGCCGTTGTTCCTTTAATATAGTAAGTACCGGCAGTAGCTGTTGTTGGAGTAGCGTAAGTATTGGTTGCTGCTGCATTTGTATAATATGTAAATGTCAGGCCTGATGTTGAGCCCGAGGTTATAGCCGCTGCTGTTAAATCTACTGTTGCAGGTGAGCATACTGCTGTCGGATTATGAATAACTACCGTTGGAGATGGATTGACTGTAACAGTAACTGGTTTTATGTCGTAGCAACCCGATGATGTTGTTCCTTTAATATAGTAAGTACCGGCAGTAGCTGTTGTTGGAGTAGCGTAAGTATTGGTTGCTGCTGCATTTGTATAATAATTAAAAGTAAGTCCTGGTGTTGAGCCTGAAGTTATAGCCGCTGCTGTTAAATCAACTGTTGCAGGCGAGCATATCGCTGTCGGGTTATGAATAACTATTGTTGGCAGCGGGTTAACTGTTACATTAAACTGGGTTGGTGAAGCAGCATTGCATCCACCGGGATCGGCATAGTTGATAGTAACAATTTGATTACCTGCTGTATTCCATGTAACAGTTATTGAAGAATCTGTTGAAGTGCCGCCAGCCGTAATAACACCACCGGCACTTACCGCCCATGCATAATCAAATTTTCCCGGCGGAGCCTTATATATATTTCCGGAAGAATTTTGACATACAGAAGCCGGACCTGTTATAACCGGCGAACTACCGACAGCATTCGCGACAGTTGCAGAGGCAGCGCCGGAACATCCGTTTGCATTGTTATAATTAACATTTATAGATTTTGCGCCAGCATTTATCCATACAATTACAATACTATCATCTGTGTTGCTCCCTCCTGCTATAATCGTCCCGTTACCTACATGCCAGGCATAATTATACTGGCCGCTTTCTGTTTTGTATACACCTGTATCACCCAAACATATTGGATTTGGCCCTGTGAGCGTGGGTGCTGGCAAAGCATATACAATTACATTTTGTGTTACAGAAGATGAACATCCATATCCATCTGTATAGATATATGTGATAGTTGTATTACCGGCTGATATTCCCGTTACAATTCCGGTAGATGAATTTACGGTTGCAATTAAAGTGTTACCACTGCTCCAGGTACCACCTGTTAAGCTATTTGATAAAGTTGTATTCGAGTTCCGGCAAACTGTAAAAATACCTGTTATAGCCGGCACTACAGGTATTGAATGTACATGTACATCGGCAGTTACTATTGTTGTGCAACCATTGCCATTTGTTATAGAATAGCTGATAGTGGCTACTCCATTATTTACACCAGTAACCAACCCGGTGTTATCAACCGTTGCAATAGAATTAGCATCGCTGCTCCATGTGCCGCCTGTTGTAGCATCGGTGAGTTGCGATGTATTATCAATGCAAACATTGAGGTTGCCCGCAATTGCAGCTACCGTTGACAAGGTATGCACACTGACCGATGCAGTCGCTGTTGAGTCGCACCCATTAGAATTGATTACTGCATAAGTAATTGTAGCTATTCCTGCAGATACTCCTGTTACTGTTCCTGAGGCATCCACTGTAGCAATACTTGTATTTAAACTTTTCCATACACCCCCCGGCGTTGCATTTGTAAGTGCAGTAGTACTGTTTATGCATACATGAAATGTTCCTCTTATCGGTTTCACCGGAGGTAGCGCATTTATAGTCATGACAACAGTATCTAGTATGGCCATACAGCCTCCGTTGTTTGTAGCCACAACAGTTACTGCATCACCGTTAGATAAACCTGTGGTTGCATATACAGCAGATGATCCGGTTTGCTCTGAAACACCGTTTACCTGGAAATCATAATTTGAGAAACCTGCGGGTGCGGTAAATGTTACCGGCTTGCCGGCACAAATTGTAGTGGCAGGGGAAACGGAAAGAGTTCCAGAAGGTATTGCATACACTACCATTGTAATTGCATTCAGTGTAGCCGTGCATCCATTACTATTTCTCACAACAACCGTTACAACATCTCCATTGGATAATAATGAAGTGCTGAAGCTATTACTGTTGCCATTTTGAACAATAGTGTTGTTTATTTTAAACTTATAATCTTTAAAGCCTGTATCTGCAGTAAAGGTTACATTATTCCCGACGCAGATTTGTGTTGTTGAAGCTGTTAAAATACCTGTTGGTAATGGTGAGACTATAACAGGTGATGCTGTAAAAGAACTCGTGCAGCCACTACTGTTTTTAACATCTACAGTAACCACATCCCCGTTTACAACTGCTGATGTGATAAATGTATTTGAAACAGAATTTTGTTTGGAAGTACCATTTATTTTAAAATTATAATTTGAGTAATTAGGATTGCTGAATGTAAATGTTACAGCATCACCTGCACAAATATTGTTATCATTTGATGCACTCCCTGAACTTTCTGTAACAGCAATTGAGCCTGAGGGTAATGGTTTAATGCTTACCGCAATTCCCTGGTAAGTAGCAAGGCAACCAGATGCATTTTTTACATCAACAGTAACCACATCACCATCAGCAAAGGCATTACTGCTATAAGTATCAATATTGCTAAATGCCTGCACGATATTTCCATTTACCTTAAACTGGTATTGCACACCTCCAGTTGCCTTAAATGAAATAGTTGTTCCGGGACAACCTGAAGTTGAAGTTGTTGCCGTTAATGTTCCGGAAGGAAGAGCGTTTACTGTTATATATTGTGCGCCTGACTCACCGGTACATCCGTTGCTGTTAGTAACTTCAACGGTTACACTATCTCCATTATTTAAAGAAGTTGTTGTAAAACTGTTTGATGTGCCGCTTTGCTGGGGCGATCCATTTACTTTAAAACGATAATTAGTACCGGTTGCACTTGTTGAAAAGGTAACTGCATCCCCGGCACAGATAGTTGTTTTTGTTGCTGTAAGTATTGGCGTGGGCAACGCATTTACGGTAATCGCTACCGGCCCCAATGTGGTGCCACAGTTATTGCTGTTTGCAACATCAACAGTTATTTGGTCGCCATTAGCTAAACTTGAAGTATAAAATACATTTGAGGTGCCTGCCTGTTTACTTACATTATTTACTTTGAAATTATAATATTCAAAACCCGGTGTTGCGGTAAATGTTACATTTCCTCCCGCACAAATAATATTATCGTTGGCAACATTTCCTGAGTTTTCTGTTGCAGATAAGGTACCGGTGGGGGCGGGGTTTACAGTTATGCTCCCTGATAAAGTAGCCTGTACGCAAGGACTGGTTGTGGTAACCGTGAAATTATATGTTCCGGAAACAGTTGGCGAGCCACTTATTGTAAATACACCACCGCTGTAAGTACCATTAATACCTGCAGGTAGCCCTGTTACCGTTGCTCCTGTTCCACTTCCTCCAATTGAATACGTTATATCAGTTATAGCCACGCTTTGACAGGCTGTCTGAATGTTTGTTCCTAATACTGAAGTTAAGGTGATAGTAGCATTGTCATTTACCGTTATTGTTCCGGATATTGAAGGATTAGCGCAAGGGCCCGTAGTAATAACTGTATAGGTAAAAGTTCCTGAAACAGATGGAGTGCCGCTTATTGTAAGTATGCCGGCACTGTACGAGCCGGACACGCCGGTTGGCAATCCTGTTACTGTTGCTCCTGTTCCACTTCCTCCAACAGAATATTTAATTTGAGTGATCGCATTATTATTACATACTGTTTGGTTAGCTGTAGATACTGCCGATGATAATGTTATAGTTGCATTGGCGGTAAGTGTTACAGTTACATCTAATCTTGAGCTGCTTTCACAACCGGAGGAATTAGTTTGTGAAGCATAGTAATGCGTACCATTTACAAGTAAAACAGACGTTGACAAAGCTGTGCCTCCGCTTGCAGAAGAATACCATTTAATACTTGTACCTGTAGCTGATAAATTTGCCACTGTAGGATTTACATTTGCGCAAAACGATTGAGATGCAGAACCGGTAGGGACAGAAGGCAATGCAATTATTGTTTGAGCAGAGGATGTATAAATCGAATTACCCGGCCCGCATGTTCCGGAATTATTTCCAAACCAGCAATCTCCTTCTTTAACTATGTCAAAAGTTAGATTATTAGATCCTGCAGCGGCAGGCGCAGTAACAGTTAAACTATAAGTTTGCTGATCTCCCGGCGCAAGGTTATTGGCATCTGTTCTCACAAAATAATCTGCATCAGAATTCCATTTCACGGCAATGTTCACGTCGGGGCTGGAATTTGTCCAGGTAGCGGTACCAACATTTTTAACGGTAACGGTTATAGTTCTTGTTTCACCGGCACACCAGGTTACAGCACCTGTATTCATTGATATAAACAGAGCCTGATATGCAGGTGTATATGTAATTTTAATTTGACCATTTGCACCGCTTCCTCCTGATCTTGTAAGGGTGCTTGTTCTAAAAGCTCCACCGCCGCCGCCACCGGGAGAATTACCATTTGATCCGTTACCCTGCGTACTAAATCTTCCATCTCCACCATTGCCGCCGCCAACAGGAGCAATTGCGCCGGTTTGGGTTGTTGCACTTGTTCCATCTGCTGCTGCCCCTGCCGAAGATCCACCACCACCGCCATAATTAGTTCCGCTTGTATTACCGGTTTTCCCGTTGCCGCCATTATATTTAGTGGTTCCAAATCCTGCTGAAGATAATCCGCCTGTTGCTCCTGTTGCTGAATTGTTTGCTCCGCTGCTGCCACCTTTTGCCATTACTGTGGTTGCTGATTGAAACCAGCTATCGCCGCCCGCAGAAGATGAGCTGCTTCCTGCACCTACTGTATAAGTATAACTAGTTCCTGGTGATACCGTTATTATTTTTTGTGAATATGCCCCACCACCACCGCCACCACCAACACCGTTTAATGTCATAGTGCTTCCTGCTCCACCTGCACCCCAGCATTCAACAGTAACAGAAGTGACGCCCGCCGGGCATACCCAGGTACCGCTTACAGCAAAAGTTTGCGTTACCTGGCTCAAGCCATTTTCAATATTTACAAGGCACAGCAAAATGACTATAAAAACAATTGTCATTTTTTTGTTGCCATTGATAAATGTGAAAAAACTCATGTTCATTTGTTTAAACCGAATCAGGCAGATTTTTAAATATTCTTGCGAAGTTCTGCATCTCATTTATATGAACTTATGTAACACAGAAAAATTGTACGGCTCATTATCTTGTCAACAGCTGCAAAATTTTGATTGTTCGATTTGTTCCGTTTTAAAAACAAATTCATCCTGTTTCCCCTATTAAAATAATGATGCTGGCACGTTGCAAAAAGCGTTATTACCAATATATTTATATTTTAAGGCAGCGGATTATAAACATCCACACTTAAACGTTTAAAGATAACCTTATGAAAAAAAAGTAAACACATTATCAATAATAAAATGTCTTTTCAGTATAATAAAAAATCTAATCTCTGCCCACTGCAGGTATGTAGCTTACATATGAGTGATCAACTTAAAAAATAAAGATTCCGGGTGGTCTAAGTATAAATTTCCGGGAACAATAAAGCAATTTTCAATAAACTCCATTCATTCAAACAATTTAGCTTCACAGCAAAAATTATTTTATGATAACAAAATTGTCTCACGCTTCTTTGTTTGTTACAGATCAAACTAAAGCATATGATTTTTATGTAAATATTTTAAGATTTAAAGTAAATACAGATGTAATAATGGAAAACGGTTTTCGATGGCTTACATTAAATCCTCCTGACCAACCTGACCTTGAAATTGCCTTGCTGGCACCATTGCACGGGGGCATGAATTATGGTGAAGATGTTAGAAATGCTTTTAAGATTTTGCTTGAAAAAAATGCTCTTGGCGCAGGCGTTTTATACACTCCGGACTGCTATGCGGCTTATGAAGAATTAAAGGCTAAAGGTGTGGAATTTAAATGTGAACCTAAAGAGCAGTTCTATGGTATTGAAGCAATAATAATGGATGGTTGCGGAAACTGGTTTAGTATGACACAACCAAAAGAAATGCAGATGAAATAGCGGATTATTAGTTTTTATAGATACAATATTTTAAACTTTGCACCGTTATTTACAATTCAAAAGATTAATTTTTATCAAATGATAAGGCTGCTTAAAATTTCGACATTTTGTGTTCTTTCCGTAGGTGTTCTGGCTTCCTGCCATAAAGGTGGAAGCAAAAGTACCTGGAATAAAAAAGATGGAAAGAGTGATGTAACCGGCTGGCATTATAATGATAAAAACCAGGGTGGTTACTATGTGGCTAAAGCCAAAGATGTAAAAACCGGGCCTGGGCTTGTTTTTGTACAGGGTGGTACATTTACCATGGGTTCTTCAGAAGAAGATGTAATGGGGGACTGGAATAATATTCCCCGTCGTATTACAGTTAACTCATTTTTTATTGATAAAACAGAAGTAGCTAATGTTCATTACAGGGAATACATCCATTGGATTGAAAATGTTTTTTCAGATCCGCAATACCAAGCTGTGGTTGATGGCGCAAAACCCGATACGCTTGTTTGGCGCAGCCAGTTAGCCTATAACGAGCCATATGTTGAATATTATTTCCGTCATCCTTCTTATAATTATTATCCTGTAGTTGGCGTTACCTGGAGACAAGCACATGACTTTTGCATCTGGCGTACTGACAGGGTAAATGAAATAGCATTAGTTGGCGCTGGTTACCAAAATAAAAATTTGATTAAACAGGAAATGAATGGTGGCGGACAGGATAACTTCAATACAAAATCTTATTTAATGGGTGAGTATGAAGGCGTACCTGGTAAACCAAAAAAGAATCCATTGAAAGATGCGCAAGGCAGGCCCCGGACACAGGTTTCATTTGAAGACGGAATTTTATTTCCTGATTACAGGTTGCCGACTGAAGCTGAATGGGAATATGCGGCACTTGGCCTTGTAAGCGAAAATCCCGCTCCGCGCAAATCCGAGAAAAAAAGAGGCGAAGAACTTATTGCCAATAAACAAATTTATGCCTGGAAAAATGATGGGTATGATAACCTGCGTGCTACAAAAAAGGGTGCTATGCAAGGCGCCATGCTCGCCAATTTTAAACGCGGCAATGGTGACTATATGGGAACAGCCGGCGGCTTGAATGACCGTTCTGCTATTCCCGCTTCCGTAACTTCATTTTTCCCTAACGGTTTTGGGATATACAATATGAGCGGTAATGTTAGTGAATGGGTTTCAGATGTGTACAGGCCTACAACAGGCCTTGAAGAAAGTGATATTAATCCTTATCGCGGTAATATTTTTACGCAAGTAGATAAAAGCGGTGGTGAAGGTAATTTAAGAGATAGCCTGGGAAGAATTAAAATGATCCCTGAAAACGATTCAACGCTAAGCGACCGCCGGAATTACCAGCGTGCTTATGCTATAGATTATTTAGATGGTGATTCAGCAAGCCGTGCTTATTACGGTTACGGTACTACCACTTTAATCAGCGATCAAAGCAGGGTTGTAAAAGGCGGCAGTTGGTTGGATTTGCCTTATTGGCTTAGCCCCGGTACCCGTCGTTTTATGGAAGAATATGAAAGCAGCTCTACTATTGGTTTCCGCTGCGCGATGACGCATTATGGTGCACCTGAAGGCGAATCAACAAAAATTAAAACCGGCAACTTCTTTCCAAAAAGAAGACAGAAAAGATAAAGGAAGGGTATAAAAACAAAAAGGCCACTTGCTATTGCAGTGGCTTTTTTTATTGCTATACAAATAGCCGGGTGCATGAGCACAACTTCATGTTCAACATATTTTAGTAAAAAATTCGTAATGAAATTGAGCAGGGAATAAAAGCCTTTAAAAATTTACTGCCTATATTTGCTGCCCGGTAAAAATCTCGTTTAACTACTCTTTCATTAATTATTAAAATTATGGCTAATTCCAAAATAACTGAACTGCTCGGCGACAAAGCAGAATATTTATTAAACCATACAAGCAATACTGTTGAAAAATCACAATTGCATCTTCCAGGCCCCGACCATATAGACAGAATATGGAAAGAAAGTAACCGCAGTAACCAGGTGTTGCGTAGCATGCAGCAATTACTTGGGCATGGCCGTTTAGGGAATACCGGCTATTGTAATATATTCCCTGTTGACCAGGGAATTGAACATAGTGCAGGCGCCTCATTTGCACCCAATCCAATTTATTTTGATCCTGAAAATATTATTAAGCTTGCTATTGAAGCTGGCTGTAACGGTGTTGCTTCAACATTTGGTGTGCTGGGAATAATGAGCCGTAAGTATGCACACAAAATTCCTTTCATTGTTAAAATAAACCACAACGAATTTTTAAGTTATCCGAATACATTTGATCAAACTTTATTCGGTACTGTAAAAAGCGCCTGGAATATGGGTGCAGTTGGCATTGGCGCAACCATTTATTGGGGAAGCGAAGAAAGCAGAAAGCAACTAAAAGAAATCGCCGAAGCTTTTGAGCTTGCACATGAACTGGGCATGATGACCATCCTTTGGTGTTATACAAGAAACAATGCATTTAAGGTTAATGGCATAGATTATCACACATCTGCTGATTTAACTGGCCAGGCGAATCATTTGGGCGTAACCATACAGGCTGATATTATCAAACAAAAATTACCAACCAACAATGGTGGTTATCTTGCAACAAAACATGGCAAAACAAGTCCGCTAGTATATTCAAAATTAACTACTGACCATCCTGTTGATCTTTGCCGCTACCAGGTTTTAAATTGCTATTCAGGCAGAGTTGGATTAATCAATTCAGGTGGTGAAAGTAAAGGCTCTTCAGATCTTGCAGACGCTGTAACAACTGCTGTTATTAATAAACGTGCCGGCGGTATGGGTTTAATTCTTGGCCGTAAAGCTTTCCAGCGTCCAATGAATGAAGGCATAGATATGCTTGGACAAATAATTGATGTTTATCTTGATGAAAGCATTACCATTGCTTAGGTAAAAAACATAAATTGCATGGCGGGCAGGCTTATTCTAAAGCCAGCTCGCCATTTTTACTCTCTTATTGATGATTTATGGCAGAACAAGATGATGAATTAAATGAATCACTTGCCGGTGAAGAAGTAACAAAAGAAAATGCAGCGTCAGGCGAGGCAAAAGCAAAATGGTATAAACGATTACGCAAAGGCATAACTACATCTACTGCAGAAAAAAGAGAAATGCCCGAAGGCTTATGGAGTAAGTGTCCCGAATGCCATTACATCTGTACTACCAGTGAACTGAAAGAAAATTTATATGTGTGCCCTAAATGCAACTATCATCATCGCATAGGAAGTGAAGATTATTTTGAGATATTATTTGATAACGACAAATACACAGAACTTTTCGACAATATTCAGAGCATAGATTTCCTCGGCTTCACTGATCTGAAACCTTATCAAAAACGCCTTGATGAAATTCATTCCAAAACAGATCTTAAAGACAGTATGCGTGTAGCAGTTGGTGATATGAATGGAGTTGAGATTGTAGTTGCCTGTATGGATTTTGAATTTATCGGCGGTTCGCTTGGCAGCGTAATGGGTGAAAAATTCAGCCGCGCTGTTGATTACTGTATTCAAAACCGATTGCCACTTCTTGTAATAAGCAAAAGCGGTGGAGCACGCATGATGGAAAGCGCTTTCAGTTTAATGCAGTTGGCAAAAACAAGTGGTAAGCTTTCACAATTAAACGATGCCGGTTTACCTTATGTTTCCTTATTAACTGATCCAACATTTGGCGGCATTTCTGCCAGTTTTGGCATGCTGGGAGATTTTAATATTGCAGAGCCAGGCGCATTAATTGGCTTTGCAGGTCCGCGTGTAATTAAAGAAACCATTAAAAAAGATTTGCCAGAAGGTTTTCAGCGCAGTGAATTTTTGTTAGAGCATGGCTTTCTCGATTTTATTGTTGACCGTAAAGTTTTAAAGAGCAAACTCACAACGCTTATTAATTTATTACAACACTAAAATTTTTATACAGCATCTTTAGTCTCCGTGTTTAAATTTTATTTAATGATTTTTAATTCCCTTTAGGTTATGGTATGAATAACAGGCAGGCTTATTTTAATTACCAGATAGAAGATAAATATATTGCCGGAATTGTTTTGCTTGGTACCGAAGTTAAATCTATTCGCGAAGGAAAAATAAGTTTTAATGATGCTTATTGCCTATTTGATAAAAACGAATTATGGCTTCGCGGTTTTTATATTGCGGAATATAAATTAGGCACTGTAAATAATCACATCGCAGTTCACGACCGGAAATTATTGCTTACACAAAGAGAATTAAAACGCATTCAGGCAAAGATGAAAGAGAAAGGCTTTACACTTATACCATTGCGTATATTCTTCAATGAAAAAAAATTTGTGAAGGTTGAAATTGGTTTGGCAAGAGGAAAAAAAGTGCACGATAAAAGAGAATCTATCAAAGAAAAAGATGTAAAACGTGAGTTAAGTCGTTCTGTAAAATATTAAGCGGGAATGCTGTCTGCCTACATTATGAACGTATCAATTTTGTATTTAGTTTTTTTGCCAGTCCTTCTGCTCCCCATCTCATAATAATATCATGATTTAATTTAAATATTGGCTTAAGTATAAAAGCAAAATAATTCATCCATGGTTTATTGGTTTTCACATTCCAGTTGTACTGAACTTTTGTTACACCATTCTCTTCTTTAAAAAACCAGGTTCCATCTCCTTCCAGTTCACCAAAAGCAACACCTTTTAAAAATTCAAAATCTTTTTTTTCTGTCAGCTTCATTTGAAAAGATAAGTTATACGGCAGGAAACTTTTCCATGTATATGTACGAATGCCGTTAATTCCATTCACATCATTTTCTTTAATCACCTTTACCAGCCTAACGCCTTTCCACCAGCTACGCCATTTTTCAGATGCATGAATTGCATACCACACATCATTAATTGGCGCTGCAATCTTCCACTGTGTAATAAATTTGTAATAATTGTTTTTCATTAACGAATGCTGTTTACTTACGTATTAAATTTACAGAAAGGATTTAGAGTAAATATGAAATAATTTCTGAGCTACGATGACCTTCGTCAAATCTTTGTTAAATGGTTTTTTCTTATGAGCTGACGTTTAAACAGCTTTGTTACTTTGCTATCAGAAAGGCACATTTATTGAACGCCTTAAAAGAGTCAAATTAAATTTTACACAAATGAAATTAAAAAACGTTTTCCTTGTGGTTGCCATTAGCATTGCAACTTCATTGTTAAGCATCTGGGGCTATGGCACATGGTTGCGCAACCAATCTGTAACTATTCAGAATGATGGAAAAGTACCTGTAAACTATGCAGGCTTTTTTGATAAAGATGCGCCATCTGGTATTCCCGATTTTACTGCCGCTGCTACATCTGCCACGCCAGCCGTGGTACATATAAAAACAAAAATTAAAGGCTCAACCGTTTCATCAAAAAGCAAAAATCCTTTTGGTGATATGTTTGGAGACGATGATCCTTTCTTCCAGTTTTTCGGCGGTCCCCGTTCTTATTCAGTTCCTGACCAGCAGGCAAGTGGCAGTGGCGTTATTATGAGCGCCGATGGCTATATCATTACAAATAATCATGTAATCGATGGAGCCAGCGACATTAATATTACACTCAGTAACCGGAAGTCTTATAAAGGCACTGTAGTTGGCACTGATCCTAATACAGATCTGGCTGTAATTAAAATTGATGCAACAAATCTTCCTTACATGATGTTGGGTAACAGCGATGATGTAAAGCTTGGCCAATGGGTATTGGCAGTAGGTTATCCGCTTAATCTTGATGTTACAGTTACTGCAGGTATTATAAGTGCAAAATCAAGAAGCATTGGTATAAACAAAAGCGATCGTGCCATTGAATCATTTATTCAAACAGACGCAGCAGTTAATCCCGGGAACAGCGGTGGCGCTTTAATTAATACAGAAGGTGAATTGATCGGGATTAATTCAGCTATTGCATCGCCAACAGGTTCTTATGCGGGATATTCCTATGCAATACCTGTAAATATTGTGAAAAAAGCAGTAAATGATCTTATCAAGTTCGGCGCAGTGCAAAGAGCATATATCGGTATAAGCTATGCCCCTGATAATATTCCTGATGAACAGAAAAAGCAACAGGGTATAAAAGATGGTCCCGGCATATTTGTTACGAGTGTTGCAACTGACGGCGCTGCAAAATCTGCCGGCATACAAAAAGGCGATTTTGTTACAAAAATCAATGATGTTGAAATTAATAGCAGTTCTGAATTACAGGAACAGGTTGCCCGTTATAAACCCGGTGATAAAATTTCTGTAACTTATGTAAGAGATGGAAAAGAATATACTACTTCACTTACCCTAAAAAATAAATCTGGCAATTACGAAGTAGTGAAAACAGAAACTCTTTTTGATAACCTTGGCGGCGATCTTGTAACCATTGATAAAGAAACTGCCCGCAAAAATGATATTACCGGCGGCGTACAGGTAAAAAATCTGGGCAATGGTTTATTAAAAAACACACGCATACAGGAAGGTTTTATTATTACCAGTGTTGACGGTCAGGATGTAAATTCACTGGATGATCTTAAAAACATTTTAAACAATTCAAACGGTACTGTGAGGCTGGAAGGGGTTTATCCCGGATATGATGGAACTTATGGTTATCCTTTAACGCTTAATTCAGATAACAGCAATAACGGGAATAATCCTTAATTAAATTAGTTAGTTTAAAGAACCGCCTCAATTGGCGGTTTTTTTTATTTTATAATATTCAAAAATAATGCTGGTAAGTTTGCTGTTTCTTAACTTATTTTGATATTTGTTTTGCATAACTTGATAATTTGTAAATTCTACTTAGATGCCAGCTTACAATTGGCAAAGCATAAAAAAATCCATTCACTATAACCAGTGATTTTGTAAATGGAAATGCATACAAAATTATTTACATGACAAGAGTAGTTATTACAGGCATCGGGGTTGTAACGCCGCTTGGCAATTCAGTTAAAGAATTTTGGGATAATATAATTGCCGGTAAAAGCGCAGCAGAACCCATTACAAAGTTTGATGCATCAAAATTTAAAACACAGTTTGCCTGTGAAGTAAGAAACTTTAACGGTGAAAAATATTTCGATAAAAAAGACCTGCGCAAATACGATCTTTTTTCTCAATATGCAGTTGCGGCTGCAGAAGAAGCTGCTGCAAGCGGACAAATTAATTTTTCTGATTTTCCTGAAGAAGAGAGAAATGATATAGGCGTTATATGGGCATCGGGCAATGGCGGCATAAGCACTTTTGAAGAGCAGGTTGCTGAATATTATTGCGGTGATGGTACACCAAGGTTTTCGCCTTTCTTCGTACCAAAAAAAATTGAAGATATTGCAGCAGGCATTATTTCAATAAGATACCAGTTGTATGGCCCCAATTATTGCCCGGTATCTGCGTGCGCTTCTTCAAATACAGCTATTATTAATGCGTTTGATACCATACGTGCAGGCAAAGCGATTATGATGATTGCAGGCGGTTCTGAAGCGCCTATTACACCTTCAAGCATTGGCGGTTTTAATGCAGCACAGGCATTATCCAAAAGAAATGATAATCCGCAGGCAGCTTCAAGGCCTTTTGATAAAGATAGAGATGGGTTTGTTTTAGGCGAAGGCGCCGGAGCATTAATACTGGAAGAATATGAACATGCAATAAAAAGAAACGCAATAATTTTTGCTGAAGTTGTGGGTACCGGTATGGCAGCAGATGCATTTCATTTAACTGGTACCCCACCTGATGGCCGCGGCGCAGTGCTCGGAATGAATAAAGCGCTTAAAGAAGCCGGCTTAGCACCCGAAGATGTGCATTACATAAATGCACATGCTACATCTACACCACTTGGAGATGTGAGTGAAGCTGTAGCTATCGAAAGAATATTCAGCCAAAATAATAACCTGTATATAAGCGGTACAAAATCTATGACGGGTCATTTATTGGGGGGTGCAGGTGCTGTAGAAGCTGTTATCTGCATACTTAGTGTAAAGCATAATATTATTCCGCCAACTATTAATACAACAGATCTTGATGACTCATTTCCAAGACATCTTAAAATAGTTTTAGGCCAGGCAGTTTCAGCAAATGTTCAATATGCTATGAATAATACATTTGGTTTTGGCGGACACACAGCCACTACATTGTTTAAAAAGTTTGAAGGATGAAAATAAAAGATTTACCATCTTCAGGCTTTAATAGTTTACTACGCATGAATGCATCAAATATCTTACTATGAAAGTAATGCAATTACCTGCTGTGCTTTTCTTTTTATTGCTGCTGAGCATTGCCTGTAATGAGCATAATAATTTTCCGCAGAAAAAAGATATGGCACAATCAATGGTGGATAATGCTGTTTCCTGTACGGTAATGGGATTAACGCCTGCAGACAGCGTGGCGTATATGCGGGAAGGCGGAAAAGAATTTAGACCAACTGTTGTAAATACTGCCAAACCAACTATTAATGTAAAAGGCATGGTATGGATACCTGGTGGAGAATATAGCATGGGGAATGTAAATCCTGTTGGTATGTCAGATGGCGGCAAGGAATCCATGAATGATGCAAGGCCGGTTCATCGTGTTTATGTGAGTGGTTTTTTAATGGATGAAACAGAGGTTACCAATGCGGAATTTGCAGCTTTTGTAAAAGCAGCAGGTTATATAACCGTAGCAGAGCGGAAACCTTCAAAAGAAGAATTTCCGGATGCTCCTGAAGAAAATCTTGTGGCAGGTTCTGTAGTGTTTACACCTTCGCCTACCACTGATTTAAACGATCATTATCAATGGTGGAATTATGTGCATGGCGCTGATTGGCAACATCCCTTTGGCCCCACCAGTGATATAAAAGGAAAGGAAAATTATCCGGTGGTGCATATTGCCTGGGAAGATGCTGCAGCTTATGCAAAATGGGCCGGTAAAAGATTACCGACTGAAGCAGAATGGGAATTTGCGGCGAGAGGTGGCAAGGCAGGTGAAATGTACACGTGGGGCAATCAACTAAAACCTAACGGCAAGTGGATGGCAAATATTTATGAAGGCAGGTTTCCTGCTTACGATGAAGGGCTTGATGGTTTTAAAGGTATTGCACCCGTAATGCAATTTCCTGCAAATGGATATGGGTTGTATGATATGGCCGGCAATGTATGGGAATGGTGCAGTGACTGGTATAGACAGGATTATTATCAAACCATTTCTAATGAAGCTGTTGTAAAAAACCCGAAAGGTCCTGCTGATTCATACGATCCTGCAGAGCCAGGTGAAAAAAAGAAAGTACAGCGAGGTGGTTCGTTTTTATGTACTGATCAATATTGTACCCGCTACATGATAGGGTCACGCGGTAAAGGCGAATACAGGTCTTCTTCAAACCATGTCGGGTTTCGCTGCGTAAAAGATGTTCCTGTACAATAATTAATATTATACTTAGGTATTCAGCTTAATATTCCAGCCAAAATATTCTTTTGCGTTTCTATAAGATATACCTGTAAGCACATCACCAAGCCAGTTAAAATCACTGGGTAATTCACCATTCTCTATTTCGTTACCAATAAGATTGCATAAAATTCTTCTGAAATAATCATGGCGGCTGAATGATAAAAAACTACGTGAATCAGTAATCATTCCCACAAACCGGCTAAGCAAACCCATATTAGATAGAGCGTTCAGTTGTTTTTCCATTCCATCTTTCTGATCTAAAAACCACCAGGCTGAACCCCATTGAATTTTACCTGCAACTGAACCATCATTAAAATTTCCTGCAAGTGTTGCGAACACTTCATTATCTGCAGGATTAAGATTGTATAAAATTGTTTTTGCAAGTTTATTCTCTTTATCCAATTCATTTAAAAAAACAGACAAATTTCCTGCTTGCTTATAATCACCAATTGAGTCTGTTCCTGCATCTCTTCCAAGCAATTTTAATAGTCTTGAATTATTATTCCGCATCGCACCAAGATGAAATTGCTGTACCCAGTTCTTTGAATAATAAAGTTTACAAAGTTCAAATAAAACATAAGCTTTTAAACTGTCCAGATCATCCTGTAAAACATTTTTGTTTTGTAAGAGATCAGAAAAAATGCTTTCATAGTTTTTTATTCCTGTTGAATAAAGCGGCATAAACTCCAGCCCATGATCAGATAACCTGCAGCCGTTGTTATGAAAATATTCTATACGACTTTGTAATGCGGTAAGAAAATCATCAGGCGAATTGATTGATGATTTGGTTGATTGCTCAAGCAGTTGCAATTGATGCAACCATTCATTTCTTTCATTAAAATTTAAAAAAATATCCGGCCGGAACGCCGGGTACACTTTAAGTTTACTATTGCTTTGTGCAATTTGCTGATGATGTTTTAGATCATCAGTTGGATTATCAGTTGTGCAAAGCAATTCAACTTTATGATACATCAAAATTTCAGGTACGCTGTATTTTGTTTGCAATAATTCATTGCATTGATTATAAATTTTTTCAGCGCTTTCTTCATTTAATAATTCATTTACATTAAACGGATGCTTCAATTCCAGGTGCGTCCAATGATACAAAGGATTACGCATTGTATAAGGAACTGTTGCAGCCCAGGCTTTAAATTTTTCATAATCATCTGCATCACCTGTTATTAATTTTTCATCAATACCATTTGCCCGCATGGCACGCCATTTATAATGATCGCCATTTAACCATACTTCTGTGATGGTTTTAAATTTTCTATTCTCAGCAATATCTTCTGGCGATAAATGATTGTGATAATCTATAATGGGCAAATGCTGAACATGATCAAAATATAATCTTCTTGCAGCTTCTGTTTGCAATAAAAAATTTTCAGTAATAAATGTTTGCACGTTTAAATATAAGTTCAGCGAATTTACTAATTGCTTATTGTTTGTTTGCAGAAGATAAACCTACTCCCATTCATTTGCACGACTTATGCCAAGCATTAATCCGCGCAGTTCTGCTAATCCGCGCATGCGGCCAATACATGAATAACCAGGGTTTGTTTGCTTATGCATGTCATCCAGCATTACATGCCCGTGATCCGGGCGAAAAGGAATTGGTGTTTTAATTTTTTGCTGAATTGCTAACACTTCTTTTACTACAGCGTACATATCTGTATCTCCGTTAAGATGATCAGCTTCATAAAAATTTCCATATTCATCTCTTTTAGTATTGCGCAGATGAACAAAATGTAAACGTTCATTAATACTGCATACTATTTCTATTAAATTATTATCTGCGCCTGCGCCTAAAGAACCGGTGCAAAAACAAATGCCGTTACTTTTATTTTGTACAGAAGAAAGAATAAAATGGATATCATTTTTATTACTAACCACACGTGGAAGGCCAAGAACATCAAATGGCGGATCATCAGGATGAATTGCCAGCTTAATATCTAATTCATCGGCAACAGGTGCAATTTGTTGCAGAAAATATTTTAAGTGTTCACGAAGCGTTGAATGATCTATATGTTTATACCAATCTAATTTTTTAATCACCTCAGCTGGCGTAAGTTTTTTTTCACCCGGCAGGCCAAACAATATCATTTCTGTAAGCGCATCTAATTTTGATTGAGAGTAGTGTTTAAATCTTTTTTCTGCTTCCTGTAAGATTACATTGTTGTAACTGCTGGCAGCATTTTTTCTTTTTAAAACATACACGTCAAACACTGCAAGATCAAACCAGTTAAAATATAAAGCGCGTGATCCATCGGGCATCACGTAATCAAGATTGGTACGCGTCCAATCGGTGACAGGCATAAAATTATACGTAACAATTTTTATATTGCAGGCAGCAAGATTGTGCAACGTTTGCTTGTATTGCTCAATATAATTTTTATAATTCCCGGTTTGTGTTTTTATAGATTCATGCACCGTAACGCTTTCAACAACATCCCATGTTAAGCCGCTTGATTCAATAATGTTTTTTCTTTTTTCAATTTCTTCAACCATCCATATATCACCATGCGGAATGTGATGCAATGCTGTTACAATTCCTGATGCACCTGTTTGTAAAATATTTTGAAGTGTAACCGGATCATTTGGCCCAAACCATCGCCATGTTTGTTTTAACTGCATGTAATACTTGTATAATTAAAACAAATTTCAAACTTAAGTTTCTTCTTTATAATTATTTTTTGAATTAAATTTTTTACCACAGGTAAGTGGTTTTTATCATACAAATAAAAATAGCCTTACATAAAATTCATTATGTAAAGCCATTAACAATTTTGAACAAAGATAACCCTTCTGTAATTTTTTATAAATGGTTTAAAAGAATACCAACACTCAATTATCCGCTATAGTTGAATGTTGTGGCATCACTATTTTTATTGTGTTATATATTTTTGCTCTTTGGTAATTGATCCGTCAGCTAACATATTTACAGAATATAATTTATTGCCGTTAGATAATTTTACTTCATAGTTTACATTATCCTGCGTTGTAAGTTCTGTAACACCAATAATTTTAAAATCCTTATATTTTTTATTTAACACCATTAAAATATTTACAGGCAATTCTTTTCCGTCTGAATATTTCCATGAGCAAACAAACTCGCCTTCTTTGCTATAAAGTACTTTTTCAAAATTTCCGCTTTGATAAAAGCTAACAAAATAGCCGGCTTTATCATCCGCCCATTTTACATTTTCTGCATTAGGGAAAGTTTCATTAAACGCCTGTATAATTTTTGAACCAGGAGCAGCAGCAACAGATGAAATGATCAGTAGGCAAGCCACATAAGAGATTATTGTTTTCATAACAATTGTTTTTTTGATTATTTAATAATGTGAATTTATGCCTGTGCAAAAGAGGAAACCAAGTGGTTATACACCACTGGTTTGTTAAAGCGCGAAAATTGTTTTTGCAGAATACTCAATGATGTTACTGAAACAAAAAAATCAAAGATTTAAACCGGATATTATACCGTTGAAACAAAAAACCAAAGATTTAATATGATAGTTAAGCCAATTGTTAAGTTGTGTTAATCTAATGATGAGTGGCGGTTACTTTATAAGAAATGTAAAACAGTTTCATAATCTTTGCAGTAATACTAAAATAATGAAACAAGCCACTAAGTTTATACATGCCGGCATGCAGCCAGATCCATCCACCGGTGCTATTATGACGCCGATATATCAAACATCAACATATGTGCAATCTGCACCTGAAGTGCATAAAGGATATGATTATTCCCGTGCAGGCAATCCTACACGCACTGCATTAGAAAACGCATGCGCAGAAATTGAAAACGGAAAATATGGTTTGATTTTCGGCAGTGGCGTTGCAGCAACTGATGCGGTAGTAAGGCTGTTTAAACCAGGCGATGAAGTAATAGCATCCAATGATATGTATGGTGGTACCTTTCGTTTGTTTTCAAAATTGTTTGAAAAGTTTGGAATTAAGTTTCATTATGTAAACATGACTGAAACAAAAAATATTCAGAATGTTATCAACCAAAATACAAAGTTGATATGGATAGAAACGCCGACTAATCCATTAATGAATATTGTTGATATTGCTGCTGCAACACAGCTTGCGAAACAACAGAAAATTTTAGTTTGTGTTGACAACACTTTTGCTTCACCATATTTGCAAAATCCTTTAGACCTTGGTGCTGATATGGTGATGCATTCATCAACAAAATATTTAGGCGGCCACAGCGATGTGATACAAGGTTGTCTTGTGATGAATGATAAAGCATTGTATGATGATTTATATTTTATTTCAAAAAGCAGCGGCGCAGTGCCGGGCCCGCAGGATTGTTTTTTGGTTTTACGCGGTATAAAAACTTTACACGTACGCATGCAAAGGCATTGTGAGAATGGTGAAAAGATTGCAAACTATTTGCGCAATAATCCAAAAGTTGCAAAGGTTTATTGGCCGGGTTTTGAAGATCATCCCAACCACGCAATTGCAAAAAAGCAAATGCGGGGTTTTGGCGGAATGATAAGTTTTGAATTAAAAGATGAAGACGCTGAAACATTGAAACGTGTTGTATCATCAACAAAAATAATTTCGTTGGCAGAAAGTTTAGGCGGCGTTGAAAGCCTGATCAATCATCCTGCAACTATGACGCATGCTTCTATTCCAAAAGAAGAGAGAATAAAAAATGGTTTGAAAGATTCGCTGATACGTTTAAGTATTGGTATTGAAGATGCTGATGATTTGATTGAAGATTTAAAACAGGCGATTGGTTAAAATTTATTTTACTTTTTTATTGTGAAACTGAAGCTGAATTGTGCATTGCAGTTGCAGTGTTGCGACGCAACCGTGCTTAATTGAAATACGAATGCCGGTCACCAAAAATTTGTATTACATATCATTTACAATCTTATTATAGCTTGTAACAACACCTTTAATTAAAGATGAGCTAAAACCCTGGTGTTCCATTTCATTTAAACCTGCAATGGTACAGCCTTTCGGCGTTGTTACTTTATCAATTTCCTGTTCAGGATGTGTGTGTTTTGTAA
>Ga0206952_10060_pt2 | contig 33481 bp, 31 predicted proteins | sample Alteio_BWOrgHeat_39_FD_152966 | JGI IMG/M metagenome (GOLD analysis project Ga0206952, IMG submission 152966) | Enriched cells from forest soil in Barre Woods Harvard Forest LTER site, Petersham, Massachusetts, United States -... | ecosystem: Environmental > Terrestrial > Soil > Temperate forest >... | reverse complement strand
CGGACGGAAGGGATGCTGTTCAAGTGGGGCTCCGGGACGGGAACGAATTTCTCGACGCTGCGCGGAAGCCGGGAAACGCTGTCGGGCGGCGGAATCGCGTCAGGGCCGGTGAGCTTCATGAAGGGCTTCGATGCGTTCGCGGGGGTGATCAAGAGCGGCGGGAAGACGCGGCGCGCGGCGAAAATGGTGATCCTGAACATCGATCACCCGGATATCGTGGAGTTCATTGAATGCAAGATGAAAGAAGAGCGCAAGGCGCACGTGCTGATCGAGCAGGGCTACGACAGCTCGATTGACGGCGACGCGTACGCTTCGATCTTCTTCCAGAACGCGAATCATTCTGTGCGCGTGACGGACGAGTTCATGCGCGCGGTGGTGGAAGACAAGGATTGGTGGACGAAGAACGTCATTGACGGGCAGCCGAACGAAAAGCTGCGGGCGCGCGACCTGATGATGAAGATAGCGGATTCGACGTGGCACTGCGGCGATCCGGGGATGCAGTACGACACGACGATCAACCGGTGGCACACGTCGAAGAACACGGCGCGGATCAATGCGTCGAATCCTTGCAGCGAATACATGTTTCTGGACGATACGGCGTGCAACCTGGCCTCGCTAAACTTGATGAAGTTCGTGAATGCCAGCGGACAGTTTGACGTGCCGGCGTTCAAGCATGCGGTGGACGTGACGATCACGGCGCAGGAAATCCTGGTGGACAACGCGAGCTATCCGACGCCGAAGATCGCGGAGAATTCGCACAACTTCCGGCCGCTGGGCTTGGGGTATGCGAACCTCGGTGCGCTGCTGATGTCCATGGCACTGCCGTACGATTCGGATGAAGGGCGCGACGTGGCGGGCGCGATCACCGCGATGATGTGCGGGGAAGCATACGCGCAGTCTTCGCGGATTGCGGAGCGCATGGGGCCATTCCCAGGCTACGAAGTGAACCGCGAGCCGATGCTGGACGTGATTCGCATGCATCGCGAGGCCATGCGCGGGATCAAACCGGAGCACGTGCAGACAGAATTGTTTCTGGGAGCGCAGGAGTCGTGGGACACGGCGCTGAAGCACGGGGAAGAGTTCGGGTTCAAGAATTCGCAGGTGACGGTGCTGGCGCCGACGGGAACCATCGGCTTCATGATGGATTGCGACACGACGGGAATCGAGCCGGACCTGGCGCTGGTGAAGTACAAGAAGCTGGTGGGCGGCGGGCTGATCAAGATCGTGAACAACACGGTGCCTCAGGCGCTGATGAAGCTGGGTTATACGCCGGAGCAGAGCAGCGAGATCGTTTCGTATATCGACAAGAACGGGAAGATCGAAGGCGCGCCGTACTTGAAGATGGAAGATTATCCGGTGTTTGATTGCTCGCTGGCGCCGCAGGGCGGCGGGCGTTCGATCACCTGGACGGGGCACGTGAAGATGATGGCGGCGGCGCAGCCGTTCCTTTCGGGCGCGATTTCGAAGACCATCAACATGCCCGAGGAATCGACAATTGAAGACATCATGAACGCGTACATTGAATCGTGGAAGGTGGGGCTGAAGGCCGTGGCCATCTACCGAGACAATTCGAAGCGTTCGCAGCCGCTGAACGCGGGCGGAAAGAAGGAAGAGAAGCAGGCGGAAACAGCGGCCGTGGTGGAACACATGCAACGAGAACTCTTTGCGCGAGCAGTGCGCGAGAAGATGCCGGTGGAGCGTGCGTCGGTGACGCATAAGTTCAGCGTCGGCGGCCACGAAGGCTACATCACCGTCGGGATGTACGAGGACAATCGGCCCGGCGAGATCTTCATCAAGATGTCCAAGGAAGGCTCGACGCTTTCCGGGGTGATGGACGGGCTGGCGCTGACGATTTCGCTGGGCTTGCAATACGGTGTGCCGCTGAAAGTGTTTGTGGACAAGCTGGTGAACACCCGGTTCGAACCATCAGGGATTACGCCGAATCCGAACATTCGATTTGTTTCGTCGGTGCTGGACTATATCGCGCGGTGGCTGGGCGGGCGGTTCATCTCGTCGGACTATTTGAAGCTCAATGGCGGGGCTCCGGTCGAGCATGCCGGCGCTGCTGTTCCCGCTCCGGCGATTCTGGCGGCGCTTACGGCGCTTCCCGCGGGACCGTCCGCCGTAATGCAGACGAACGCGCATGAAGGCGCGCCGACGTGCAGCGAGTGCGGCATGCTGATGGTGCCGAACGGCGCGTGCTACAAATGCGAAAACTGCGGCAGCACGAGCGGCTGCAGCTGATGCGCCAAGGAGAGGTGAGAACACAAATACGATGAGCGCACTCCCATCGGGTACAGGTGTGGCAGCACGGCTGGCCCCGGCAAAACCCAAAACGCACGGCTTTCTGCACATTGTTCGGCACGGTGCGGGACCCAACGCCATTTACATCGTGACGTATCACCGCTTAAATCACGAAGGCCCTTCGGCTTCACAGCGATTGGAAGGGCATCCGAAACCGTTGCTGGCGGAAGGCGCGCAGGCGCTGATCGAATTGCTGGAACGGATTGGCGTGGATTTTCATCTAAATGAGGTGCGCGGGGCACTGGAAGATATCCTTCGGCTCGGCTCAGCCAACATCCCCGATCTGTGGCTCAGCGACGAGGAGATGCTCGAGAAAGGCCTCGTCGAGGGCTAGGATCAAACTGAAGACGAAACAACGGCCGGAGCAGAAATGCTTTGGCCGTTGTTTTTTTCAGAAGCGAAAACAGGACTCGATGTCGTGACGACCTATCACTGGGCTACCGGGACTGCAGCGGGCACACGGTGAAACCGCTTCCACCCGATGCGCAAGGGCCAGAAGAGTAGCGCGAGCCAGAACAGTATCGGCAGGCCGAATTCGAACAGAATGCCCAGAACAAAAGCCGCGGAAGAGAAGATGGCGCCGACCCCATCCACAAAAGAATTACGAAGCTGAAGGAAGAAGCCCGCAAGATTCGTCTGAAGAGGGGCGCGGTAATCTTCGACCAAAGTGAGGCGGATATGGGCCTGGGCGACGGTGGAGACCAAACCCTGATTCTGGCGCGCTGCTTCGTCCACGGCTTCATTGGCCTGGGCAATATCCTTTTCCAGAGCGACCGCGTCCCGCAACTCTCCTTTGCGCTCGCGCTGCAATTTTTGAAGGCGCGAGAGACTGGTTTGCGCCGCGGAAAGACGCCGCGCGGCGGTGGCGAGTTTCACGGCAAAATCTTCGCCTGCCTCGGAGAGTCCTTCTACGCGGCCGAGAGTCTTGAGGTCAGCCAGCGTGACGTCGAAATCGTTGGACGGGACGGAAACCGTTGTCGCCAGGGCACGGCCATAGCCGGAACGGCTTTCCGTTCGCAAATCTTCCAGATAGCCGTGATGAGTGGAAACGATTTGATGGAGCGCGGCGAGGGAACGATCGAAGGCGGAGGAGCGAGCGCGGAGGTCGGCGCTGCGGGCGATCCACGGTTCGGCAGCACCCTTCTGGAGCATCGCCATATCCACTGAGCCGGTGGACCACATGCTACCGACGTCCCATCCGAGGGAGGAAAGCGCACTCGATCTCGATGAAGCAATCCCGGAGAAGAGCTCGCGGACGGCGACGCGGCAGGCGACGACGAAAACAAGAATGAATGCGAAGAGTCCACCGACGACAAGAACGATTCGTTTTGCCAGAGAGCGACGCTGAGAGAGTTCGGACATGATTGCCTCTTGGCGCTGGGCCGTTGTGGCTGCGGTCACTGGTGCGAAGCGCTACAGAGATAGAGGCCGACGTTGGCGGAAAAGTTCCCGGCTATGCACGGAGGTTGGGATCGTGTCAGACGATCTTATTATCGCGGACGGGGACGGAGGGGCGGACGCGCGGTGAGGGAGCGGGGGCGCATGCGGAAGCGCGGTCCGAGGGGCGGAGGGACGTTGCGGAGGAAGTCGCCGCAGCAGGGGCAGTGGCCGTTATTGAGAGTGGGCACGGTGATATCGGCGCGCATCCATTGGCCGCGGGCTTCGCAGAGCGGATTGATGCACTGCACGGTAAAACCGGGCAAGTATTGCATGTAATCTCCCTCCGAGGCCTCGAGCTCAGGTTCTTTTCCTGGCAACCGCACAACGAACGAGTGCTTGACGGTCACACTTTGAAAAAAAACCAAGCTCCGCTAGCCGGCCAAAACCCCTCGCACGATCCAATGGATGGAAAGCCGCGATCTCGCGACACCGGCTACAGCGTTTGACTGGGACGCGCGGGAACAGTGCCAGCGATGGGGCGGATTGTGGCGCGAGCGGACTGTGGTGTCAAGAGAAAAGAGTACAACGGATTGTGGTATGGTTGCGGGGGCATTTCTGGTGACTGGTGACTAGTGAAGAGATGCCAGCATCGCGGGGAATACGTTCAGGTAGATCCGGAAATAGGAAAGATTCGGTTTGCGTAGTAAGGAGTGATGGTGACGCGGCACGATGTTTGAGTGGAAGGGCCGCGAGACGGAGAGAGAGATGCCGACGACAGGGAAGTTTGATTTGGGTGGCGCAGGGATGCCGCAGATGCCGAATTTGACGGGCGCCGGGAAGAGGATTTTGCAGCTAGCGGTCCTGATTGTGTTGTTTTTTGTGTTGATGGCGAGCATCACGTCCATTCCGACGGGGAATGTGGGGGTGCTTACGCTGTTTGGGCGCGTGACGGGAGATGTGCTGCCCGAGGGAATTCACATGATCAATCCACTGAAGTCGGTGGAGAAACTCTCGGTGCAAACGCAATCGGTGAAGGAAAGCGCCAACGTGCCTTCGAACGAAGGATTGATCCTGGCGCTGGACACGTCGCTGCTTTTCCGGCTGGACAAGGCGATGGCGGCGCAGGTGTATCAGACGGTTGGCGCGGATTATGCTGAAAAGATCGTGGAGCCGACGCTGCGGGCGGCGATCCGCGCGTCCACATCGGCGCATTCGGCAAATGCGCTCTACACGAATGCGCGAGAATTGGTGCAGCAGCAGATTCAGGATGAGTTGAAATCGCAACTCGCGCCGCGCGGCGTGATCGTCGAAAATGTGCTGCTGCGCGACGTGCAGTTACCGGCCATGCTGAAGAGTTCCATCGAAGCGAAGCAACAGGCGGAGCAGGACGCGCTGCGGATGAGCTTCATCCTGCAAAAGGAAAAACAGGAAGCGGAACGCAAGCGCATCGAGGCGCAGGGCATCGCGGACTTTCAGAAGATTGTGGCGGCGGGGATCAGCCCGCAATTGCTCGAATGGAAAGGCATCGAGGCCACGGAAAAGCTGGCGGCGAGTGCGAATGCCAAGGTGGTGATCATCGGCAATCCGAAGAATGGGCTGCCGCTGGTGCTGGAACCGAGGTAAGAGAGAATCCGGAAAACTAGGGTTTGGGCGGAGCAGCGGGCGCGGGAGGCTGGGTCGCGGTGGTGTCCTGCGGCGGCTGCAGTTCCAAGATACGGGCCTTCAGGCGCGCGACTTCTTCCTGCTTATCGCCAATCTGCTGCTTCTGGGCGTCCAATTTCGCCTTTCCAGCGGTGTCGTGCACATAGTCGGGATTGGAAAAGTAGGTGTCCTGCGCCAGGGCCAATTCGCGCTGCATTAGATCAAGATCGCTTTGCGCTTGCTTGAGCTGTTCCTTGAGTTGGGCCACTTCCTGCGAATCTTTTTGATCTTTCGGATCTTTCGAGCCATCCGCAGCGGGTGGATTGGGCGCGCCGCCGGAGGAGGGGGCGGGAAACCCCGACGCAGGTGAGGCAGGTGCGGCATCGGGTGCAGCAGGTTTTACGTCGTCTTCGGTAATGACTCTTGCGGGTTTGGGCGCTGTTTTTTTCTGCTCGCGGGCACGGCGGGCGGCTTCCGCAACGGACTGAGTATCCTGGGATTGTGCGAAGGTGGCCGCTGGAAGCAATAAGGCGGACAAAACCGCGGGAAGGGCCACGCGCAATCGGATGCAGCACAACATGATACGACTCCTCATGAAAGGTTGAGCTGGGGCAATTCCCACCATACCTCGCCGCGAGGCGTATGACAATCCCCCGCAGGGAAGCGGGGCGAATCAGCCAATGCAGAGAATAAAACGCGCGTGGGACAGGTCATACGCTCATGGAACGGGGCCTGACGTTACCAGAAGGTGTTCAGAGGTTTCCCGCAGCAACCTGCGCGGACGAAACATCGCGGAATGAGAAGTGCGTTTGCAAATTTTTGACCGGCTGGCCGTTGGTTTCCGCGTAAGGGTAGATGAAATAGTTCAGCGGAGCGCTCTTTTGGTCCGCGGAAAGGCGTATGTCGCGGCCGTAGGTGAAAAAGACGCGGTTGGTATCATGAGCGCCGAAGAAATAGTCGTGCTTGGCCGGATTCTTCCAGGCTTCGGAGGCGTCCACGGGGACCCAGCCGATGCCGTCGAGATAAAACTCAGCCCAGCAGTGATACCCGGGAATGTCACCTTCGGTTTTGCCTTCGGGCAGGGGGAAGCCAATTTCGAAACGAGCGGGAATGCCGGATGAACGCGCCATGCCGATGAAAAGAGAGTGGAAGTCGGTGCAGTTGCCCCGCTTCGAGGTGCACGCCCAGATGGCGTCACCGCGGCCCCAGCCTTCGCCGGATTTGTCGTAGCGCATCGTGGAGACAACATACTCGTAGATGTGTCGGGCCTTTTGGATTTCGGTGGTGTCGCCGGCGGTGTGCTCTTTGGCGAGTTCGGCGATGGTGCCATTGAGAGGAACGAGCTTGTCTGGCTCGAGGTTGCGGCGCATGTTGGGATCGCTGGAAGCGGAGGAGGAGACCGTCTTGAGCGAGGCAGTGTCCAATGAGACTTTATGCTCGCGGCGGACCGCGGTGAAGTGAACGCTGACATCAAAACCGGCAGCGGCCTGCTGCGCCGTGGGCGTAAACACCGCGAACACGTTTCCGTATTCGGGGTCGCGGCCTTGGGAATATCCAACGGGACTGTCAATGTGCAGACTGCGAATGTCCTGGTAACCATCCGTTTGCGGCAGGGGAATCCAGAGATGCGTGGAGCCAGCGGAATCCGGATTGGCGGGAACGTGGACTTGATAGGTGAATTCGAATGAGCGCACCGGCACTACGGCGCTGGTTTCCGCGGGCGACGGGCGACCGGCATGGGCGGCAAGGACCAAAACAACCGAGGCCAGGAGAAGCGACGAGAAAAATAAGCGGATGCGCTGCATGGGGGACTCCTGTGCGGGCAGAGTAGCCCAGGAATGGTACGCCTGCGATTATACTGAAAAACGGATAGAAGCAAACACCGGGGTCAAAAAGCGAGACATGAGAATGTCCTTGAAGTGGGCGATCACCGAGTTGTCTCTTCTCCTTATCCTTTGCGGAGCGCCCGGGGCCGGCGCACAGCAAACGCCGTCTTCGAAGCCGGAGTCAGTGGGCGGCGAAGCGGCGGCGATTCCCGTAAAACCGGAGAGAATCGCGCCAAGGTCCGAACATCGCTTTTGGGACAAGGAGAACGACTGGCTGTTTGCGGGAGTAGGGGCGGCGCGCACGCTGGATTATTTTTCGACGTTGAATTTGAGGCGCCGGGGCGACCAAGAACTCCTGGTCACGAACGATCTTGTGGACAATCACGCGGCGTTCGCCGTGGTCGAGGCCGCGGGAACCGGCGTTTCGATCGGCGCGTCGTATTTATTTCATCGCTATGGACGCCACAAGTTGGAGCGATGGACTTCGATTGTGCACATTGGCCTAACGACGACCGGGGCGGCGCGCAACTACGGCTTGAAGACGGCACATCATCCGGCGACCGTTCCCTAGGCAGCCCGCTGTCCGCAGGCGGAAACGGTTTTAAATGGGCATTCGTCCAATAGAGGCAGATGGAATATTGCGAATCGAACGATAGTCCTGCATACTCGCGCGGCGCGCGAGACTGTCCCCCAGCGCGTCGAGACCCGCGATGAGAAAAATCCGAGGAAGTCACATGGGGCGTGGGGCATCCATTCTCATTTTCTTTTTCGTAGTTTGCGTGAGTCTGGGTTTTTCTCAGGTTTCGCTCGCGGCAGCCCCACAGTTGACTCGTACGGAGCCGAAGCCGGCTTCGGCGGAACCTTCTTCGCCGGAGAAGACCGCGCAGGAAGGTCCCGCTCCTCAATCCCAAACTTCCGAGCAGACCAAGACCGAGCAATACACGCTTTCGCAAGAGCGCTATGAGAAGGCGGTGGCGTATTCGCGGGCAGATTACACGCTGTACTTCGTATCTTATTTTCTTGTCGGACTTTTCCTGTTTCTACTCTTGCGGTTGGGAGTGGCGGCGAAGTTTCGAGACATCGCCGAGAACGTGAGTGAGAAGAAGTGGGTACAAGGAATGGTGTTCGTTCCACTGCTGTTCCTGACGATTGACGCGTTGGACCTGCCGATCAGCGTGTACTGGCACGCGCTTTCTCTGCGCTACGAGCAGTCGATCCAGAGCTGGGGTTCGTGGTTCTGGGACTGGGCGAAGGGAGAGTTCGTGGTGATGGTTTTGGCGATTCCCGTCGTTCTGGTCCTGTTTACGTTGATGCGGCGCAGCCCGCGGCGATGGTGGCTGTATGCGTGGGTGCCGGCGGTGCTATTCGAATTGGGGCTAATTGTCATCACTCCCATGGTGATCGATCCGCTGTTCAACAGGTTCGAGCCTCTGAGCAAAGAGCACCCAGGCCTTGTCGCCTCCATCGAAACGTTAACGAAGCGCGCGGGCGTGCCGATTCCTCCGGAGCGCATGTTCCTGATGCTGGCGAGCCAGAAAACCAACGCGATCAACGCGTATGTAACTGGATTGGGAGCTTCCAAGCGCGTCGTCATTTGGGACACCACCATACAAAAAACCACGAAGGACGAAGCCCTGTTTATCGTTGGGCATGAGCTCGGACACTACGTTCTCGGGCACGTTTGGAAAGGCTTTCTGTTGGGTGCGGCGGGGCTTTTGCTGGCGCTGTATCTGGCATTTCGCGGCTTGCACTGGGCTCTTGATCATTGGGCGAGAGATTGGAAGATCTATGGCCCGGAAGACTGGGCTTCGCTCGCGGTGCTGTTGCTGCTGCTGCATGTGCTGTTGTTTTTTTCTTCGCCGATCATCAGCGGAGTCAGCCGCACGGAGGAGCACGCCGCCGACGTGTACGGACTGGAAGTGATTCATGGGCTGATTCCGAATTCGGCGGAAGTTGCGGCGCATGCGTTTCAGGTGCTTGGGGAGCTGGACTTGTCAGATCCGAATCCGCCGGCGTTCATCACCTTCTGGCTTTATTCCCACCCACCGCTGGGAGACCGGCTGGTGTTCGCGCACAGGTATGATCCGTGGTCCAAGGGGGAATCGCCGAAGTACGTGAAATAGCGGCGAGCGGCAGCCCGGCGGTGTTTTACTGTGAGTAGCGCGAGTTGGCGTGCTTGCGAGCGAAGGCGGCAACTTTGCTGCGGTTGCCGCAAGAGGCCATGGAGCACCAGCGGCGGCGATGCGTGCGCGAAGCGTCGTAGAAAAAAAGGCCGCATCGCGGGTTGGCGCAGAGGCGAATCGGAGCCTTGGCGCCTTCGACGACGATCTCCGCGGCGGAGCGCGCGATGGCGGCGAGCAGCCAGTCCAGGCTGTCATCGCGAGCGATATACTCGATGCGCCAGGATTGGTTTTGCTGCAACAGTTCGTCGTGGCCTTCCGTGACGCGGAGGATGGCATTGACCGGTTCAACCCATTCCCGGGCGATGCGCTCTTTTCGGACCATGGCCGAGAACACGCGATGAAGCGATTCCCGGAGCCGATGGGATTTATCGAGAAGCGCTTCCGCAGACTGAGGGTCACTCTGGGGCAAGATGAGGAGGCGGGCGCCCCTCTCGGAGGAGACAATGCGCGATGCCTCGAGGAAAGCGATGAGTTCCTCCCAATGCAGCTGTTGGGGACGGGGAGCGGCATTGATGAAATTGAGGGCGAGGCGTCCGCCCAGGAGAGTGTAGGTTTTAGTGAAGCTCGGCGAGGGCATGGGAAGGATAACCGGTTATAGCCTCCACGGCGGTTATCATACTCCTCTTTGTTCGTTGTGGGCCGATTCTTTGTAACTTTTGGGAAAGTTGGGCCTCTCATCTGAGAGGCGGCTGAACATGAGAACCACCATCACAATCTTGCTGCTTGCCGCATTCGTTCTTGGCGCATTCGCGCTGATATCGCACCATGCTCCAGAGGCTCTCCAAAGCGCCCAAGCGGGCATACGAGCCCCGGTTGTCGTCGAGCTTTTTACTTCGGAAGGGTGTTCGAGCTGCCCTCCAGCAGACGCACTTTTGGCTAAACTGTCGGAGCAGCAGCCTGTGGCCAACGCCGAAGTCATTGCACTGGAAGAGCACGTGGATTACTGGAATGACTTGGGGTGGATGGATCCATTTTCTTCGCGAGAGTGGACCGCCCGGCAATACGTCTATGCCAGTCCGCTGGGGAATGGCAACCCCTACACGCCCCAGATGGTGATTGATGGCAAGGCGGAATTGGTTGGCAGCAACGCGGGGAAGGCACGACAACTGATCCAACAGGCGGCCGGGGAAGAAAAAACAGCGGTGATCCTGTCGCAGAGCGGCTCTCCGAGAAGTGGCAATGCGGATTTCTCTGTAAAGGTCGGACAATTGGCACGAAACGCGAGAGGTGACACGGCGCAAGTGTGGCTGGCGGTGACGGAGACGGCGCTGCATTCCGCGGTGTCTCGCGGGGAAAATGCCGGTGAAGATTTGCATCACGCGGCCGTAGTGCGGACGATGCGGCGGATCGGAGAGGCCAAGAATGCGGGCGAATCCTCGTTTACGGGAGACGTCAGCGTGCCGCTGCAGCCGGAATGGAAGCGCGAAAATTTGAAGGCCGTCGTGCTGGTACAGGAAAAGAAGAGCCGCCGGATACTCGGCGCCGCCGAAATCCACGTGGCACAATAAGCTGCTTGAGCGGGTGCTCTTTCCATTTGCCGTGATAACTGCTTCTAATTTGAGACTCGATTATTCTTAAAGCATTTTCCGCAACGGCGCGCTCGTGGGCATGTTCTCTGTGAGACTCTTAAGACGGATAAAGCCTGTCTAAGTTTGAACGGACACGCGCTTACGGCGGAACGCAGAGCCCGTCTGACAGAAGCAGGCTGCGGTTATCACTCTTCGAGGTGATTGTTGGATTCTGAACCTTTCCACGATCCTTCCTCCGTGCCCCCGTCTATGGTTCCACCTCCCGAAGGATTTCCAGCAAATATTTTCTTGAACGATGGGGGACTGCGAGCAGGCTGGCGCCTCCTGGTTTATGCCCTGTTCGTTACAGGGCTCGGGTTCGGTGTCGGAATCGCGCTCTTTCAATTTGTGCCGCCGCTACACAGCCTCTCGTTTTCCGTTTATTTGTTCGCGGACGAGGCGTTCTGTTTCCTCGTGGTTTTTGGAGGGGCGCTGATCATGGCTCGGCTCGAGCGGCGGCCCGCGGGCGTATACGGATTGCCGCCGCAAGGCGCTTTCGGGAAATTGTTTTGGCAGGGCTGCCTGTTCGGATTGGCTGAAATATCAGCGCTGATCGGGATGGTTTCCGCCTTCGGCGGGTATTCATTCGGGAGCATTGCGCTATCTGGACGAGAACTATTGCGCTGGGCGATTCTCTGGGCGATTTTTTTCATCCTGGTGGGCCTGTTCGAAGAATTTTTGTTTCGCGGGTACACGCTATTCACTCTCGCGGAAGGCGTTGGCTTCTGGCCGGCGGCGATTCTGCTCTCGTGCCTGTTCGGAGCGGTGCACCTGGACAATCCCGGGGAAGATTGGGAGGGTGCGGCAAGCGTGGTAACTATTGGGCTAGTTTTTGCGTTTGCGCTGCGGCGCACCGGAAATCTTTGGTTCGCTGTGGGATGGCATGCTAGTTTCGATTTCGGCGAGACGTTTCTCTATTCTGTGCCGAATAGCGGCGTGGTTTTCGAAGGGCATCTTTCGAACGCATCGTTGCACGGCGCCAATTGGCTGACGGGAGGGTCGGTGGGCCCCGAAGGCAGCGTCTTCAGTTTTGTTACGATGGGGATTTCCGCACTGGCCATTCATCTACTTTTTCCTGCAAGAAACAACAAGTCCGCTCCCAACTAAACAAGGCAAAGGCTCAGTGGACGAGCTCGGAAGCGAAGACGAGCCGCACTCCTTGGGTCTGTGCTTTTGGGAGGACTTCGCGCAAGGCTCGGAGCGTGGCGGGATGCGGGTGGCCGATGGCGATGGCCTCCCCTTTTTCGCGAGCGCCGCGCAGAGCGAGTTCGAGTTGCTTGCGGACGGCGGCGACTTCAGCGACATCGTCAAGAAAAGGAACGTTGCGGAACGACGAAGGAACGCCGGCGCGCTGGGCCGTGTCGTAGGCTACGGTAGCGGCGGTCGTGCGGCTGTCCACGTAGAAAAGATGGCGGTCGCGCAGAACAGGCATGAGCTCAGACATGAGGTCGGAATCGGAGGTGGCTTGCGAACCTTGATGATTGTTGACGCCCACCACGCCAGGGATCTCTTGCAGGAATTGATCTACTAAGTTCGACACCGCCTCCGCAGACATCCCCGGGTGCAACTCTTGCGCTTCGGGCCGTTCGTTCGCGACGGATTGCATGGGGAGATGAAGGAGGACCTGGTAGCCGCGGCTGCGCGCCTTGTTGGCGATCGCGACGGAATGCTCGTGATGTGGCAGAACGGAAATGGTCAGCGGATACGGCAATGCAAAGATGGCTTCGGCGGCGGAGCTGTCACTGCCAAGATCGTCGAGGATAATCGCGAGCCTGGGTGCCGAGGATGAACCGGGCGGGCTTCCGCTTTGCTGCGAGAGCCTCGAGCCGATGTGAATGTGAATCGCATGCGTCGGCACGCCCGCTTTCAGGTAGAAGAAGAGAATTCCTTCACGGCTATCGGAGGGCTGTTCGGTGAGGCCGTTGCGAGTGGCCACGGCACCCAGGGACTGCTGGATTTTCGCGATCTGAGAGCGCGTGGCGGAATCCGGCCCGTTCGAAAGAAGGTTGATGTCGAGATGATCGGTGCTGTCTGGGGATGCGCTGGAGGCCTGCAGCCCGACACGAATATCAGAACCGGACGGCGCTGACGATCTTGCTGCGTCGGCTAGTTCACGCGTGATCGCGTGAATTTTTGAAGGAGCGATACGCGGTAGTTCCGCTTTTTTGCAGCCTGCGGAGCTCGCGCTGATGAGGGAAAAAATGACAAGGAGGCCAAGGCCGGGATGATACTTTTTAGAATTCGATGAAATGGAAGGCTTGGTCCCTATCCAAACGGCCGCGCGAACCACAAAATACTACGCAGCCTTTTTGGCAGGGGTCTTCAGAAGCTCGAGCGCGCGGCGGAAGATCGGGTCTTCCGGAGTGAGCGGGCGCGGACCAAGGCCCGGTTCCTTTTGGATGTTGGTGTCCGGTGCTACTTCTTCGTCTCCTGTATCCGAATCGTCTTCGGCAACGGCGCGCACAATTTCCGTGGGCGTGACGCCCTCTTCCAGAATGGATTTCCCGCCAGGATTGTAATAGTTCGCCACGGTGAGAATCAGGGCCGAGCCATCATCCAAAGTGACGAGTTTCTGTTCGGAGGCCATGCCAAACGTCCGTTCGCCAACGACGTCTCCACGATGGTTGGCGGCGATGGACGAGGCCAGGACTTCTGCGGCACCTGAAGTGGTGACGTCAATCAGCACGGACACAGGGCCTCTCCACACAACCTGCTTGGGTTCCGCGGAGTACACTTGCGTCGAGACGGTCTGGCCGCGCAACGTGGTCAACATGCCGGAAGGCACAAAGAGCCGGGCCATGGAAATGGCTTCGGAGACGGGACCGCGTCCGCATTCCCGGAGATCCAAAACGACTTTGTGAACGCCCTGTTTTTCGGCATCGAGAAGGCGGTTGCGAACTTCTTCGGCGCGGCCAGCGTCGAGCGACGGGAAGCGCAGAACGAGAATGTCGGGATCCGTTTTTTGCACGATGATCTTGGGAGTCGTCAGTTTCTCGCGAACCAGGTCGATGTCTTCCGGAGTGGCTTTGCCGCGCCGGATGACGGCAACCTTGACGCCTGTGCCGGGCTGGCCATTGAGAAGATTCAGGGCCTGGCCGACGGACATGTCGCGGGTCGTGAAACCGCCGATGGATTCGAAAATGTCGCCGCTGCGAACACCCGCCTTGGTGCCGGGGCTGTCCGGGAGGACCGAAAGCACAATCACATAGCCGTAGCGCTTGCTAAGCGTCAGACCGGTTTCACCGGTCGCGGGATTCTGCATCTTTTTTTTGTACTCTTCGTACTCGCGCGGAGTGAGGTAGCTGGATTGCGCGTCGAGCGATTCCATCAGCCCGTGGAGCGATCCCGCCGTTACGGTGCGCATGTTCGGATCGTCGACATAATCCTGCTGGATTTTTTGCAGGACCTCGCCGTAGACGGTGAGCGACTTGTAGGCCTTGTCATCTGGCGTGCGGCCCAGGACGTGTCCCAAACCTGCGTAACAAAAGATGGCCACTGATATGGAAAAAACCGCGATACGGGACGCTCGACTCATTCCTCACCCATCCTATAAAACGACGAAGTTTGATTATACCACTGCACAGGAGTGGGACGCGTTAGGAATGAAAAAGGAAGTCTGAGAAGTGTAGCTGTAAGGTTTCAATGTGGGAAAGAGACACGGGCAAACGACAAAATGTTGTGCAATTACCACACCATCTGTTCATAGTAACCAGTTGTGCCTCCTAAGTAGTTGAAAGCAAAGAACAAGCTTGACAGGGGCTGGCATGCAACATGCTATTATGGAGCGGGGCATGTTCCAGACATCTATAGCTAGGGAAGCAAGCGCAGAAGGTGTGGGCCTCCATACCGGTGTGTACGGGCACGTCCGCCTGATGCCAGCGCCGGCGGAGACAGGGATCGTGTTTCGCCGAGTGGACCTCGATAACTTCCCCATTGAGGCGCAGGGCCACAACGTCGCGCGCGTGAGCTACGCGACGAGCCTGATGAAACAGGGCGTCTTGCTGTCTACCACGGAGCATTTGTTGGCTGCCATCTATTCCTGTGGAATCGACAACATTTATATCGACATCGATTCGATCGAGGTGCCGATTCTGGACGGCTCGGCAGAGCCGTTCATGCAGATGCTAGAGAAGTGCGGCATCCGCAAGCTGCGCCGCAAACGGCGCTACCTTAAGGTGGTGAAGCCGCTGGAAGTCGTGGAAGGCGACCGCCGAATCGGGATTTATCCTGCGGAGGAGTTTCGGGTGTGCTGTTATGTGGACTTTCCGCATCCGCTGGTCGGCCAGCAGGAAGTGGAGATGGTGGTTGGCCCAGAAACATTCCGGCACTTGCTGGCGCGGGCGCGCACCTTCTGTTTTGAGCGTGACATTGAGCCCCTGAAGGCTATGGGCCTCATCCGTGGCGGATCGTTGGAGAACGCCATCGTCCTCACCAACGACGGCGTCATGAACGGCCCCTTGCGGTTTCCTGACGAATTTGGCCGGCATAAGGCCTTAGACCTCATCGGGGACTTGGCACTGGCGGGGCTTCCCCTTTTGGCGCGGGTGGAGGCACACAAAGCCGGCCACGCCCTCCATACCCAACTCGTCAGCCGACTTTTGGCCGATCCCTCCCTTTGGACCATCACGACCGAGGAAACTGCCCGCTCCGAAAGAGAGCCCTACCTTCGAGTACTTTCCCCAGCCTCCGCCGCCGATTAGGTATTCGCCGCGTCGAACGCATCCCTCGATTGCGAAATGAGCGCTGCTCCCGCAGAATGGGCTGAAACCATGTCCAACAATGATCTAGCCATCGTGGTCCTCGCGGCGGGAAAAGGCACGCGGTTGAAGTCGAGCCTTGCGAAAGTGCTGCATCGCGCCGGTGGGCGCACGCTCATCGAGCACGTGGTGCGCGCCTGTGTGCCGCTGAAGGCCAGAGAGACGGTCGTTGTGGTGGGCCACCAGGCAGACCAGGTGACCGCGGTGGTCGAACCACTCGGGGCGACCGCTGTACTCCAACAACCCCAAAATGGCACCGGCCACGCGATGCAAGTTGCCAAGCGCGCGCTCGGGCGGGCGAAATTTGCAATCGTGCTCCCCGGCGATGCTCCGCTGGTGCGCACGGATACCTTGAAGGCGCTCATCGCGACTCATCGGGGGGGGAATGCGGCCGCGACCATCTTGACCGCGGTGCTCGCCGACCCTTCCGGCTATGGGCGGATCCTGCGAAAGACGGAAACCACCGTGTCGGCCATCGTCGAGGAGTCGCAGCTCAACGACGAGCAGCGCGAAATCAATGAAATCAATTCCGCGATTTATTGCTTCACGCTGGAGAAACTTTGGCCCGCGCTGGCTCACGTGAAACCAAATAACAAGCACCGCGAGCTGTACCTGACTGATGCGATCTCCGTGATGAACGCTAAGGGTGATACCGTGCTGGCCCACGTTGCCGGCGATTCGCGCGAAGTGCTCGGGTGCAATACACGCGCTGATCTTGCGGAAGTGGACCGCGTCTTCCGCGAGTGGAAGCGCAGCGCGCTGATGGACGCGGGCGTGACTATCCAACTGCCGGAGACCGTGCTGATTGACCCCGATGTGACCGCCGGGGAAGACACTATCATCGAACCCGGCGTGCAGTTGCTCGGCAAGACGAAGTTGGGCGCGCGCTGCACCATTCGCACCGGGAGCGTTCTCACCGATGCCGTCCTAGGTGATGACGTAACCGTCGAGCCGCATTGCGTGGTCGTGGAAAGCCGCCTGGAGAACCGCGTGACCATTGGTCCCTTTGCGCGTTTGCGCCCTGGGACCCGCCTGAAAACCGGCGCACGCCTGGGAAACTTTGTGGAAACAAAAAAGGCCGTCATCGGAGAAGGCACAAAAGTGCCGCACCTGACTTACTTAGGCGACGCCAAAGTGGGCTCGAAAACCAACATCGGAGCGGGCACCATCATCTGCAACTACGATGGCTTCCACAAACACCCGACCAGTATTGGCAGAGGAGTGTTCATTGGCAGTGATTCGGTGCTCGTCGCTCCCGTGCGCATTGGCGATGGAGCGTATGTTGCCGCGGGTTCCGTGATTACGGGCAATGTCCCTGCCGATGGGCTCGGCATCGGGCGTGGCCGCCAGGTCAACAAGCCCGGCTGGGCGTCCAAAAAGCGGCGCGAGCTGGCCGCCGCTGGACAGCCAAAGAAGACAAAGAAAAAATCGAAACGCCGCAAAGCCTCCGGGAAAAAGAAGTAGCGTTGATCAAACCGAGGCGCTCGCTCTGATTCCGCGAAGTGCTTGTCATGGCCGAGACGAACATCAAACGCGAAGTGCGGCTCACGACCATCTCGCCGGTATTTATTGTCCCGGATGTGGTGGCCGCCGCGGAATATTATCGAGAGGTCCTGGGCTTTCGAATCCTGGGGTATTTTCTCGATCCACCGGTGTTCGCAATGGTTGGGCGCGACACCGCGGAGATCCACCTCGGCAAAGCCGACGACGGAGTGCTTCCTTCGCCGAACGTGAAACGGCGCAGCATAGGTGTCGACGCGTACATCTGGGTAAACGATCTCGATTCGCTCTATGAAGAGTTGAAGGCGCGCGGCGCCAAAATTCTAGAGGCGCCTGTGCTGCGCGTGTACAAGTGCTACGAAATGGTAGTCGAGGACAATTTTGGTTTCCGCCTTTGTTTTTCCATGGATTACAGTTTGAAAGAGACTTGAGACGCGGCGAACTCTGGGCTGAAGCGCGAGTCCGGCCAAGGAATTTTTGCAGGAGTGCAGCCATGAGGAGGAAAGTTGTAGCGTGGGCGCTCTTTCTCGCGTGCATACTTTTCCTCAGTCTGGCCGCGACGCCCTATTCCAGAACGGCAGATGTCGCTCTCATCACGCTTCGCCTTACGCTTGTGATTGTCCTTTCCGTCCTGGTCGTGCGCGAGCGTTGGAGAAGCCGGCACGAACCACCGGGAAAAGCAGCGCCTGGCGGCTCCGATGTGGGCGATCACTTTCTGCAGCGCTTCCGCCGCTGGTATCGCGGCGAATAACGGGCACGCTGCGGGCTTGCTTAGGAAAACTACAAATCTCTGCGCAAGGCATGCGTGTGCTAAAATAAGAGTTCCCGCTAGGCAACAGGGAGCTGTCACCGCATGAAATTTGGAGTCGTCGTTTTTCCCGGGTCCAATTGCGACCACGACGCGTTTTACGCCATCGGCAACGTCCTGCACAAACCGGTGGAATTCATCTGGCACCAATCGGAAAATCTGGCGAATTGCGATGCCATTATACTGCCCGGTGGATTTTCTTACGGGGATTATCTGCGCACCGGCGCGATTGCGCGGTTTTCGCTGGTGATGAAGTCGATTGAGAAATTCGCGAAGAGTGGCGGGATGGTGCTGGGCGTTTGCAACGGCTTCCAGATTCTTTGCGAAGCGGGCCTGCTCCCGGGCGCGATGATGCGCAATAGTGGCCTGCGCTTTATCTGCCGCCACGTGCATATCCGCGTTGAGCAGACGGACACGCCGTTCACCAACGCTGCGCAGAAGGGCCAGATCCTCAAGCTTCCCATCGCGCATTCCGACGGCAACTACAATTGCGACGAAGCCACGCTCGCGGAGCTCGAAAAGAATCGCCAGGTCATTTTCCGCTACACCACGCCTGACGGCTCGGACGACAACGCTGGTAATCCCAACGGCGCGGTTCACAACATCGCCGGAATCTGCAATCGCGAACGCAACGTCGCCGGGCTGATGCCGCATCCCGAACGCGCGGCCGAAACGGCCCTCGGTTCCTCCGACGGCCTGGTGATTTTGCGCTCGATGGTGGAGGCGCTCGTCGGCGCCGCTAAGGCTACGGCTTGATGGCGACTGCAATTACTGAAATCAAGGTAACGCCGGAAATTGCTGCCGAGCACGGCGTAACGCGCGAGGAATACGCGCGCATTCAACAAATCCTCGGGCGCGATCCGAACATCACGGAGTTGGGCATCTTCAGCGTGATGTGGAGCGAGCACTGCTCCTACAAATCGAGCAAGGTGCACCTGAAGCGGCTTCCGACGCGTGGCAAACTTGTGGTGCAAGGTCCGGGGGAAAACGCCGGCGTCGTGGACATCGGCGACGGCCTCGTTGCGGCGTTCAAAATCGAATCGCACAATCATCCGAGTTACGTCGAGCCTTTCCAGGGCGCGACCACCGGCGTCGGTGGCATCCTGCGCGACATTTTCACCATGGGCGCGCGGCCCATCGCGGTGCTTGATTCGCTGCGCTTCGGCGAAATTGCGCCGGGCAAACACACGAGTGCGGAAGAAGCTGCGAAGAATCGCCGCATTCTCGATGGCGTGGTTCGCGGCGTCGGGAGCTATGGAAACTGTTTTGGCGTTCCTACGGTCGGCGGCGAAGTCGCGTTCGAGCCGTGCTATTCGCAAAATCCGCTGGTCAATGCGCTCGCTCTCGGCATCGCCAAAAAAGAGGAAATCTTTCTGGCCAAGGCCAAGGGCATCGGCAATCCCGTGATTTACGTCGGCGCGAAAACCGGGCGCGACGGCATTCACGGTGCATCACTGCTTGCGTCCGCGGAGTTCACCGAAGAATCCCAGCAGAAGCGCCCCAACGTGCAGGTTGGCGATCCCTTCATGGAGAAGCTGTTGCTTGAGGCGTGCCTCGAAGCCATGCAGACCGGCGCCGTCGTCGCGATTCAGGACATGGGCGCCGCCGGGCTCACCTGCTCGACGATGGAAATGGCTTCGCGCGGCGGCACCGGCATTGAGATTGATCTTGCCAAAGTTCCTCAGCGCGAAACCGGCATGACGCCGTACGAAATCATGCTTAGCGAATCGCAGGAGCGCATGCTGCTGGTCGCTGAAAAAGGTCGCGAGCACGAAGTGCTCTCCGTTTTCAAGAAGTGGGGCCTCGATGCCGTGGTTGTTGGCACCGTGATGGAAGGCGGCATCGCGCGCATCAACAACAAAGGCAGAGTTGCCGCGGAAATTCCCGCGCATCCGCTGGCGGAAGAAGGGCCAGTCTACAATCGGCCGATTGCTGCGCCCGCGCCGCGCATCGAATCCGAAAAAGATTGGTTTGCGTTCGCGCCGGAAGGCACGAACCTGACGGGAAATTTCAAAAAGCTGCTCGCTTCGCCAGCGATTGCCTCCAAACGCTGGATCACCGAGCAGTACGACACTTCGGTAAGAACGAACACGCTGGCCGGTCCTGGCGCGAGCGATGCGGCCGTCGTCCGCATCAAGGATCCGAAGACAGGCGCCGTGAAGCGCGCGCTCGCACTGTCTACCGACGGCAATGGCCGCTGGTGCTACTTGAATCCTCGCGTTAGCGCCATGCATGCCGTTGCAGAAGCTGCCCGCAACGTCGCCGCCAGCGGCGCGCGTCCCATCGCCGCCACCAATTGCCTGAACTTCGGCAGCCCGGAAAAACCCGAAGTGATGTGGCAATTTTCCCAGGTCATCGATGGCCTCGGCGAAGCGTGCACTGCGCTCGGCACGCCCATCACCGGTGGCAACGTCAGCTTCTACAATGAAACGCTCGGCAAATCCATTTATCCGACGCCGGTCATTGGCGTCCTCGGCATTCTTGATGACGCATCGCATGTCCTCAAAATCGCCTTCCGCGAAGAAGGCGACGTCATCGTGTTGCTCGACGGGTCGAATCTCTCTGTAGTGGCGCAGCACGCTACGCCACTACAAGGCAATCAGTCGTCCGCGTTCGCCCGCGAATTCTCCTCCAGCGAATACTCCAAAACCATTGCGGGCATTGTCGCTGGCGAACCGCCCGCCATCGACCTCGCCGCCGAAAAACGCCTGATCGATTGCCTCGTCGCCCTCGCTGCCGAAGGCGCCGTGCAATCTGCCCACGACATTTCCGACGGCGGCCTCGCCGTCACCCTCGCCGAATCCTGCTTCGCCTCCGTAGTGGCCGGTCTTCAGACCGGTGCATCTTCTTCTGCCGCGAGCGCCACCCATCTCAGCGCAGCCATCAAACTAGACGGCGACCCAACCGCCGAACACGCGCTCTTCGGCGAACGCGGCGCTCGCGCCATAGTCTCCGTGAAGCCAGCCGCCCTTGCCCGCGTTCTCGATACTGCGAGACAATACCAAGTGGCGGCGCACGAGCTCGGCCAGGTCACCCGCGACGGTTCATTCCGCATCGAACATAAGGGGCGCGCGGTGATCGATGATTCGGTTGAGACACTTCGCGACGCCTGGGCCAATTCTCTCGAACGCACCTTGGCGGCACGATGAGCAATGCCGTAGACAGCGGGCAACGCCTAGTCGTCGGATTCTTTGCCTTTTGTAGTGCGCTCGGACTACTAAACGTTGTGCTGGGGCTACTCGCTAGGACCAAGTGGGGCTTAATTATTGCTCTTGTACAAGGAGTCTTCGCTCTTCTCGCTGCTGCCGCGGCGTGGAACATCTACAGATGGGAGGCAGTCGGCTGGGGCACAAACCCCCAAAGTGGCTTCCACTGGCTGACGGTTGCGCTGGCTTGTGCGATGGTCGCCGTTGTGGTTTGGCTTTGGCTTCCCGAGGTTCGAACTAAGTTCGGTTTGAAGAAGGTCTTTTCGTGAAAAGCGCTTTGAATCTAATTGACGATCATTTTCACGACGAGTGTGGTGTGTTTGGCGTGTTCGGGCACCCCGAAGCGTCGAACCTCGCGTATCTCGGTCTTTACGCGCTGCAGCATCGCGGGCAAGAATCCGCGGGTATCGTTTCCAGCGATGGCACCGAGCTCCACCTGCATCGCGCGATGGGCGAAGTCGAAGAAATTTTTCAGCCCAGCGTGCTCGCGCAACTTCCCGGAAGCCTGGCCATCGGCCACACGCGCTACTCCACCGCCGGCGACAAAGCGCTTCTGAACGCGCAGCCCATCATGATTGACTGCAACAAGGGCAAAGTCGCGCTCGGCCACAACGGCAACCTCACCAACGCCGCGGAGTGGCGCCGCAAGCTCGAGCATCGCGGATCCATTTTTCAAACCAACAGCGACACTGAAGTCATCGTCCACCTGATCGCGCGCTCGCAAGCCCGCAATCTTTCCGGCGCGCTCGGCGACGCGCTCAACCAAGTCGAAGGCGCCTATTCGCTTCTCGTCCTCACGCAGGACGAACTCTACGCCGCCCGCGACCCGCGCGGCTTCCGCCCGCTAGTCCTTGGAAAGCTGACCACGCCCGGCGGCTTCGACTCCTGGCTCGTGGCTTCGGAAACCTGCGCCTTCGATCTCCTCAACGCGCAATACGTGCGCGAGATCGAACCCGGCGAAATGGTGCGCATTTCGAAGATGGGCATCGAGTCCATCCGCTTCGCGCCGGAGAAGCCGCTCCAGCAATGCATTTTCGAGCACGTCTATTTTTCCCGGCCGGACAGCATCATTTTCGGCCGCTCCGTAAACGAAAGCCGCGAAGAGCTGGGCCGCCTGCTCGCCCGAGAGCATCCGGTAGATGCCGACATCGTCGTGCCCGTGCCCGATTCGGGCGTGCCCGCCGCCGTGGGCTACGCACTCGAATCCAAGATTCCGTTTCGCATGGGCCTGATACGCAATCACTACATCGGCCGCACATTCATCGAGCCTTCGCAAGCCATTCGCAATTTCGGCGTGAAGCTCAAGCTGAATCCCATTCGCGGGCTGATCGAAGGCAAGCGCGTCATTCTCGTGGACGACTCCATCGTGCGCGGCACCACCAGCCGCAAAATCGTCCGGATGGTGCGCGAAGCCGGCGCCAAGGAAGTCCACGTCCGCATCAGTTGCCCGCCGACAATTTCGCCCTGCTACTACGGCGTGGACACGCCCACGCGCGAGGAGTTGATCGCCTCGTCCAACAGCCCCGCGGAAATCTGCAAGTTCCTCGGAGCCGATTCGCTCGGCTATGTTTCCCTGCCGGCACTTCGCCGCGCCGTCGGCGATACCGAAAGCAAGTTCTGTACGTCTTGTTATACGGGAGTTTATCCCACGGACCTGGTGCAGCTGGAAGTCCGCGAAAGCACGTCCAATGGAAAGTCCGGTGAAATCGAACATGGCAACGGCAATGAACCCGCGTCCGCAGAGCGGCCGGTGGTGGTGGAACATGAAAGCTGACAAAAAAACAAAAGCAGAAGAAGCCAACCTGCCGGTGAAGACCAAGATTCAGCGCGAGATCATCGCGTGGTTCTGGGTGGGCCTCGCGTTTTTGCTCATCAATGGCACGATCGGCCAGGCGCGCGTGATTCCCTCCGGCTCCATGGAAAATACCCTGCTCATCGGCGATCACCTCATCATGAGCCGCATCGGCTACGACGCCGGCGTGCCATTCACCAATTGGCATGTGCCCCTGTGGCGCAATCCCAAGCGCCAGCAGGTGATCATCTTCAAGCCTCCGTTTGCGCCGGATACGCCCGACTATGTGAAACGCGTCATAGGCCTTCCGGGCGACACCATAGACATTCGTGACGGCGCCGTGTGGGTAAACGGGCAAAAGCTCGTCGAAAAATACACAACGGGTCCCAGCGAGCCTTACGAATTGAAAACGCCGTACAAGGTTCCACCGGATAGTTATTTTGTTATGGGAGACAATCGCGGGAATTCTTACGACAGCCGCTTCTGGGGCCCGGTTCCGCGCAAAGACATTATCGGCACGCCGGTGATGATTTACATGTCGCTGGATGTTTCGCCCGAAGCCTGGGAACCAGGACAGATTCGCGAGCGTTTTTTCGCGTATGCGAACGCACTGCTGCATCCCGGAGTCGTGCGCTGGAAGCGGATCTTCCGGACCTTTTAGTTGGAGTGTTTCACTGAGCAGTGAAGACTTGCGGTAAACGCCGCGCCCCACCGCAGCGTTCGAATGAATTCCTCAGTACGAATGGCGGGCGTCAAGCCTCGCCATCGCCAGATGCGGGAACAAACGGGTCTCTCATGAAATATGCCGATGCGGGAGTGAATATCGCCGTCGCGGACGACGCCAAGCAAAGAATCCGCCACCACGCCAGCCACACGTTTACTCCCGGAGTCCTCAGCGGCATCGGAGGCTTCGGCGCGCTCTTCGCGCTTGACCGCAAAAAGTGGAAGGAGCCCGTGCTGGTTTCCAGCGCCGACGGCGTGGGCACGAAACTCAAAATCGCCATGGCCATGGGCATCCACGCCACCGTCGGCGGCGACCTCGTCAATCATTGCATCAACGACATTCTCGTGCAGGGCGCTGAGCCGCTGTTTTTTCTGGATTACCTGGCGATGGGCAAGCTTGAGCCCGACGTTGTCGAGCAGCTCGTCGAAGGCATGAGCCGCTCGTGCCGCAAAGCGGGCTGCGCCTTGATCGGCGGCGAGACCGCGGAAATGCCAGGATTCTATCCGCCCGGCGAATACGATCTCGCCGGCTTCATAGTGGGCGCGGTCGAGCGCAAAAAACTCTTGACGGGAAAGAACGTGACCGCGGGGGACGCGCTAATCGCTTTGCCTTCCGCGGGATTGCACACCAACGGCTACTCCCTCGCGCGCAAACTAGTGTTCGAAGTGGCCAAGCTGAAGCCGGACACCTACGTCGCCGACGTCGGAAACAAAATTGGCGCGGAGCTTTTGAAGCCGCACCTGTGTTATGCGCCTGCTTTGAAAAATATCCTCGCGCGCGGATGGGTCTCCGCCATGGCGCACATCACCGGCGGCGGCATCCCCGGGAATCTGCCGCGCGTGCTGCCCAACGGGGTGAAGGCGGAGATTGATTTGGCGTCCTGGCCTGTGCCGGCGATCTTCAAGTATTTGGCGAAGCTCGGAGCGATTGATACCGACGAGCTGCTGCAATCGTTCAATATGGGCGTGGGAATGATTCTCGTCGTTCCGCCGCAAAATGTGAAACTCGTGGAAGCCGACCTCAAAAAGCGCCGCGAAAAATTCTTCCGCATCGGCCGTATCGAGCGCGGCGAATCCGGCAAGCCTCGCGTTACCTACTCGGGCTCTCTCGGTCTTACCTAGCACACCATCTGCGTCAGGCGGCATTCAGTGCCGCGCGCTTCGCTCCACCGGCGTCCAGAACGGCTGCTTCGTGGCCACAAACTCGATCGGAACATCTTTCAAAAAGGTCTTCAGCCATCTGGCGCATTCTTCCATTCCGGCCTGCTCGGACGGCACGTGCCCGATCACGATCAGCGCCTTCCTCTTTCCTTCCGTCACTGCGTCCGCTGCGTACTCCACCGTTTCCCATTCCCGCGTTTCGCCCACCAACAGCACTTCGACGTTTTCCAGCTCCAGCGCATGCGTTTCTCGTTCGAATCCCGCAGAGCCCGGGCTCAGCGCCAGCCTCGTCACTTTCATCTCCGGATTTCCGACCACGCGCAGCACCGGCGTCTCCAGTAGCTTCGCCACGTCCGCCGCCAGCTTCCCGAGCGTAATCTCCGGCACCGTGAAAAGGTGCGGGTTCTCCGCGCTCTGATATTTTTCCCATCCGAGTGCCTTCACCATTCCCGCAAGAATCCCGTCTGGATTTCTCCGGTGCCAGTGATCGTGAAATCGCCAGATGACGAGGCCGTTTTTTTCGATGAACGCCTGCTTCTCCTTCCACACCGCGTCGCTTTCCTCCATCCCTTGCGGCTGGTCGAGATGATTGTAAAACGTCGGCTCGTGCGTGATGATCAGGTTCTGCCCGTTCGCCGCAGCGCGCTGCAGCACTTCCAGCGTCGCCATCATCGTCACCGCAATTCCCGACACGCGCGTCTCCGTATTTCCCGCCTTAAACGTATCCACGGTCTCCGCCTGCCATGGCACGCCAACGTGTGCCTGGATCGCTGCAACCACTTCTCGCGCCGTCGGTCTCTTCTCTTGTGCCACTGTCCGCGGGCTACACATTGCGACTCCAACGAGGCCCACTAAAATCAATCCCGACTTTCGCATCTTCCTCACGATCCTCTCCTTCTTACGAATCACGCCGCGCATTCCGCGTTCCCCTTAGACTTTCTTCTCTTCGCACGCGTACTCTGGGTTCTTCGCTGGCGCTCTCCACTTTATCTCCCGCGCAACGCGCTTTAGCCATTTCCGTTCGGTTTCAAACTGTTCAATCATCAAGCTCACCATCCACACCGCCTCATGATGTGGATGTCCGACTTCCTTCAGAATCGAATCGAGCGTTTCTTTTTCTCGCGCGAGCTCCCGTTCCAGAAACTCCCCTCTTCGCCGCAATTGTTGCCGCACCGCCTCCGGCGTAGCCTGCCAGGAAAGTCCCAGCCACGTCAAAAACGCCGGCCGGTCCCTCTGCGTCGTCCACTCTTCGCGTGCCAGCGCGAGTGCCAGCGCCGCGCGCCCCTTTGCCGTCGTTTCGAACGTGCTGCGCTCTGGCCCGGCGGCTGGCTCGCCCGTTTCGAAGCGCCGAATCAGCCCTGCGCGCGCCAGTTTCTCGAGCGAATAGTACACCTGTGGCCGGGACAGGTTCGCCCAGTCCCGAATTTCGCGCCGTTCCAGCTCCAGATTCGCCTGATACCCATGCATCGCCCGCTCGGCGAGCAAGCTAAGGAGCACCAGATCCGGCGTGGTCAGCGCCAACTTTCGACGAGCCTGCACATTTCGCTTCGGTGCCTCTGCGCTCCTCACCGTTCTCCACGTCTCCGCGTTATCGTTTCTCTTCATTTTTTTGCCGTCTTGCGCTTTCTGCTCCAATACCACCATTGACACTGTTCCACCGGCAGCCGCGGATTGCGCGCCTGCGCCACCGCCGCGCAAAACGTATCCAGCACGCACGGATCCTGCCGCTGGCCGACCAGGCGGCCCAGTCGTTCGTACATGCGCTGCGGATTCTGCCGCGCCAACTGTTTCATGTTGCGAATCCCCAGCATCTCAAAGTCGCGCAGCATCGCCGGACCAATGGAGATCAGGTCTGCCAACTGCCGGGTGTTCTTGGCCATAAGAATCTCCTTGACTTGCTTCCTTGCTCTTTCTATTCTTATCTAGTCTAAACAAGACTAGTGGCTTCGTCAAGGAGAAATTTCCCATGCGCACTTTCACTCTTTCCTTCTCCGTTCTCGCGCTGTTTTTCGGTTTCCCGTTTCTACAATCCAATTCCTCACAGGAGATCAAATCCATGAACGTCAAGCGCATCACCCCGGTCCTGCTCGTCAAGGAGATCGAGCCTCTCGTGCCCTTTTGGGTCGACCGCCTCGGCTTCACCAAAACGATTGAAGTTCCGGACGGCAACAAACTCGGCTTTGTCGCGTTCCAGAAAGGCGCGGCGGAAGTGATGTACCAGACCTACGCCAGCGTGGAAAAAGACGCCCCGCCCGCGATGTCCGCGGAGGCCCGCAAAGGCCCTACCTATTTGTATATGGAGGTGGACAATCTAGACGCTGCCCTCGCCGGGATGAAGGACGTCAAGAAAGTCATGCCGGAACGCACCGCCTTTTACGGCATGAGGGAATTCGCGGTGCAAGATCCCGGCGGGCACTTCATCACGTTCGCCCAGGCCGTCGCGGCCCCGCAGCACTAGAACGCCGGCTGTCACCGGGCCCCCAACCTATTCCATTGATAGGGCTTAAGTCGGCGCGGGAAAGGCCTACAACTCTTTCCCTTACCGGGGGTTTAATCAAGTACAGGGGGCGCTTCAGACTAACCTGAAGCACCAGTAGGCCTTTCAGATCCAGTTAGGTTTAGAGCAAGTCTTGCGGATCTGACGAAAGGTCTAAAATGCGCTATCTAAAATATCTCGCCTTACTTGGCATTCTCCTATTTACCGCAAGCTACTCCCAGGCTCAAGTTTCCGTCGGCATCGGAGTCGGTCCGGACTACGGCTACGCCGGCGTGGCTCCCGTTTGCCCCTACGGCTACTACAGCTACTACCCCTACGCTTGCGCGCCGTACGGCTTCTACGGTCCTGACTACTTCATCAGCGGTGTCTTTATCGGTGCCGGCCCGTGGTACAACGGCTACTATGGCCGTGGTGGATACGGCTACTCCGGACGCGGATACGGCCGAGGTTATGACAACGGCCGCAACTACGGGCGTGGCGGCTATGGCAACGGCTATTCCGGCCGCAACAACGGCAACTATGGACGCGGCAACAGCTATTCCGGCCGCAATGACGGCAGCTACGGACGCGGCAACGGGAACTCCGGCCACAACAATGGTTACTCCGGTCGTGGCAATGGCAACTCCCGGCCTAGTGGACACGGTTACAGTGGCGGAAGTGGACGCAGCTCCAGCGGCGGTGGCAATCATGGCGGTCGCGGGGGCGAAGGATCTCACGGCAACGGCGGCGGGGAATCCCGCGGCGGCGGACATCGGTAATTCACACTGATTCTTACAACAACGAACAGGAACGGCTGACAGCAAACGCTGTCAGCCGTTTTCCATTGTGAGTGCAAATTTTGCTTGCAGTTGGAGACAATCCAATCCTGCTGCTACCGCGCACCAATTTTCTCTTCTCACGGATAACGGGTCACTGTTTGCTTGGCGCGGGCTGCGGCGGGGGCCGTCGCTCTATTTCCGTGGGCACGGCAATCGAACGAGCACCGTTCTTGCCAACCGAGCGCACGGCAAAAAAGTGATTGTCCGTGGAAACGCCTTTCAAGACCGTTTCGCCGGGAGATGCCACAAAGTCGTACACTGTCCAGCGCGGATCGCTGGTTTCGCGCCACAGGATTTCGAATCCCGCGCGCTCGGCATCCTCTTCAGCGGCCCAAGATACTTTCGCATCCGGCGTGACTGCACCGGTTAATTTCGCATTGGTTGGCGGAGCAGGAGCCAGCGCCAGTTGCCGCAGTGCTTCCGCATTGTCCCGCGCAACGTCACCCATGAACGTAAAGTTGAGATACTTCTCAAAGTCCCCGTATTCGATTCCGTTTTCCGTGCGCGGCGTCTGGTGCTGGTGATTGTAGTCCTCGAGCGGTTCCGTGAAGCGCACCGCGGGCAGCCCCGCTTTGTAGAAAGGATAATGATCGCCGCCGCGCCCATAGCGGTCTACGCGGAAGATCAGGCGAATCGCTGAACGCCCATCGATCTCCTCGACGGCGCGCGCCAACTCGCGCGAAGGCGAATCCGCGTCGTCAATTTCTCCATTGCCGGAAAAAACCCGCACACGATGCGGCGCGCGCGCCGCCGGATCCGCGCCCACAATGTCATCGTCCAGCATTCCGCCCACGGTATAGCCCTGTTGCTTCGCCCAATCCACAAGGTGCGTGCTTCCAAGCAGCCCCTGTTCTTCCCCGGAAACCGCGACGAACAATATCGTCGCGCGGTACGTCCCGCGCCCGTTTGGTCCGGCTTTGCTCAGTAGCCGTGCGCACTCCACGCTCACCGCCACTCCTGAACCATCGTCATCCGCTCCCGGAGCATCCGCTTCTGGATCCATCACGTTCGAAGGCCGTGAATCAAAATGTCCGGACACAATGAAAATGGTCTTCGCCAACTTGGGATCGGAGCCGGGAAGTATCGCGTACACGTTTTCAAGCGGAATTGGCTTGTCAGACGTCCGCGCCGACGTGGATTCAAATTTATCCACGACCACCTGCAATTTCCCATTCGAATCCTTCGCTATCTCATTGAGCCGCGCCACGATTGCGTCGCGCCCGCATCCTGCGCCACGCTTCGCATCCGTCCACGAGGAAAGCGTCAGCCGCGTCCCACACGCCACAAGTTTCGCAATCAGCGCGCGCATCGATTTTTCATCCACCGACGCCCGCGCAATTCTGCCCGCTGGCCGCGGCAAAATCTTTGCTTGCGGCTTACCCTGTGTCGGTTCCGCTGGATCTCTCGGCTTTGCCGTCTGCGCGTCGACAGCAATTCCTCCAAAAGCGAGAATGAACACCGCCAAGACCACGGTCTTTAAGATCTGCTTACTAAGTTTGCTTTTCTGCTCTGCCATTGTCTGTTTTCCCCGAATTGGATTGTTCGCCGATGAGACCGGCATTCTATCGCGAAACGGAGATTTTTATGGAGTGCGGCAGCCTGGCAGCCGCTTTTCTGCGCAACGGATGGAATGTCACCGCTCCAAACCACGGGCAAGCGTCCCTTTTCTTCCAAAATTGACTTCCATCCCGATACTCTGGAATCATCCCATGCGTACTTAAATCCATCGGCAGCGTGGGCTCCCGTCTTTCGGGACCAAACGCCTCTCCATTGCTCCACGAAAGGGAACTCCGGATGGTAGCTGGCATTCGCACCCGTGACCTCCGCAAGGTCTACACCTCCGCTCCTCCCGTGGGAGCAGGCACGGGCGGCTTTTCGTTTAGCGGGCCGAAAGCCAAGGGCAAGCAGCCCAAGCCCAACATCGTAGCCCTCGACGGCATTTCGCTCGACATCGCCTCGGGAGAAATCTTTTGCCTCTTGGGACCCAACGGCGCCGGAAAGTCCACCACCGTCGGCGTCCTGACCACCCGCGTGCGCCCGACCAGCGGCCAGGCCTTCATCGGCGAACACGACGTCTGGCAAGAACAAGTCGCCGTCAAGCGCCTCATTGGCGTCGTGGCCCAGCGCCCCAATCTCGATTTTTCTCTTACGGCTCGTGAAATCCTGGCGTTCCACGGTGCCTACTTCGGCCTTTCTTCGCACGAACGCGCCAAACGCGCCGAAGCCCTTCTCGAGCGCTTCAAGCTGACGGATCGCGCCGATCAAATGGTTCGCGGCTTCTCCGGCGGCATGATGCAGCGCCTCTCCATCGCGCGCGCCATGATGCACGATCCGCAAGTCCTCTTCCTGGACGAGCCCAGCGCCGGCTTGGACCCGCAAACCCGCTTGCTCCTTTGGGAAATCATCCGTGAGTACAACCAGAGCGGCAAAACCATTCTGCTGACCACTCACAACATGGAAGAAGCCGACGCGCTCTGTAAGCGACTCGCGATTGTGGATCATGGCCGCGTCATCGCTCTGGGTACGCCGCAAGAACTGAAGGCTTCCGTTCCGGGAGGATTCCTGCTTCGCCTCCGCTTTGGCCATCATTCGCCCGATTTGCTCGAACGCTTTCGCTCTCTGGCGGGCGTCCGGGAAGTTCGCGCGACCGACAATAACAGCGCCGATCTCTACGCCGACCGCGGCGGCTCGCTCGTTCCAGAAATTGCCAATCTCGCTTCCGCCGGCAGCGTCGAATTGTGCGATGTGCACATCTCCGACCCCAGCCTGGAAAACCTCTTTCTGCACCATACTGGAAGGAGCTTGCGCGAATGAACTGGAAGGCCTTTTTCGCCATGCTGGCGCGCGATGCGCACGTCGCCCGCCGCAATTTCGTCGCGCTGCTATTGCAAACTTTTTTGCAGCCGCTGATGTTTGTCTTCATTTTCGGCCGCGTGATGGTCGGCAGCGGCTACATGCCGCCGTCCTACAAAAGCCTCCTGCTCCCTGGAATCATGGCTATCTGCATGGTCGGCACGGGCATTTGGGCCGTGGCCATGCCGTTGATCGCCGAGTTTCAGTTCACGCGCGAGATCGAAGACCGGCTGCTGGCTCCCATGGACATCTCCTGGCTGGCCGTTGAAAAAGTTGTCGCCGGCACGCTGCAAGCACTGGCCGCCGGCCTGATGGTCATCCCTGCTGCGTGGTTGCTGCTTCGCCCGGGCGTCGATTTGAACGTGCCCCACCCGCTGCTCTTCACGGTGGTGGCCTTGCTCGTGGCGCTCTTTTCCGCAACCGGCGGACTCGCCCTCGGGTGCAGCGTGGAGCAGACCCACATCGGCTTGATGTTCAGCCTGGTGGTTGCGCCGATGATCTTTTTCGGCTGCACCTACTATCCCTGGAGCGCTCTCGAAAAATTCCCCATCCTCCAGAAAGCCGTGCTCGTCAATCCGCTCGTGTACGCCAGCGAAGGATTGCGCGGAACCCTGGTGCCTCAGTTCCCGCATCTCCCGATGCTGGCCGTGATGGTGGGCTTGATATTCTTCAACGTCTTGCTCTTCGCCACCGGCCTCCGCAAATTCCACGGCAAAGCCGTCACCTGAGTTCGACGGCCCCGCTCTTGCCCTGGTTTACATCGGACAACGTGTTGTCCCGATTTTGCCCATCATCGCAGATGTGCTAATTTTCTTTGTTCATGAAGAAACGCATAGGCGTGCTGTTAAGCGGGCGCGGCTCGAACTTCGAGGCCTTGGCGGAAAGCGTCGCAGCCGGCCGCATCCTGGACGCGGAAATCGCCATCGTCGTCAGCAATCGCGAAGGCGCGCCCGGAATCCAGCGGGCCGAGTCGCGCGGCATTCGAACGCGCGTGATTCCTTCGAAAGGCCTGGAGCGCGAAACCTATGACCGGCAGGTCGTTGCCGTCCTGAACGAGCACAAAGTGGACTTGATCTGTCTCGCGGGATACATGCGCCTGCTTTCGCCCTTTTTTGTGGCGGCGTTCCCGAGCCGCATTCTGAATATTCATCCGTCCCTTTTGCCTTCGTTTCCTGGACTGGAATCGCAGCGTCAGGCCCTCGAATACGGAGTGAAGTTCGCCGGCTGCACCGTGCACTTCGTGGATGAAAATCTCGATGCCGGACCAATCGTGCTGCAAGCCGTCGTCCCCGTGCTCGATAACGATACGGAAGCGTCGCTCTCCGAAAAAATTCTGAAGGAAGAACACCGCATCTACTCGCAGGCAGTGAACATCGTGCTCGAAGGGAAATTCAAAATCGCAGGCCGCCGCGTGATTCGCACGAATTGAACAACTCTATGGCGCAAACGCACTTCAAACCGGTGGATGAACAGCTCGCCTACCTGAAAAAAGGCGTCGCCGAAATCATTCGCGAGGAAGATCTGAAGGCCAAGCTCGAACAGTCCGCAAAGACTGGAAAACCTATGCGCGTGTATTTGGGCGTTGATCCGACCGCGCCGGATATTCATCTGGGGCACACCGTGGTCCTTCGCAAGCTGAAACACTTTCAGGACCTCGGGCACACCGCAATTTTCCTGATTGGCGATTTCTCGGCGATGATCGGCGACCCCACCGGGCAATCCGAGACCCGTCCGCCGCTCACCCGCGAACAGGTGGACGCCAACTCCAAGACTTATCTCGCGCAAGTATTCAAACTCCTTGATCCCCAGAAAACGGAAGTCCGCCACAACAGCGAGTGGCTCGAAAAGCTCTCCAGCTACGACGTTGTGCGGCTGTGCGGACATTACCGCCTGGCGCGCATGCTCGAACGCGAGGATTTTCGTTCGCGGTTGAACAACAACCAGCCGATCTCCGTTCACGAGCTTCTCTATCCGCTTTTAACCGCGTACGACGCCGTGGCGCTCCAGTCCGATGTCGAAATCGGTGCGACCGAACAGAAATTCAATCTGCTGGTCCACCGCGACATCCAGCGCGAGTACGGCTTGGCCTCCGAAGTGGCGCTGACCATGCCCATCCTCGTCGGCCTCGACGGCCACCGCAAAATGTCCAAGAGCCTCGGCAACTACGTGGGCATCACCGAAGCTCCCGGCGAAATGTTCGGCAAAATGATGTCTATCCCCGACGAACTCATGTGGTCGTACTACGAATTGGTGACCGACCGGACACCGCAGGAGATCGCGGCACTGAAAAAAGAAGTGTCCGGCGGCGCTCTACACCCCATGGATTTGAAAATGAAGCTGGCTCAGGAAGTGATCGCTGACTTCCACGGCGAAGACGCCGCGCGCAAAGCCGCCGAAAACTTCCAGCGCGTTTTCCGCGACCGTCAGGCGCCGGAGGAAGCACCCGTCATAAAGTTGCCAAAAG
>Ga0206952_10068_pt1 | contig 33821 bp, 31 predicted proteins | sample Alteio_BWOrgHeat_39_FD_152966 | JGI IMG/M metagenome (GOLD analysis project Ga0206952, IMG submission 152966) | Enriched cells from forest soil in Barre Woods Harvard Forest LTER site, Petersham, Massachusetts, United States -... | ecosystem: Environmental > Terrestrial > Soil > Temperate forest >... | reverse complement strand
TTTTATTATGAACATTTATTCAGCTTTTAAATACTTCGCCTGCATTAAAAATTTTAGATCAGTATAATTATTAAGAACAATCAATTTGACGCTTTGCTATAATCAAATTTTAAAATTAAACCAGATTGTTTTGCTTAACGTGTAAACTTTACACATATTTGCTTAACAAATTTCAGCTTGCAATATGAAAAAAATTTTACTTCCCTTCTTGCTGCTTTTTATTGTAAAAGCCAACGCACAATTGTTGTCGTGGACGCCTGACTTTATACAGGAAAGTTCAACACCTGTTACAATTACCATGAATGCAAATTATGGTAACAAAGGCTTATTGAATTATACGCCAACAACTGATGTGTATGTCCATATTGGTGTAATTACAAACTTAAGTACATCATCGAGCGATTGGAAATACGTGAAGTTTACATGGGGAACAACTGATGCCAATGCTCAATGCACTTATCTTAACAATAACCAATGGAAGTATACAATCACTGGTGGTTTACGCACTTTTTTTGGCATTACTAATTCAGGAGAAACAATAAAAAAAATAGCCATTTTATTTCGCAATGGTTCAGGCTCAAGTGTTGAGCGCAATGCACATGACAGTGATATGTATGTGCCTGTTTATGACAACGGCTTATATGCAAGAATTGATGTGCCTTATCAACAACCTTTATATAAACCAATACCGGAACCACTAACAAAGAATGTTGGTGATCCACTTAGCATTACCATGAAAGCAAGTAAGAGCAGCACGTTAAGTATTTTATTTAATGGAACACAAATAGCAACAGGAAGCGGCACAAGTCTTAATGGTAACACAACTATAACTGCAACAGGCAATCAAACCATTGTTGCTAAAGCAGTAAACGGAACAACTGCAACAGACACAATGAAGTTTATCGTTAATCAATCAGTAACAGTTGCACCAATACCTGCAGGTGATACCGATGGTATTAATTATGAAAAAGGTGACACTTCCGTTGTGCTGGTTTTATATGCGCCGCTAAAACAAAATATTTATGTGGAAGGAGATTTTAATAACTGGCAGGTTTCACCAAATTATTTTATGAAGGTAACGCCGGATAAACAACGTTTCTGGATCCGCATTCATGGCTTAACGCCGGGCACTGAATATGCTTATCAGTATTTAATTGATGGCACATTAAAAGTTGCAGATTATAACTGTGAGAAAATATTAGATCCAAACAATGATCAATTCATTTCATCAACAACTTATCCAAATCTCAAACCTTATCCAACAGGTAAAACTACCGGCATTGTAAGTGTATTGCAAACAAAAAAACCTGCATACACATGGCAGGTAAATAATTTTTCAAGACCAAATAAGCAAAACCTTGTGGTGTATGAATTACTGGTAAGAGATTTTACTGCTGCCGGCAATTTTCAAACTTTGATTGATACATTAAGCTATTTGCAAAGGCTTGGTGTAAATGCTATTGAAGTTATGCCGTTCAGCAATTTTGAAAATCGTAATAGCTGGGGTTATGATCCTAATTTTTATTTCGCGCCGGATAAATTTTACGGACCTGAAAATATTGTAAAGAAATTTATAGATGAATGTCACAAACGCGGCATGGCTGTAATTATGGATATGGTAATGAATCATTCTTTCGGTTCATCGCCAATGGTGCAAATGTATTGGGATGCGTCAAAAAATGTTCCTTCAACAGAAAATCCATGGTTCAATCAATACCCAACACATCCGTTCAATGTAGGTTATGATTTTAACCATGAAAGCACAGCCACACAAGACTTCACACACCGCGTAATTGATTTTTGGTTGAAAAATTATAAGATAGATGGTTTCCGTTGGGATCTTGCCGGTGGTTTTACACAAAAACAAAGCTGCGACGCAACCGGTAATAATTGTAATGAAAGTAATTGGGAAGCTTATGATGCAAGCCGCATCAACATCTGGGAAAGATATTATAATGATATGCAAACTGCATCAACAAATAGCTATTGTATTTTGGAAATTTTTGTTGATCATGGCGAAGAAACAGTAGAAACAAATTACGGAATGATGGTTTGGGGAAATGAAAATTATAATTATAACCAGGCAACAATGGGTTATAAAGATGGTTGGGATTTCAGCGGTGGTATCTATAAAAATTACGGATTTACGCAACCCAATTTAGTTACATACATGGAAAGCCATGATGAAGAAAGACTGCAATGGAAAAATGAACAATATGGAGCCGGCAGCGGAAGTTATAATGTAAAAAATATTCCTACAGGTTTAACAAGAGATGGAATGGCTGCAGCATTTTGGGCGATGCAACCGGGACCAAAAATGTTGTGGGAATTTGGTGAATTGGGTTATGATCTTTCTATTAATCGTTGTGGTGATGGCAGCATAAATAACAACTGCCGTTTAGATCCAAAGCCACCGCATTGGGAATATTATAACGATGCAAACAGAAAGGCTTTGTATGATGTTTATACAAACCTTATTCACTTAAAATTATATCCCGATTATTCATCCACATTTATTAACGGAAACATCAATTATAATCTTTCTGACTCTGTAAAATGGGAAAACATTACTGGTACAAATTTACAGGTAATGGTGTTTGGCAATTTTGGTGTGAACGCAAAAACAGCAACTGTAACATTTCCATCAACAGGTAAATGGTATAGTTATTTAGGCACAGGAACAATTAATATCACTTCAACATCTTATTCAGTTACATTACAACCTGGCGAGTATTATGTGTACACAAACAAAGATGTAAAAGCGCAGGTTTTAGCTGTAAACTGGTTAAGCTTTACTGCACAAAAAACAGGCGCGCATACTGTGCTGTTAAACTGGTCAGCGCAAAGTGAATCAATTAACGATCACTTTGAGATTGAACGCAGTAATAATGGCGTTTCATTTATAAAAATTGCAAGTATGAATGCTTTGCAATCAAATACAGCGCAGCCTTATTCTTATCCTGATAATGCGCCTTTAAATGGTATAAGTTATTACCGCATTAAGCAGGTTGATAAAGATGGTAGCTACCAATATTCATCCATACAAAAAATAAATCTGGCAGATATTGTTAAGCTTTGGAATATTTATCCGAATCCCGCAAAGAACAATGCAACTGTTTATGCATTGAGTAATTATGCCAGGGCAGATATTTCTGTAAGTGATATGAACGGAAAGATAGTATATCACTATACAACAAATAATATTATTGCCAATCAGTCAATAACAATTCCTGTTACGCAATTGGGCAAAGGCGTGTATGTAATTAAAATTGCAACTGAGCAAAATACATATACACAAAAATTAATTGTTGAATAAGATAAAGATTTTTTAAATCTTACGTATATATTTATACCTTAAACAGCAGAGGGTGCCTCTGCTGTTTAATTTTTATAATTACTTTACAAATTTATCTTGGTACTCACCAACAATTTTTATTTACCCAATAAACTACCATGAAAAAAAACTTATTTGTGATTATTGCGCTGTTTTATGCGCTTTCAGCAGTTGCCCAAAACAATTACTGGAAGCCGGTTATTTCAAATGATGTAACGTCTTTTACAAAAGGAAGAGAGTTGTTTCCTGGTTCTTTCAAACCAGCTAATTATAAACTGTTCACTTTAAATGAAAATATTTTTGCGGCTTTATTAAAACAATCGCCATATGAAAGCATTACGCCTGCTGAACGATCAAATTTTATTGTTACAATTCCTGTTGCTGATGGAAGCACCGAGCAATTTCGCATTACAGAATCTCCTGTAATGCAGCCTAAGTTGCAGGCAAAGCATCCTGACATTAGAACTTATTTAGGACAAGGTGTTAACGATCATTCTTCTGTTATCAGGTTCGATTTTTCCCCCTATGGTTTTCATGCCATTATTATTTCGCCAAAAAGAAGCACGATTTATATAAACCCGATAACAAATGCAAAAGGTTTATATACTGTTTTTGACAGAAGTAATATTGCCCAGGAGCAGCAGGTATTTGATTGCAACGTTGATAAAGTTTTAGGAAGTCAAATACAAGGAACTGAAAAAACAGCAATAGCATCTGACGGCAGATTAAGAACATATCGTTTTGCAGTGGCATCAGGCGGAGAATTTTCTCAGAAATTTTTAAATGGCACAGAATCTTCTGATGCACAAAGAAAAGCAAAAGTACTGGCAGCCTTAGTTACAGACCTTATTCGTACAGATGTAATTTTTGAAGCTGATTTTGGCGTACACTTGAACTATGTAGATAATGAAGACACCATTATCTTTTTAAACGGCACTACTGATCCATTTTTAAGTAGTCCTTCGGGGTACAGCAGCGGTAAATGGAATATGCAATCCCAACAAGCGCTTGATGCATACATTGGCACTGCAAATTATGATGTAGGCCATTTATTAATGGGCTATGCAACAGGTGGTAATGCTGGCTGCATTGGCTGTGTGTGCAGCGCCCCGGAAAAAGGTTCAGGGGTTACAGGTTTTACTACTAATTTAACCAACGACCCTTTTATAGTTGATTTCTGGGATCATGAAATTGGCCACCAGTTTGGCGCTAACCATACATTTGATTTTAACTATGAAGGCAGCGGTGCACAAATGGAACCCGGCAGCGGCTCAACAATTATGGGCTATGCCGGAACTACAGGCACATACGACATTCAACCACACAGCGATCCTTATTTTCATGCAATAAGCATTCTGCAGATTGATAATTATATAACCAGGGGAGCCGGCAGTGCTTGTGCTATTTTATCACCTAATCATGATGCTGCACCTACCGCAAAAGCAGGTGCGGATTATACAATTCCCAAATCAACACCGTTTGTACTAACAGCAACAAGCACAGATGCTGACCAAGATAGTTTAACATACTGCTGGGAACAGACCAACAGCTTTGTAAACGGAACATCCAGTAAATTTCCAAGTGCAACCGCAACCACAGGCCCAGCCTTTCGTTCATTCACCCCCGTCATTTCTAATCAACGTACATTCCCCGCATTAAACAGCATTTTAAATGGGACCAACGGAAATAAATGGGAAGTTTTACCTGGTGTAAGCAGAACGCTTAATTTCAGGATAACGGTACGTGACAATCATCCGGGCGGCGGCCGAACCAAAAGCGATGATATGATTGTGCATGTTGATTCCGGTTCCGGGCCTTTTACAGTTACATTGCCAAACACTACTATAACCTGGCATGCAGGAGATACAAAAAAGGTATTATGGGATGTAGCCAATACGAATGCAGCTCCGGTAAGTTGTGCTAAAGTAAGAATATTGCTTTCAACAGATGGCGGCCAAACATTCAACATTACATTGGTAAATTCAACGCCTAACGATGGGCTGGCACACGTTACTGTACCAGATGGTGTTAACACAAAAACTGCAAGAGTAAAAATAGAAGCTATTGGCAATATTTTCTTTGATATTTCTGATGCAGATTTCACGATAAAACCATCTGCTGGTTTTGCAAGTGTTGATGCAAATGCTGCCGCAACTTCAATTGATAGCAAAGCAAAGGTGCAGCCTAACCCTGCAAAGGATTTTACAACGGTTATGTTTAACGCATCTTCAAATACCTGTAATCTTACTTTAAGTAATGCAAACGGTAAAATAGTTTACAGCAGAACGGTAAACACTATTTATAAGGGAATAACTGAAAAAATTTCTCTTGCTGGTTTAAGCAAGGGGATTTATTTCCTTAACATCACAACAGATAAAGGAGCACAAACTGAAAAAATTATTGTTCAATAATTTTCATTTGAATAATCACAAAAATGCCTCGTTTAAAGCGAGGCATTTTTGTGATAAGGGTTATAATAAATTATTTTTCGAAGACCAATGCTTCTGCATTTGCACCAAGATCTTTTAAAGTATCTAAAATGGCTTTGGTAAAGTCATCCGGGCCGCATACATAAAAATTCTGATGGAAATCTTTAATCTCTCTTTGCAAAAAAATTTTATCAATGTGTCCATTGTAATAATCAGTATCTGGCTGCCGCGTAATGATGTTAATAAAATTTTTGCCTAACATATTTTCAAACTCCTCTTTTAAAATAATATCTGCTTCGGTTTTGTTGGAAAATAGCAGCACATTATTTCCAATCTTATTTTGTTTATAAAGATGGCGAAATATAGAAATGAACGGAGTAATGCCAGCACCACCGGCAATAAACACGCCTTCTCCTTTATATTCTATTGCCCCCCACGCATCAGAGATTTCAAACTGCTCTCCTGTTCCTATTGTGTTAAGTTGATATGTAAGCCCCTTGGGATTACTATATAATTTTATGGTAAATTCAAGATAGCTATCATCAGGTAAACAGGTAAAAGTAAAAGGGTGCTTATTGTTTTTCCAGCCATCTTTGTTTAAAGAAAGATCAGTTGCCTGCCCGGGCATAAAAGAAAAAGTTTCCGGTTTGGTAACGCGAAAAGTTTTTACATTATGCGTTCTCGGAATTATTTCTTTTACTGTTACTATATAATTACTCATAATTACTATTTAGAATGAATCTAATTTTTTCAACCATTAAATTCCAATCTTTTCATTCACAATCTTCAAAATTTCTGCTTCAGTCAAAATTGTTTTGTCTTCTATTTCTTTTCCTTTTGCAACAATATCATCAACAAAATTTTTATCATCATAATCAGCGGCATTAATACGCACATTCATAAATGCGCCCATCACAGCACTGCGTGCACACAATGCGCCAACACCTGCATCAGAAACAGAATTCGGGTTGCCGGTTTCAGCCATTGCTTTAATTACTTCCATACTTTTATAAGCCAACTGCATCACTTTAAATGGAACTTCAATCGCAAATTTTGTTGCTTCCTGTATTGCTTGTTTGCGCACCTGCTTTTCTTCATCCGTTGATTTAGATAAACTCATTGCTCTCATTATTTGATTGAATGCCCTTGTATCTGCATCAACCAATTTCAATAATTCATTTTTATACTCCTGACCTTTATCTGCCCAATCACTGAACGCTGACCAACGCTCATCCCAGCCAGGTTTATGTGATGAAAGATTTGCTACCATTGTTGCTAATGAAACTCCTAAAGCGCCAACATACGCAGCAATAGAACCTCCGCCGGGTGCCGCGCTTTCGCTGGCTGTTTCATCAGCAAAATCAGAAAGTGTTGAATTGATAAGTTTACTATCCATTTTATCCTTTAATAAATATTCAATTATTCTGTCTTCCGGTTTAAAAGGTGCAAGCTCATCCAATCCCATTGATTTAATTGCGATTCTTATTAATTCTTTTTCGGAAACACCTGTTGAACGTTGCTGCTTTTCTAAAAAATATTTTCCTGCACTAATCATTGATTGCAAAGGCACTAAACCAACCAATTCACTTCCAGTTACGCGAATACCACGTGCATCTGCTTTTTTACACACTTCATCAAATGCTATATGCAAAGGCGTTACACCAATGTTTGTTAAGTTCATTGAAATTTGTGCAATGCCATATTCTTCAATAAACCAACCGATGGCTTTTACACTTTTTAAACTGCCGGGAATTGTCACTGGCTTTCCGTTTTCATCTAAAACATTTTTACCATTTTCTTTTTTTGTACGGCCCGCTTCCCGTACATCGAACGCAATTGCATTTGCACGGCGAATAGACGTTGTATTAAGATTTACATTATAAGCAATTAAAAAATCTCTTGCACCAATTACGGTTGCTCCGCGTTTTGCATCAAATTCCTGCGGACCAAAATCAGGTTTCCATTCCGCTAATTTTATCTTCTTAAAAAAGCCTTCATATTCACCTGCGCGAATAATGGATAAATTATTTCTGAGTTTATCTTTCTGCGCATGCTCGTATAAATAAACAGGAATCAGTAAATCTTCACCAATCATTTTTGCAAGCTCATGTGCATACGCAACTGTTTCTTCCATAGTAATATTTGCAACAGGAATTAAAGGACAAACATCGGTTGCACCCATACGCGGATGTTCTCCTTTATGTTTGCTCATATCAATCAATTCGCCTGCTTTTTTTATGGCTTTAAACGCAGCTTGTACAACAGCTTTTGGTTCGCCTACAAAAGTTACAACCGTTCTGTTTGTTGCTTTTCCTGCATCAACATTTAATAACCGAACACCATCAACAGTTTCAATTTCATCTGTAATTTGTTTGATGATGTTGAGATCATTTCCTTCGCTAAAGTTGGGAACGCATTCTATTAATTGTTGCATGCAATTGTTTTAAAAAGCTAAGATATTCTTTGTGCAAATAATGAATGAAGAAGAATTTTATATACAAACTGTAGGAATTCTATTAAGCTCCGTTGTGTCACTCCTTTGTACTGCATGAATACTATTCATCAGGCTTCTTCAAAAATCCCATCACCACCACAGCAAACTCAGGCGTTGCCGCAGCATGGTTATGATCGCCGGGAGTTACAGCTATCTCCCCATTGGGAAAGATAGACGCAAGTTCCTGTGCATTGCCGTTATCAATATCACTATCGCCATGAATAACCAGCACACGATTTTTAATTCTTGCTAAAGCTTCTTTTGATGTGGATGGCTGGTATTTTTGCAACAAGGCAAGTGCTTTCTGATCTAAACCTGATTGCTGCACATTCTGCACCATACTGTGTAAAGCCGCAACCGTATCATAGGTTAATGCTTGATAAAACATAATGCGGCGCGGCCAATTTGGGTTCGTAAAATCTGTGCCCATTCCACCTAACACTGCTCTGCGTATTCTTTTATCCCAAACCAATAATCTTGCTGTTATAATAGAACCCCGTGAGTAACCAATTACATCATATTTATTTATCCCCAGGTACTTCATAAGCAGCATTATATCTTTTGTTTCAGCATCGTATTGATAAGCTTCATCATAATGCGGCTTTCCTGATTTTCCGTTGCCGCGCAGATCAATCAGTATTACTTTATTGCCTGCTGCAAGTAAGCTGTCATATAAAGCGGTATGCTTCCATGATGTGCTGTTCACAATAAATCCATGCACCAGCAAAACAGGAAACCCATTGCCATGTGTTTCATAATAAATTTTTGTACTGTCGAATGAAACTAAATAACCTGAATCAGCTACAATGCCATCCTGTGCGAATGAAAACGTATGAACTGCGGTGCATACAATCAATACCTGCAATAAATATTTAAAATTGTTTTTCATTTATCCAAAATTATATCAGGCCAAAGATTTTATTAATTATTCGTCAGAAAAACAAGCATTAACATTTTCATTTACATAATACTTTCCTAAATTGCTCGTCTTTAAATAAACACGGTTTGCTTATTTCAGATATTTGCCGTCCTAAAATTTAAATAGAATTATGCGTTCATTAAAAATTATTGCTTTTGCCATTTTTGTTTTTTCCGGGTTTTCACTTAAAGCTCAATCAAGTATAACAAGCACTAAAACTGTTGATACAAAAATATGGTACCAGCAGGATTCAACTGCTGATTTTGTTGATGGCATCAGCCTTACTAAAGCTTACGAATTTTTGAAAGGGAAAAAATCAACGCCAATTATTGTAGCCGTAATTGATTCAGGTGTTGATACAACACATGAAGACCTGAAAAAAATTCTCTGGACAAACAAAAAAGAAATTCCGGGTAATGGTATTGATGATGATCACAACGGTTATGTAGATGATGTGCATGGCTGGAATTTTCTGGGCAATAAAAACGGAGATGATTTAGAGAAAGCATCAGACGAAAGGTCAAGAGTTTATTATAAGTTTAAAGATAAATATGAAGGTAAAACCATTGATACTTCAACTTTAACCACAGATGAAAAATGGGCATATCGTGAATGGCAAAAATCAGCCGCTGATATGACCATTTCCAGCGATGAGCAAATGGAAGTGATGATGCTTGATGCACTTGATAAAACTTTGCGCAAACAGGATGCAGTATTGCAACAGGAACTTGGCAAAAAAGAATATACCATAAACGACCTTGAGCAAACAGAAAATTTATCATCCCGCGGAAGCCAGGCTAAAACAAGTTTTTTAAATATTTTAAGAATGGAACAGGTTGATACTTCAACCACCAACACAGCATTACTTTCTGACCTGGAAGAATATCTGGACGGCAAGAAAAGTGCACTGGATAACAAAACAACAGCACCACCTGATTATCGTGCACAAATAATTAAGGACAATTATTATGACATCAACGATAAATATTATGGCAACAATGATATCATGGGCCCTGATGCTGATCATGGAACGCATGTAACCGGAATAATTGCGGCAGAGCGTAATAATAATATTGGAATAAATGGTATTGATGATAATGTGCAGGTAATGATGATACGTGCTGTGCCTGACGGTGATGAATATGATAAAGACATTGCACTCTCTATTAAGTATGCTGTTGATAACGGCGCCAAAGTGATAAATATGAGTTTTGGTAAAGGATTTTCGCCTGAAAAAAAATGGGTAGATGAAGCAGTAAAGTATGCCGAAGATCATGATGTATTGTTAGTACACGCGGCAGGCAATGAATCCAATAATATTGATTCTGTTGATAATTTTCCTAACCCGAATTTTTTATACATAAAAGATGAACCAAAAAACTTTGTAACTGTTGGCGCTTATGGCGATCCAAAAGTGAATGATGGAAAATTCATTGCTTATTTTAGTAATTATGGAAAAAATTCTGTTGATGTTTTTGCACCAGGTGTAAAAATTTATTCAACAGTTCCGCACAGTTATGGTTATCATGATGGAACAAGCATGGCTTCTCCTGTAGTTACAGGTATTGCTGCTTTGATACGTTCTTATTACCCGGAGCTTAGTGCTGAACAGATAAAATATGCAATCACAAAATCAGCCAAAGACTATAGCGATGAAGTGAACAAGCCCATGCATGACGATCCTTCAACTTATGTTCCTGTTAAGATGAGCGATTTAAGTGTAAGCGGGGGATTTGCAAATGCAGAAGCTGCCGTTGAACTGGCATCTACTTTAAAACCCGAAGCAAAAAAAGTTCAGGATAAGAACAATACAAAAACTTTGCAGAATAATCTTGAAAAGAATCAATAATGGCAAGACCGCAACCAAATGAATGCGCACCGTATTATCAAAAATACATTGCATTGGCGCAAGGCAATTCAATTAGCGAAATTGTAAACAACCATGCATTTGATTTGCAGGAATTTTACAACAGTTTACCTGATGATAAAGCAGATTTCGCTTATGCCGAAAATAAGTGGACAATAAAGCAAGTGCTGCAACATCTTACAGATGCAGAGCGTGTTTTCGCTTACCGTGCATTGCGAATAAGCCGCAATGATGAAACACCATTAGCTTCATTTGAAGAAAACGATTATGTGAAAAATGGTTTTGCAGAAACACGTGCATTGTCATCTTTGAAACAGGAATTTAATGCTGTCCGCGCTGCAACCGATATTTTTTTGCTTGCCTTAAATGATGAACAAACAAAACGTATGGGAACTGCTTCTAATAATCCTGTTTCTGTAAATGCGCTGGCGTTTATTATTTATGGCCACTTGTTGCATCATAAAAATATTTTGAAAGAGCGTTATGGCATTTAAGTGATTTTATTTTATGTAATCAGCTGCAGCATTTCAATTAAACACGGTTGTGTCACTCCCTTGTACTGATGTTTTTCATGGCGGCAGTTTTCATTCAATAAGTTTTTATGGCTGGCTATTCAGCAACACCACTTGCAAAAAAGTTAGGAATTAAGAACGGTTTCAAAATTCGTTTAATCAACGAACCTGATTATTATTTCAAATTATTTACCGATTTGCCAATCGATATAAAAATTCTAACCGACAAAAAATCAAAGAAGAATTTCATTCACTTGTTTGTAAAAACTTCAAATGATCTCGAAAAACATATTCACCACTTAAAAAATGAAATTGAACCCGACGGAATGATCTGGATATCATGGTATAAGAAATCGTCGAAAATTCCAACCGATGTTACCGAAGATAAAATTCGTAACACAGCATTATCAATCGGTTTAGTTGATATAAAAGTTTGCGCTATTGATGATGTTTGGTCTGGATTAAAATTGGTTATCCCGGTGAAAAACAGAATTAATCTAAATAATGATTTAACGCATTGAAACTCCTCACCAACCCTACGTATGCTATGCGAAATCTCAGGGCTCATCCTAACTCAGGATACAACGGAAACTGTTGCATAAATTCGTTCACGTTCTTTTTTATGTTAGAAAGATAAGTTTCATCATCGGCATGCATTAAACAATCGTCAACGCTGTCAACAATAAATTGCATGTGTTCCTCTTTCATACCACGTGTGGTAACTGCAGGCACGCCAACACGAATGCCTGACGTAACAAAAGCACTTTTATCATCAAAAGGCACCATGTTTTTATTTACGGTTATATCAGCCTTGCCTAAAACCTGTTCTGCTTTTTTGCCTGAAATATTTTTATTGCGCAGGTCAATTAATAATAAATGATTGTCCGTTCCATCGCTGATACTGTTATAGTTTTTGTTGCGAAATGCTGTTGCCATTGCCTGTGCATTAGAAATGATCTGTTTTGCATAATCAGTAAATTCATCTGTAAGAATTTCACCAAATGCAATCGCCTTTGCAGCGATGATATGTTCAAGTGGTCCGCCTTGCGTTCCGGGAAACAAGGCCATATCAAGCACATTACTCATAAGACGCACATTACCTTTATTATCTTTTAAACCCAACGGGTTTTCAACATCTTTTCTCACCATTATTATTCCACCACGGGGACCGCGCAAAGTTTTGTGTGTTGTTGATGTTACAATATGGCAATGATCAAAAGGATCGTTCAATAATCTTTTTGCAATCAATCCTGCAGGATGCGCAATGTCAGCCATTATCAATGCACCAACTTCATCAGCCACTTTTCGTATGCGTGCATAATCCCAATCGCGGCTGTAAGCACTGGCGCCGCAAACAATTAATTTTGGTTTTACTTCTCTTGCTTTTGCTTCCAGCATTTCATAATCCACAGTGCCGGTTTCTTTTTTCACTCCATAAAAATGCGGCTTATATAATTTGCCGCTGAAGTTAACTGCTGAACCATGAGTAAGATGGCCGCCCATACTTAAATCCAAACCAAGTATAGCATCACCAGGTTGCAACACAGCCAACATTACTGCTGCATTTGCCTGTGCCCCGCTATGTGGTTGCACATTTGCATATTCAATATTAAAAATCTGTTTTAAACGATCAATAGCAAGCTGTTCGCTTTCATCTACTACTTCACAACCGCCATAATAGCGGCGTCCCGGATAACCTTCAGCATACTTATTCGTCATTACATTGCCCATTGCCTGTATGGTTTGCAGGCTTGCAAAATTTTCGCTGGCAATTAATTCAATTCCTCTTCTTTGACGTTCAAGTTCTTTTTGAATGAGCGAGAAAACAGCAGTATCCTTTTGCATTGAGATCAATTTTGCCGCAAAAGTAAGTATCTGATGTTGGATTCGGGTTGCAGAATACAGGTTTGTTATTCACCAGGTTCCAATTATAATATTTTGTACATTTTTCCCGGCAAACCAGCAATTACATTTTGCAATTCTAAATTTAAAATAGCAGCTGCAACAGAACTGCTGCTAAGATTGCTTCTAATGTTTATTTCATCAATATGTGTGGTGTTTTTTTCTTTAAGAATATGGATAATTATTTTTTCATCATCGCTTAATTCAATGAATAATTCTCTCTGTTGTTGTTTATTTATTTTTTTTGATTGCCAGCCCAAGCTCTCCATTAATTCTTTTGCATCTGTAAATAAAACTGCTTTATTATTTTGAATTAAATAATTACAGCCCGCACTTTTTGGATCTGTTATTTTCCCGGGCACAGCAAACACATCACGGTTGTAATTATTGGCAAGTTCTGCCGTTATCATGCTGCCGCCTTTAATGGCAGTTTCAATTACAACAGTTGCATCAGCCATGCCTGCAACTATGCGGTTGCGTTTTGGAAAATTATGTTTATCAGGTTTTTCGCCATTGCGAAATTCAGTAAGCAACCCACCTTGCTGTGTTATTTCTTTTGCCAGTGTTTTATGCTGCTGCGGATAAATTGTATGCAAGCCGTGTGCAAGCACAGCAACAGTTTCCAATTCATTTTGCAAAGCAGATTTATGTGCGATGGCATCAATGCCAAAAGCCAAACCGCTTACAATTAAAACATTCATATCTTTTAATTCATTCACTAATTTTTCTGTGGCATGCTTTCCATAATCTGTGTTATTTCTAGTGCCGATGATGCTGATAATTTTTGAAGCATTCAAATCTGCATTGCCTCGATAATATAAAAGCGCAGGCGGATCATAACAATTTAATAAACGTTGCGGGTAACTTTTATCAGTTATAAACAGCGGTTGTATTTTATATTTTTCGATAAACTTTATTTCATTCTCGGCTTCTGAAAAATCTTCAAATGCTTTTATGTTGGCTGCTCTTATTAAACCAATATTTTCTATTGAACTTAATTCTTTTTTCTTCGCTTTGAACACAGCTTCTGCATTGCCATAATGCTCTATTAATGTTTTAGCCTGAACACAGCCAATATTTGGTATAAGCGTTAGCGCAACCTGGTATAATAAATCGTTGATCATTCAATGTAACAGTTATAATAAAGTAAAATGAAAATAAGGATTATTGCTGAATAGAATTGTTGCAGTACAAGTGAGTGACACAACGAAGTTTAATAGAATTACAAAGCTTGTAACATAAAAAATCAGCAGGAAGTAATTTATAACCTGCTGATTAAATAAAATGTTTATAAATTATTTCAGTTCAAAAATCACATTTACATCATATTGAATTTTTATTTTTTTGAAATCAACATTCATGGGTGCGGATTCTGCGTCTTGATTCACCGCTTTCGTCATAACATTCGCATACATTGGCCGCGGATAATCGCCACTCTCATTAGGATCATTAATAGTAAGTGCCTGCCCAACACCTTCTCCTAAGGCGGCTGCCAGGTAAACTGCCTTATCTTTCGCTGCCTTTATAGCCTGTATCTTTAATTGCTTTTTTATTGAATCCATGTTGCTGTGCGAGGTGCGGCTGAGATAAAAATTTTGCGTGGCTTCATCATCTAATTTATCAACCAGTTTATCCATATCGTCAACAGTTTTAACTTTCACTTCATACGTTACACCTGCTTTCATATCAGGATTTTTCTTTTTATTTTTTTGGTACCACCAGTAGTTTCCATCCCATCCTGAATAACCCTGCACCACAACATCTGTATCAGCAATGTTCATACTTTTTACTGCGGTTAAAAACTGGTTACGGATAGTTTCAATATCAACTTTATCTCCATTTTTTTTATTGTATTCACGCAGTTCAATACCAACATAAATCTGATCAGGAGTAATTTCTAACTCGGATGAGCCGTTTACATTAATTGTGCGCTGTTTAATTGTATTATCAATAGTTTGGGCGTTTGCAATAATCAAACATAAACTTGCAGAGAGCGCTAAAATTATTTTCTTCATAATATAAATTTGTTTTGAAAAAGATGTTGGAACTTTTATTATTACACAAGCCGGGAATGCTATTAACAATCGTTTATGAAAGTTTCCATGTTACAGTGTTTCAAACCTTAACTGAATTGAAACATTTAAACTTCTGAATTTGTAAACAACGCTTTTAATTCGCTTGCATCATCCGGTTTCATTTTACCGCCAAGAATAAGGCGCACCTGTCTTCTTCTTAAAGCGCCTTCAAACAATAAATTTTCTTCTTTTGTTTCAGGAATTAAAGCAGGCACTGGTCTTGGTTTATTGTTGGGGTCAAGCGCCACATAAGTAAAATAAGCTTCATTGCTTTCATAACTGTATTGATGTAAATTATCTTCTCCCCAAACCTTTAAATGTATTTCCATTGAGGTGTTAAAAGCTCTTGTAACCTTCGCTTCAATATGCACCACATTTCCCAGCTTAATGGGATTTTTGAAACTCAGGTTGTCAACACTCGCTGTCATGCATGGCGCATTGCAATGCTTAACCGCTGCAATACCGGCCGCAATATCCATCCAGTACATAAGCCTGCCGCCCATGAGATTACCAAAAACATTTGTATCGTTGGGCAATACAATTTCATTCATTACCGTAGAACTTTCACTTACTTTTTTGCCTTCCATCTATAAAATTTTGCGCAAAGATAACCTGTGTTGATGTATGACTTAGCTGCTGCAAACCGTTAAAACTCTATTACTGATATAAAAATATTATGTTGTAGAGATTCAACGTTAATGTTGTTACTTAACTAATAATTTATCAGCTTTTCAATGCTTTCTTCTAACCTTGCTTTTGCCAAAAAGTTTTTTTCTAATTCAATATTGAAAGGAACAGGTGTATCTAAAGATGCGCAACGCACAACAGGTGCATCCAGCATTTCAAAACAATGTTCACTTATCCATGCTGCAATTTCGCCGCCAATACCACCGGTTAAAGTGTCTTCATGCAAGATCAAAGCTTTTCCTGTGCGTTCAATGCTTGCTTTTATTGCTTCATAATCCAAAGGCAACAGTGTTCTTAAATCTACAATATCAATCGAAATATCTTGATGTGCATTTGTATATTCAAGCACCCAATGTACGCCGCTTCCATAAGTTATTATGCTGATGTCATCACCATACTGAACTACTCGTGCTTTCCCAATTTCTATTTCGTAATATTCATCAGGTACATTGCCGCTGATGCTTCTGTATAAAGCTTTATGTTCAAAATACAGAACAGGATTCGGATCATTCAAAGCAGCAATCAATAAGCCTTTTGCATCAACCGGTGTTGATGGATAAACAATTTTTAATCCCGGTGTGTGCACAAACCAGGCTTCATTGCTTTGCGAGTGAAATGGCCCTGCGCCAACGCCTGCGCCTGTTGGCATTCTTATCACCACATCTGCATGCTGATTCCAACGATAGTGAATCTTTGCAAGATTATTTACAATCTGATTAAATCCTACACTTGCAAAATCTGCAAACTGCATTTCCATCATTACTTTAAAACCTTCGAGGCTTAAGCCTAAAGCGGCGCCAACAATTGCGCTTTCGCAAATAGGTGTATTACGCACACGTTCTTTACCAAACATCTCAACAAAGCCTTCTGTAATTTTAAATGCACCGCCATATTCTGCAATATCCTGCCCCATTAAAATTAAGTTTGGATGTTGCTCCATGCTTTGCTTTAATCCATCGCTGATTGCATTGATGAAACGCTTATCAGTTGACTGTTGATAGCTGACAGTTGACAGGTCTGCATTATCAATCACTTTTACTGTTGAGCGTTGACCATTAACCGCTGACTTATCAGCGTATACATCTTTTAACTCATTTTCAGTATTTATTATAATTGACGATGCATTAACCTCAACAAGTTCTTCGTCAATATAACTTTTTGTTTCCTGTTTAATTGATTCAATAGCTTCCTGCGCTAATACTTCTTCATGCAATAAATATTTTTCAAAATTTATTACAGGATCTTTTTCTTTCCATTCTTCAAACAAATGAGCCGGAATGTACTTAGTACCGCTGGCTTCTTCGTGGCCACGCATTCTGAATGTCGTGCATTCTACCAAATATGGTTTTTGATTGGCGATACAATAATCCCTTATTCCTTTGATAGTATCATAAACCGTTAAAATATTATTGCCATCAATCTGCACGCCTTCTATTCCATAACCTTTTGCACGGTCAACTAAATTTTCACAGCGATATTGCTCATGTGTTGGCGTACTTAAACCATAGCCATTATTTTCAATTAAAAATATTACAGGCAAATCCCATACAGCAGCCACATTTAATGCTTCATGAAAATCACCTTCACTTGTTCCTCCTTCACCTGTAAATGCTAATGAAACCTTATCTTCTCTTTTTAATTTATGAGCCAATGCAACACCGTCTGCAATTGCCAGTTGCGGGCCAAGGTGCGATATCATTCCGCAGATATGATGCGTCTTATTTCCAAAATGAAAACTGCGTTCCCGTCCTTTACTATAACCTTCTGCACTGCCCTGCCATTGCATAAATAATTTATGCAGCGGCATACTGCGTGTTGTAAACACACCAAGATTGCGATGCAGCGGCATGATCCATTCATCATGCTTTAAAGCAAGGGTTGCGCCAACTGAAATTGCTTCCTGCCCTATTCCGCTAAACCATTTTGAGATTTTTCCCTGCCGCAATAATACCAGCATTTTTTCTTCGATCATGCGCGGTATAAGCAAGGCTTTATAAAAATCTATAAGCTGTTCGTTTGATAAATCTTTGCGGTAAAACTCCATAATGCTACGAAGGTAAGCAGCAAAGTTTTTTTGTTCGCAGTTTATGAACTTCAGTTCCTAAATTCCAGGTATAATTGCTTTATTAAGGTTCAACCGCAATTATGTTGGGAGCAAATAATCACAAATTTTACACTTCTAATACTTAATAAGCAATTAAAAATACTTTTATTACGTATTTATTTAAAACAGCTTAATAACAATTATCGTTGTTTTAAATTTCAGTAATTTAAATTAAAATTGAAAGGGATGAAATCATTATCAGAAACATGGTTTGCAGATGGCTATATTGATTTTGAGTTGAAGAAATATACATTGCTCGCTTACCTGCAGGAAGTAAATAAATATTTTGATGAACATAAATTGTATCCGCAACTCGCAGATGTAATATTTCATTATAATAACCTGGTTGCGTTTCGGGAGAATAAAAAATTCTTGCAGGAACAATTTCCAAAAAAACTTACAGGAATCCAGATGCAGAAACTGCAGGTTTTATATGAACAAATGATGGATGATGAAGAGCTGATGCAACAACTGGAAGAGATAATTAATTATGCTGCGCTAAAAATGCGTTCAACAATTAATAACGGAACAGAGTTATATGAATTGATTGAAGACAAACTGAAGATTTCGCCGGTGGGCATTATTCCGCTTGAGCAAAATGAAGGTTATTTTTTTCTCAGCAGTGCTGTTTCATTAACGCGTATTTATCAGTATCGCTTAAGTATTTATGAAAAGCATGATGAGAAATTCCGCAGCATACGCACAGAGTTTATTGATACGTGGTACCGCAGCATAGCCAATACTTTTGAACATATAAAAACGGACTTGGTACGCAACCGTTCGCAGTTACCTAATCCTGCTGTGTATGCAATTGAAGCAAACATTAGCTTACCTGTTGAGGAGACATTATTACCAATTGCAAAAAGAAGTTTGGTGAGGTATATTTCGAAACCGCAATAGTTGCCCCAATCCTAAAGGGAGTTAAGCAGGTCGCTGATTTATTCTAAAATTTTATTGAAGCAAAACCTTTATAAATAGAAAAAGGTTCTCAAAATTTGAGAACCTTTTTGAATAACTCCCTTTAGGGCCGGGGTTTCGGCTTAATATCTGTACAACTCAGATTTGAAAGGACCATTCTGAGGAATATCCAAATATTCTGATTGTGCTGTTGTTAATTCTTCTAACTCAACACCTATCTTTTTCAAATGTAACCGTGCAACTTTTTCATCCAGATGTTTAGGAAGAACGTACACTTTATTTTCATACTTATCAGCGTTTAACCACAATTCAATTTGTGCTAACACCTGGTTTGTAAATGAATTACTCATTACAAATGAAGGATGACCTGTTGCACAACCTAAATTCACCAAACGACCTTCAGCTAAAAGAATTACATCTCTGTCTTCTATTGTATAAAGATCAACCTGTGGTTTAATTTCATTCTTTGTATTACCATAGTTATCGTTCAACCATGCAACATCAATTTCAATATCAAAGTGTCCGATATTACAAACGATCGCTTTGTCTTTCATCAAACGGAAATGTTCACCCGTAATTAAATCGCGGCAACCACTTGCTGTAACAATAATATCAGCTTCTTTAACTGCATCAATCATTTTCTTCACTTCATAACCGTCCATTGCAGCTTGCAAAGCACAAATAGGATCGATCTCTGTAACAATTACACGGCAACCAGCACCACGCAATGAAGCAGCAGAACCTTTACCTACATCACCATAACCGCCAACTACTGCAACTTTACCAGCCATCATTATATCAGTTGCCCGGCGTATAGCATCAACCAAACTTTCTTTACAACCATATTTGTTATCAAATTTTGATTTGGTAACACTATCATTAATATTAATGGCAGGCATTGGTAATGTACCTTTCGCCATTCTTTCATATAAACGATGCACACCTGTTGTCGTTTCTTCGCTTAAACCTTTTATATTTTGAATGAGTTCAGGATATTTATCAAACACAATGTTGGTTAAGTCACCACCATCATCCAAAATCATATTTAATGGACGATCATAACTGCCGAAAAATAGTGTTTGTTCAATACACCAGTCAGCTTCTTCAATCGTTTCACCTTTCCATGCATAAACACCAATGCCTTCAGCAGCAATTGCTGCAGCAGCATGATCCTGTGTTGAAAAAATATTACACGAACTCCATTTAACTTCAGCACCTAATTCAATTAATGTTTCAATTAATACTGCAGTTTGAATGGTCATGTGCAAACAACCTGCAATACGTGCGCCTTTCAAAGGTTTACTTGCGCCATATTCAGCACGAAGCGACATTAAGCCAGGCATTTCAGCTTCGGCCAATTTTATTTCTTTGCGTCCCCATTCGGCAAGTGAAATATCTTTCACTTTGTATGGAAGACTTAAATCAATGTTTTGTGTTACAGTTGACATATATTTTATTTAGAACAGCAAAAGTAATTAAGTAGAATAAAATAATATTTATTTCATTAATTTTGGAACAGACTTAACGTTTAATACTGTTTAGCAGAATAATTATCTAATTTTCTATGTCAAAAGTCGTTAAAAAAGAGGAATCCGCTATCACCGGTTTTAGTATTGATGAAAAAGATATGGCGATACTAAAACTGCTGCAGCATAATGCGCGCACAACTGTTAAAGAAATTTCCGATAAAATTCATTTAAGTACAACACCTGTGCATGAGCGCATCAAACGCATGGAAGAAGCTGGCGTAATAAAACAATATGCAACGCTGGTAGATCATTCAAAAGTGAAAAAAGGTTTGATGGTGATCTGTTATGTGTCGCTTAAACAACATAGCAAAAATGCCGGAACGAAATTTATAAAGATGATACAAAGCATGCCTGAAGTTGTTGAGTGTTATAACATCAGCGGCGAGTTTGATTTTATGCTGAAAGTAATGGCAGAGAATATGGACGCTTACTATGATTTTCATGTAAACAAATTAAGCCAGGAAGAAAACATTGGTCATGTGCAAAGTGTTTTTGTAATGGGAATCATTAAACAAACGCATGTTCTTGTACATTAAATTTTTTGGTAACAAGCTTTGGTATTTCATGGCATCAACTGTTGTGTCACTCCCTTGTACTTTTGGCCTTTCATGGCAGCGATGGATTGCGTTAGAAAAATGTCATTTCAACGTAAGGCAAAATCTAATAATTTTTATACTCGTTCATTTCAGAAGATGTCGAACAATCGTACAAGATCAGATTCCCACTTTCGTGGGAAGGACGGGCAAGAGTGTTAGAAATTTCTTGCATCAAAATATTTTTAGATCAAGACACAACCACTTACACGTCATGCCCGACTCCGATCGGGCATCTGATCCTAAAAATGGTTGCATGTTATTAAAATGCTTGGCCACATTTATAATTTTAGTTTTCATCAACACAAAAATTATAGCACAAGACACCCTCACCACTGATTATCTTCTCGATAAAATAGAAACGCAACAACTGAAGCGAAACAATTATTTTCTTGACGGCATCTTTCCATCTTACATTAACGCCAGTAGAAATTTCAAAACAAAAAAGAAAGACAATACTATTTTTTTCAATACACTTATTGTTTATGTTCTAAAAGCTAACTATGATAAGTTTTCGTCTGAACAAAAAGTTACATGCGATAGCATAATTGCACGAAGCACAAGAGCATCAAAATATTTTAAAAACAAAACCCGCAACACCTATAACTTCTGGAGAACAGATACAGCAACCAAATTTCATTACAGCTGGTGGTTACCCATTTTTAAAGGCAACAGCAGTTTACCTGATGATATGGATGATACGGTTTTAGGTTTATTAATGAACGATGAAAACAAAGATTCTGCAGAAGCATTGCACCAGTTGATGCAGGCATACATTAATTTAAAACCACCGCTGAAAACAACATATAAAGTTTATAAAAATGACAGTGCTTACTCAACCTGGTTTGGAAAAAAATTCCCAGTTGTGTTTGATGTAAGTGTTATGTGCAACGTACTAAGTTTTGTTCAGCAAACTAATTTGCAATGGACAAAAGCAGACAGCGCAAGCCTTACATATATAATAAAAACAATTCAGCGAAATGATATAGAAAACCATCCTGCATTTGTTTCACCTTATTATGGAAACACATCAATTATCTTATATCATCTTGCAAGATTGATGAGCATCAAACCGATTAACGCATTAGAAGCAATCAAACCTCAGCTCATTACAATTGCACAGCAGCGTTTGCAATCAACAGAAAATACATTTGAAAAAATGATTCTATCGTCTGCATTAATACAATGGAATCAGCAACCACAACAACTCAACATCAGCATAAATGATTTTAGAAACATTGAGCAGAATGATCTGCCCTTTTTCATTGGCAATATTCCATCTTATTTTAAACAACCATGGAAAGAAGATTTTATCAACCTGCGTTTATTAATGTACAATCATTATTGTCCCGCATGGAATGATTGTTTATTACTTGAATACTTGTTATTAAGCCGAAATTCAAAAGTAAAAATTCAAAAATGAATCTTAAAGCATATAGCGATTTAATCGAAGAATGTAAATCAAAAAACATAACACTTGTTGCAGTAAGCAAAACAAAGCCTGTTGAAGATATTCTCGCATTATATAATCTTGGGCAAAGAGATTTTGGAGAAAATTATGTACAGGAGTTAATTGAAAAAGAAGAGCAATTACCCAAAGATATTCGCTGGCATTTTATTGGTCATTTACAAAGCAATAAAATAAAACAAATTATCAGCTTTGTACATTTAATTCATGGAGTTGATAGCTTGAAATTGCTGAAAGAAATAAATAAACAATCGGAAAAAATAAATAAGACTACGAATTGCTTATTACAAATTCATATTGCACAGGAAGAAACAAAATTTGGTTTGGATGAAAATGAGTTGAATGAGATAATTCGTCAATTCGACAATTCGACAATAAAGAATGTAAATATTGTTGGCTTAATGGGAATGGCAAGTTTTACAAACGATAAAAATCAAATAACAAAAGAATTTCAATATTTGAAATCACTTCAATTAAAACTAAAAACCGAAAACTTTAAACTACAAACTCTTTCTATAGGCATGACTGCCGATTATAAAATTGCAATTGAAGAAGGAAGCACAATGATACGTATTGGAAGTTTAATTTTTGGAGAAAGAAATTAATTATTATCAGGTGGTTTTATGCTGCTTCCGTTTTGATTAAATAAAGGTTGCGGCCTTGGCGCTTCACCATCCTTCAATGCCTGGTTAAATATTTTGTCAACATGTTCCCATTTACCATTTTGCCATTTAAAACCTTCGTAATCTCCATCCGGGATTAATGTAAATTTTTTTTGCGGCTCGTTGCTTTCGCTGATCAAATGATCAAATACGATCATGTCCATATCAGGATCATACACCAATCTTGCCCGGGCATCTTTTTCATATTCAAAAAGAAAGCGGTCAACAGGCTGCGGCACTTTTAATTCATCATCTTTATAATCAAAATAACTGCCGCCAAAAACAGGCTGACCACTTGCATTAAACGTTAATACTTCAAGCCACTTGCGTGTGCTGCTCATGTCATTATCATCATATCCAAAAAGCGTATAATATTTTTTGCCTTTAAATTCTTTCATAACAATATTATAATATAAAGCTCCTATCCAGTTGCTGTTAGAACGAATAGAGTCAGTTGGCGTACTTGTGTAATCAGACACATCAAACAAAGGAAATAATTTTAATGAACCATCTTTTGTTTTCATTTGAATAGTGCCTTCCTGGTGATAATAACTTTCATCGCGTTGAATTTGCCAGGTAAAAATTTTGAATGTACTATCCGGCGCATATAAACGTGAAATGGTAACAACAGAATCAAAAGGATATTCAAACGAATAAGGTGTTTTTAAAGCTTGTACAAGCTTACGAATAAAAACACTATCATAATGAAACCGGTTTTCAGCAAACGAATCGAAGATCATCTCATGACTATACAACTGCAAACTATCTTCCTGTGATTTCAAGAACTTTAAATTTTCAGCACTTATCTGTCCTTTTGCTGCTGCTGAAAAAAATAGTGTAATGGTTAAAATATAGCGGAACATGCTTTGCGAAAATACTATCTCATAACGGCTAAGAATAGCTTTATTGTATGAAAATTGAAATTTAGTTTTTCATTAATGATGAACAGCATTAGCAAAATCTAGCAGAGAATTAAAACGTGCATCAATTAATTCATGCGGAAAAGGAACCTCTGGCTCAGTTGATGGAATAAAAACAGAGTGCATGCCTGCATTGCGTGCAAAAAGCATATCACTTAAAGTATTACCAACCATTATGCTTTTGGAAAAGTCAATTTGAGGAAAATCTTTTTTTGCCTGCAAAGCCATACCTGGATTTGGTTTACGGTTGGGGCTTTCATCGTGCAAATCTCCACAAAAATAAATTTTGTCAATACGGCCTGAATGTTTGTTTATTTCTTCAAGCATATATGCATGTATGCTTTGAAGGTCTTCGAGTTGCACAGTGCCTTTTGCAATTCCGCGCTGGTTGGTAGCAACGAATATCAAACCAAAAACAGATGATAGTTTTTGCATGGCAACCTGTAATCCATCCGAAAGAACAAACCCGTTTAACTTTAAAACATAAGTTCCTTTTTTTTCAACATTTATAACACCATCACGGTCGAGGAAAAGCGTCCAGCTTTTATCAATCTGATTAAAGTCAAAACTCAAAATTTAAAATTTAAAATGGTTTTTAACTTAAAACTTATAACATACAACTTACAACTCTCTTTTCGCCCTTTCATAATCTTCGGGAATACCAATATCAATAAAATATTCATCCTGTATTAAGCCAAACATTTTATGCTGATGATAATATTTTTCGAGATAACCAGTTTCAAAAGAAAATTTTTCAGGGAATGATTCTTTTAAAAATGATTCAACATTTAACATATATAAACCACCGTTAATCAAACCTTGTTCGTAATATTTCTTTTCATTGAAACTTTTAATAGAATCATCTTCATTTAATTCAATCACGCCATAACGGTTAAAATTTTTCATTGGTTTTAAAGCAAGCGTGCAATTTGCATTTTTTTGTTGATGAAATTTTTGTAATGATGAAATGTTTGCTTTAAATAATGTGTCTCCATTTGTTATAAAAACATTTTTATCTGCGGCTAATGAACATGCTTTTTTTATAGCACCGCCGGTTCCTAATGGTTCATTTTCAATTGACAATTGATAATTGACAGTTGATAATTGAGTGTTTAAATATTCTTCAATAGGTTCATACTTATATCCAACAGAAAAAATAAAATCGTTCATGCCTTGTTGTTGAAAAAAATCAATTACATAACCAATAAATGGTTTGTCATTAATTGGCGCCATACATTTTGGTAAATCAGAAATAACGCTGCGTAATCTTGTTCCAAGTCCGCCGGCAAGTATAATAATGCCCCCATCCCCTGAAGGGGAGTTTTTGACAGCGTGAGGTTCTTGATTCATTATATATTTTGAAAAACGACTTTATTAACAACTTTAAATAACTCCCTTTAGGGTCGGGGCTAGAATAATTTTTCTTCCACCAACTGGCAAATAATATGACCAATAAGAATATGACTTTCCTGTATGCGTGGCGTGTCAGTTGAAGGCACATTGAAAAGATAATCGCTGTGATCTTTCATCTTGCCACCGGTTGAGCCTGTAAAGCCGATCGTGATCATTTTGTTTTTATGTGCAGCTTCAAACGCTTTAATGATGTTGCCTGAATTGCCGGATGTGCTTAAACCAATCAACACATCTCCTTCAACACCTATGCCCTCAACAAGCCGTGCATAAATAACATCATAACTATAATCATTAGCTACCGCGGTTAAATACGAAGTATTGCAATGCAAAGCTTCAGATGGCAATGCCTTGCGATCTTTATAAAAACGGCCTGAAAATTCTGCCGCTAAATGCTGCGCATCTGCAGCGCTGCCGCCGTTACCGCAAAACAAAACTTTTTTGCCTTGTTGAAATGCTTTTACAATTACATCAACTGTGTCTTCAATTTTTTTGATAAATGCTTCATCATTTAAAATTTGTTGTTTTGTTTCGATTGATGCGCTGATGATATTTTTTATTTGATCACTCATTAGTTTAAAATTTGATTTAGATGATGATTGAGATGTTTGATATAATCTTCAATCAGCCAAATGATAGAATGTTCTTCCGGTGTTTTACAAGTATTCTTTAATTTTTCCTGTGGAATTTTTTTAATGATTTTTATGATCTGTTCATTCAATAATTTCCACAAAGAAATTATGTTTTGATAATTTTCTGATTGATAATCCTGCGAAGCAACCCAATCATCCTGCTGATAAACAATAACGTTATTCTCTTCATACTGGCTAACTACGAAGCGCCTGATATTATTCATGGCGCTATCGCATAAATGGCCGAGTATTTCTTTTCTGCTCCATTTGTTTGACAAAGGTTTATCAGACCATGATTCAGCAGAAATTGATTTGAATTTTTTTGTGCAATCATCAATGATCTGTTGTAAAAACTGTGCGCTGTTTATTATTGTTATTGTGTTGTCCACGTAGTTAAACCTTGTTTGGTAAATTGATAAGGTTTTATTTGTCCGCCAAAACTGCTTAATGTTTCCATCACTTTATAACGTGTATTAAGCGGGCAATAGAATGTCATGAAACCGCCGCCTCCTGCACCACTTATTTTACCGCCTGTTGCACCGGCTTTTTTCGCAGCTTCATAAATTTCTTCAATAGAACTGTTCGAAATATTATGCGCCATATTCCTTTTTTGCTGAAAACCAAAATCAAGAATTTCGCCGATCTCATTCAATCTTCCACGCAACAAAGCCTCTTTCATTCTGCGTGCCTGCTCTTTTAATTGGTGCATGGCTTCAATTGATTTTTCGTTTTTCTGCAACACATTTTTTTGTTGTTCTTTAATGATGGTTGCAGATTCACGGCTTGTAGATGTAAAATATAAGACCAAATTATTTTCCAACTCATGCAAATATTCATTGCGAATGCGCAAAGGATTTACGATCACTTTATCGTCTTCATAAAACTCCATAAAGTTTACACCGCCAAATGTTGCCGCATATTGATCTTGTTTACCACCGGCAAGTTGTAAATCTTTACGCTCAATTTCATAAGCATAATGAGCAATATCATATTCGCCCAAAGGCAATTTCAACATCTCTGTAAAAGCGCCAATTATTGCCACCATTAACGTTGATGAAGTTCCTAAGCCACTTCCCGCAGGCGCATCAACGTAAGTTGTTAAACAAAAGTTTTTATTTGGAATTCCAAAGTCTTTTTGAATGCGGTTGAAAACTCCTTTATGCAAATCTAATGTTCCATCTGTTTGCAAAATATTATTGCATTCATGCAACTGTTCTTCTTTGCGATCCATTGCCTGTATTCTGATTCCGTTTTCATTAGGTTCAATCACTGCATGTGCATAGTGCGAGATGGTTGCATTTAAAATAGCGCCACCAAATTCATCGCTATACGGCGAAACATCTGTACCGCCGCCAGCCAAACCAATTCTTAATGGAGCTCTGCTTCTGTAAATCATAATATAAATTCAAAATTAAAAAGGCAAAAGTCAAAATTGCAGGTTGATATTTTTTAATTTTGACTTTTAACTTGATTAGCAAACGACTTAATCGTATCAACCAAAACATTCCAGCTGTATTTCTTTTTTTCTTCGCGCAAATGTGGCAAAAAATATGCTTCACCTGTGTTGTATAAATCTAAAATTTTTTTTGCAAGGTCTTCTGCGTTTGGCTCAGCAATCAACCCGGCTTTTCCATTTGGCACCAGTGAAGGTAACCCGCCAACATTTGTTACCAGCATTGGCTTTTCAAAATGATAAGCAAGTGGCGTAACACCGCTTTGCGTTGCATTCCTGTAAGGCTGAATAACAAAATCCGCAACACTTAAATAATACTTCACTTCGCTATCACTGATAAAATTTGTTCTTAAGATGATGTTTGATTGGAGTCGATGTTTTTCAATTATTGCATCATATAATTTACGGTCTTCATAAAATTCACCGGCAATTAAAAGTTTAATATCTGCTGACTGTTGACCGTTGACTGTTGACCTGTTCTTCAACACATTCATTGCTTCTAATAAAATATCCAACCCTTTATACTTTCTTATAAAACCAAAGAACAAAATAATTTTATCATTAACATTTAATCCTAAGTATTTTCTTGCTTCAGTTTTTTCAATCCTTTCGCCAAAATTATCATATAGAGGATGTATAATTTTTTTTGCCGGTTTGTTTGTAAATAATCTCAGGTCGTCTAAGACTTTTTCACTCATTGTTATAAAAGCATCAACGGATTTTAAAAAGTATGAAGTGAATTGTTTATCAGCAATTCTTTTTTCATGTGGCAACACATTATCTGCAATACAAATAATTTTTGTATGATGATTCTTTTTAGCGATGCGTAATATCGTTCCAAAACATGGACCCATAAAAGGCAGCCAATAACGCACAACGATTATATCAGGTTTTGATTTTTTTAATTCCTTTCCAACTTTTATCCAGTTAAGCGGGTTGATTGAATTGATGCACACTTTTATATTTAAATTACCTGGTGCTGGTTCATTTGAATATTGTGATGTACCCGGAAATAAGAATGATGGATATTGTAAGGAGAAAGTATAAATAGTTGTATCAAATTGCTGTGATTGAAATTCTCTTGCTAATCTTTCATCAAAAGATGCGAGACCGCCACGTAAAGGGTAAGCAGGACCTATAATGACAACAGATGCCATTAATTAATTCCTATTTTTCTTTCAATGAGATAATTATTTCTATCAGCTGCATTGCGCGCAATAAGTTCAGCAATAAAGCCCGCAAGAAACAATTGCATCCCCATTATCATTACTGCAAGGGCTATATAAAAAAGAGGTTTGTTTGTTAATCCGTATTCTTTATGCGTTAACTTTTCGATGATTAAAAACAAACTGCTTAACGAACCAAACAAGAAAAATAATGTTCCATATAAACCAAAAAAATGCATTGGTCTTTTGCTAAAACGGCCAACAAAGGTTAATGTAGAAAGATCAAGAAAGCCATTAATAAATCTTTCCCATCCAAACTTTGTTACGCCATATTTTCTTGGACGATGTTCAACCACCTTTTCGCCGATCTTTCTAAAGCCTGCCCACTTTGCTAATACAGGAATGTTGCGATGCATTTCACCATATACTTCAATGCTTTTTACAACCTTTCTGCGATACGCTTTTAAGCCGCAATTAAAATCGTGCAAAGGTATATGCGAGATACTTCTTGCTGCCGCATTAAAAATTTTTGAAGGAAGATTTTTAGTGAGCCTATTGTCAAAACGTTTTTTCTTCCATCCGCTAACCATATCATAATTGTCTTCGCGAATCATTCTGCGCAATTCAGGAATTTCATCAGGAGAATCCTGCATGTCTGCATCCATCGTTATAACCACATCACCTTTAGCTGCTTTAAAACCTTCATTCAACGCAGCGGATTTACCATAGTTGCGCTGAAACTTTATGCCTTTGAAATTTGGATTGTTTGCGCTGATTCTTTCAATTACATCCCAACTATTATCCGTACTGCCGTCATCTACCATAATTACTTCGTAAGAGAAATTATTTTCATTCATTACACGCGTAATCCATTCCGATAATTCAGGTAAAGATTCTTCTTCATTATATAAAGGAATAACAATTGATAAATCCATGGTTAAATTGCTTGATTACCGAAAGGATCCTGCGGCTTTTTCTTTGCAACTGCTGCGCCGATTAATGAACTTACCGCACCAATAATTGCAGAGCCTATAATAATTCCAACAACTGCAAATAAAGTGAAATGATCTTTCATCATCGTGGTCTGTTGATCAATCTGGCTATCAGTAACTTTTCCGCTTGCTTCCAGTTTTTGTCTTGTCATTTCTATGCTTTTATCAACCATTTCCGGAAACAAAACCTTAAAAGCAAGAACTGTATAAATCAACGTAATTACGGTAATAACAGCTGTTGTTTTAAACCCATGTGCAAAAAGATTTCCAAATGTAACGTTCGCATTTAATTGGTTTGAATAACTAACACAAGCCCAAATAATCCCGGCTAAAAAAAGTGCATATTGTACATAAGAAAGCTCAGGATGTTTCATGCCATCAACAAAATATATTATTAAGCCATATACAATTAGTACAAGTGAGATAATGAGGCCCTTTATCTGCGGTGTTGTTACTTTAGTTTCCATAAAATTATTAGTTATTTAAAATTAAATTTCCTTTTGTGAATATGCCAATAACATTCCCCTTCAAAGGAATATTTATAAATGCTGAATTCTGCGATTTGCTTTTATTCTTTTCTTTGGTAAAAGTAAACTCATTTGTATTGAACAATGTAAATTCTGCTTTTCTGCCCTCTTCAATTTTTATTTCATCCAACTGAAATATTTTTCTTGCATTAATTGAAAAAAGCGCTGCAATTCTTTCAGGCGCCAGTTCAGGCAATACGGTTTGTATTGCAGCATAAGAAGTTTGCAAGCCGATCATTCCAGGCTTAGCATATTCAAACTCGCAGGTTTTATTATCCCAGTCCTGCGGTATGTGATGTGAAGCAATACAATCAATCCAGCCATCTTCAACAGCTTTTCGCAAAGCAAGCATATCGCTACGCTTACGCAATGGTGGATTTACTTTTAAATTTGAATTGTAGCTTTTCAAATCTTCATCGCAAAAAAACAAATGATATGGTGTAACGGAGCAGGTAATATTTAAGCCCTTTTGTTTTGCTGCTTTAATGCATTCAACAGATTTTTCAGTTGTAATGCCTGTAAAATGCAAAGCAGAATTTGTATAAGCTGCTAATTCAATATCTCTCGCAATAATCAATTCTTCAGCAATTGCAGGAATACCGGGCAAGCCAAGCCGGGTAGAAGTTACGCCTTCATTCATCAGTCCTTGAGCACCTATGCTTTTGTCTTGCGGAAGTTGAATAATAATTCCATTAAATGCTTTTATGTACTGCAATGCTTTTAAAAATAAACCTGCATTTTGTACAGGCTGCAAGCCGTCAGTAAAAGCAATTGCGCCGCTTTGGCGCATATCATACATTTCGGCCAACTCTTTTCCCTCACTCTTTTTTGAAATATTTCCTAAAGGATAAACCTGAATTTTTAAGCCTGCTGATTTTTGCTTAATATATTCAACCTGTGTTTTATTGTCAACTACAGGGTTTGTATCAGGCAAAGTAAATATTGTTGTAAAACCTCCGGCTGCTGCGGCTTCAGTACATGTTTCCAATGTTTCCCGAAATTCATAACCCGGATCGCAGGCATGAGAAAAAACATCAACCCAGCCTGGTGTAATAATTACATTGTTTGCATTAAATTTTTGCGCAGCATCATAGTTAATGTTATTATCTATACGATTGATCAGGCCATCAATAATTAAAATATCTTTTGTATTTCCGTTGTGTGGAGAATTGGGATCTGCAATCGTAACCTGCTGCAGTAAAATGTTCATGTAAAGCGGCAAAATTTGGCAAATATAAACTGAATTTTTATTAAAAGCCTTTTACATTTGCAACCCTGTTATTTTCTTACAGAACTAAAAGGAACGGAGCAATACTTTGTTTGCTTTGTGCGAAAATTTATTCGGGTGGTGGCGCAGTCCGGTAGCGTATTTGCATGGGGTGCAAGGGGTCGCTGGTTCGAATCCAGTCCACCCGACGTAAAAGCTTATCAATTTTATTGATAAGCTTTTTTGTTTTATATCAATATGTTATGCCTTCAGGAAAGGAATGAATTTATCTGATTCCTGTTGATTTTTCTTCAAAAAGCTCACCTATCTGTACACCATAATTATATTTTTTTTACTTCATAAACCACCCCATGAACACTAAAAAATTCTCTATAAAATTCTATCCGGGAATAGATAAAATCAATAAACAAAAACTAATTCATATATGTGCAGGAATCGTTGCTTATTGGTTCAAACTTTCGCAACTTCGATTTTCAAATTCAAAAAAACAAAATCATAAAACTGCAAAACAGTTATAAATTTTAAACTAACATGGACAAAAAATTACAAAATCAAATCGCCATAATCACCGGTGCAAGCAGTGGCATTGGCGAAGGTTGTGCTAAGGAGTTTTCAAAAGCAGGCGCAACTGTAGTTGTAAATTATCCTGTTGATGCTGCAAAAGATATGGCAGAAAAAGTTGTTGCAGATATAACAGCAACCGGCGGCAACGCAATTGCTTATAAATGCGATGTAAGCAAAGAAGATGAAGTGATAAAGATGTTTGTAGATGTTGTGGCGCAATTCGGCACTGTTGATATCTTGATTAACAATGCAGGCTTGCAGCGTGATTCAAAATTTGAAGAGATGTCTTTGGCAACATGGAATTTTGTGATCGGCGTAAATCTTACTGGCCAGTTTTTATGTGCGCGTGAAGCGATAAAAGAATTTTTAAGAAGAGGTGTTGATGAAACACGCAGCAAAGCTGCAGGCAAAATTATTTGCATGAGCAGTGTGCATGAAGTAATTCCCTGGGCCGGTCATGCAAATTATGCAGCAAGTAAAGGCGGCATTATGCTGATGATGAAAACCATTGCGCAGGAATTTGCTCCAAGAAAAATTCGTATCAACAGTATTGCGCCTGGCGCTATTCAAACTCCCATTAATAAAGATGCCTGGGATACTGCAGCGCATTTGCAAAATTTATTAAGATTAATTCCTGAAAAAAGAATTGGCAATGTTGAAGATATTGGAAAAGCTGCTGTGTTCTTAGCCAGTGATGATGCTGATTATATAAATGGCACTACTTTGTTTGTTGATGGCGGAATGACTTTGTATCCTGGTTTTGAGGATAATGGGTAGCAGTCTGAACCTGGTTTTTTGGGATTTACTGATTAGCATGATTAATAAAATTTTGAATCGTGTAAACCCTATGAGCTCTTCAATCATGGTTCAGACAATTGCTCAATAAAGAGCAGCAATACGTACAAGTGAGTGACACAACGAAGCTTAAAGCAATGCGTCAGCTAAGTACATAAAAATTTTTCTTAATGAACGCCGGACAACAAGTTATCAGTTTGAAAAGTTTTGAACTTCCAAAAGTTATTACCAGCTCAATCTATACAATAAAGCACTCACATTTTTGCATTTCATCAATAGCATAGTCATTATAATTTAGTAAATTTGATAGATAATTTCTATGCAAAAAAAACCCAACATACCATCGCATTTATTATGGGAGTATGACGTTGAAAAGTTCAACTGGCATCGCTCATACAAGATAGTTATTGAGCGTGTAATTGAAAGAGGATGGTTAAACGATTGGAGAGAAATATATCGATTTTATGGTTCAGGCAAAATACTTGAAACGGTTGAATGTTCAAAACAGTTAGATGAGCGTGATAAACGTTTTACCCGTATGTTTTTAAAATCTCACCTGTTACATGCTGCATAAAGAGCCTGCAACTATTTCAGCAGAAACTTTTTTATTGATACAACAATTGCAGGCAATTCCTGAATTA
>Ga0206952_10067_pt1 | contig 33847 bp, 33 predicted proteins | sample Alteio_BWOrgHeat_39_FD_152966 | JGI IMG/M metagenome (GOLD analysis project Ga0206952, IMG submission 152966) | Enriched cells from forest soil in Barre Woods Harvard Forest LTER site, Petersham, Massachusetts, United States -... | ecosystem: Environmental > Terrestrial > Soil > Temperate forest >... | reverse complement strand
TCGCTTTGCCCACTTCGTCTGGTTTTAATTTAATAGCTGTTCAGCGTATAATGAGATGTGAAGCGAAAGGTGGTTATACCTTAATTTTTACAGATGATGGGAAGTCTTATACTGCATCCAAAACTTTGAAAGAATATGAAGATATTCTTCCTTCCGATGTTTTTTTTCGTACGCACCATTCGCATTTGGTAAACGTAAATTTTATTGAAAAATATCATAAAGGCAAAGGAGGTTTTATTGAAATGACCAATAAAGCCATGATACCACTGGCCGCTCGCAGAAAAAATCAATTTATCGGCCTGGTGTTTGGTGCATAACACTTATTGGGATATTTAATACAGTTATTTGAAAACTATCGACAATTACAAAAACCATTTTTTACCTTCTTTAATGGCTTTGATATTTGCATACCCCTTTTTTTTATTCTAAACCTTTATTCACTAAGCCATTCAATTGACTGGCTTTTTTTATTTTCAGCCGTTTTAATACATTGTGCAATTAAGAGAAATAAAATGACCGCCGATAACTCTTTCATTGCAGACCAGTTTTCTTTGCTTGCAAAGCTCATGGATATTCATGGTGAGAACAGTTTTAAAGCGAAAGCCTATTCTTCTGCAGCATTTACTATTGACAGGTTACCGCAACAGCTTTCAGAAATCCCGGAAAATAAACTTTCATCCATTAAAGGAATAGGTGATTCAGCCGCAAAAAAAATTATTGAGGTTTTTGAAAGAGGTGAAATAACAGCACTTACAGAACTTGTTGCAAAAACGCCTGAAGGCATTATGCAAATGCTGAATATAAAAGGTATTGGCCCAAAAAAAATCACAGTAATATGGAAAGAAATGGGCATTGAGAGCATTGGTGAATTGTTGTATGCATGTAATGAAAACCGTTTAACACTATACAAAGGTTTTGGCGAAAAAACACAGAAAAGCATCCAGGAATCTATTGAATATTTTCTTAACAATATTGGCAATTATTTATACGCACATGTTGAAAAGCTTGCTGATGTTTTGGATGAAGAATTGAAAAAGAACTTTACTGAATATCAATTTTTACTTACAGGAGATTTTCGGCGGCAGTTAGAAACAATTGATAAGTTAGAATGGGTAACAGATGTGCCTGAAAAACAACTGCAGGATTATTTACTGCAACACAAATTCGTTACAGAAAAAATTGATGCGGAAGAATCTGTTTATAAAGGCGAAGAAGAAAATATTCAATTAAAATTTTATCATGTTGCTGTAGAGAAATTATATACAAAGCTTTTTCAAACTTCTTGCAGTGGAGAATTTTTAAATGAGTGGAATAAAAACTATAGTTTAAAAAATTACAATAGTTACAATAATGAGAAAGAGATTTTTGATGAAGCAAAACTTCAATTTATCCCTGCTTTTTTGAGAGAAACAGGAACAGCAATTCAACAGGCAGAAAGAAATGGATTGCCGGAAGTTATTCAAACAAAAGATATTACCGCAATCATTCACAGCCATTCAAAATGGAGTGATGGAAACAACACGATTGAACAAATGGCAAAAGCTGCTATTGAAAAAGGTTTGCAATATCTTGTTATCAGCGATCACTCTAAAACTGCATTTTATGCAAACGGCTTAACAGAAGAAAGGTTAAAAGCGCAGCATGAAGAAATTAATGAGCTTAATGAAAAATTAAAACCTTTTAAAATTTTCAAAAGCATTGAAAGTGATATTTTAAATGATGGCAGTTTAGATTATTCAGATGTTGTGCTTTCAACTTTTGATATTGTTATTGCCTCTGTTCATTCAAATTTAAAAATGAGTGAAGAAAAAGCAATGATGCGTTTACTTAATGCTATTAAAAATCCTTTTACTTCAATACTTGGGCATTGTACTGGCAGATTATTATTAAGCCGCGCAGGTTATCCTGTAAATCATAAAGCAGTTATTGATGCATGCGCTGAACACAATGTGGTGGTTGAATTAAATGCGCATCCGCGCAGACTGGATATTGACTGGCGTCACATTAATTACTGCATCGAAAAAAATGTATTGATCTCAATTGATCCGGATGCGCATGCTGTTGCGGGTTTTGATCATATAAAATATGGAGTACTTGCCGCACAAAAAGCAGGCATAACTGCCGCACAAAATTTGAGCAGTTATACATTAACAGAGTTTGAAGCATTTCTTAAAATACAACGGGCAAAAAGAAGTTAGAGTAATTTGCGCACCAGTAATTATTTATGAAAATATTATTTGTACTTATTGTTTCCTGCTGCTTTTCTTTTGCTCATGCTCAGTATACTTTAAAAATAGTTGTAACCAATATTGGTGCAAAAGCGAATGATGATATTTATATTGGCGGAGATTTCAACAATTGGAATCCTGCAGATTATAAGTACAAAATGAAACCTTTTGCGGGCGGCAGGCGCATCATTGTTTTTAATAATGTTGATACAGGTTTGTTTCAATTTAAATTTACACGAGGCGGTTGGGATAAAGTTGAGACAACGGCAAAAGGAGAGGAGATCGAAAACAGGATCATCAATGTACAAAATGATACTTCATTAGAAATTATAATTGCCGGATGGAAAGATGATTCTCCGGATAAACCAAAACCCAATACTGCGTCTGCAAACGTGCATATAATTGATACCGCGTTTTATATGCCGCAATTAAACCGGTACAGGAAAATATGGATATATCTTCCCGCATCATATAATCAAACAAAAAATAAAACTTATCCTGTTTTATATATGCAGGACGGGCAAAATTTATTCAATGAACAAACTGCATCTTTTGGCAATGAATGGGGTATAGATGAATGCCTTGATACACTGGCTAAACAATTGAATAAAGAGTGCATTGTTGTTGGTATTGATAATGGTGGCGATAAACGCATGACCGAATACAATCCTTACGATGATGATAAATATGGAAAAGGAGAGGGGAAGCAATACATTGAATTTATTGCATCCACTTTAAAAGCCTACATAGATAAAAATTATCGAACACAAAAAGATGCGCAACACACTTTTATTGCAGGCAGCAGTATGGGCGCGTTGGTTTCTTTATATGCTTTGATTGAGTATCCTGATGTATTTGGCGCAGCAGGAGTTTTTTCTCCCGCATTCCAGGTTGCACCGCAATTATATACTGATGTTGCCAATGCAAAATGGCAAAAAAACTTTCATATTTATTTTTACGCCGGGGAAAACGAGAGTAATACAATGGTAAGAAATATGCAGAAGATGTTTAACATCATTCAGCAAAAAAAATGTTGCGAATTGCAGGATGTAACTTTTCCTTTGGGCCAACACAATGAAAAATACTGGCGGGAGGAATTTGATGATTTTTACCGCTGGCTGATGAAATAAAATACGGTATGATTTTTTACATAGCTTGTGTTTACTTTGCAGTTAATATGATTGCGCTATGATAGGAAGACTTCTCACTAATATTGGCCGGTATCTTTTAATGTTGAAAGGCATGTTCACAAAGCCTGAAAACTTTAAAATGTACTGGAAAGAATTTATGCACCAGGCTGCAGAAATTGGTATTGGCTCTTTACCAATCGTTGTAATTATTTCCATATTTCTTGGTGCGGTTACTACAGTGCAAACCGCATATCAGTTGGTAAGCCCGCTTATTCCAAAAGCAACCATTTCACAAATAACAAGAGATACAATTATACTTGAACTTTCACCAACGTTGGTTTGTATTGTTTTGGCTGGTGTAGTGGGTAGTAAAATTGCAAGCGAATTGGGTAATATGCGCGTATCAGAACAAATAGATGCCATTGAAATTATGGGTATTAATACACGCAATTATTTAATATTTCCAAAAATTGCCGGTGCGTTTTTAGTGATTCCCGCGCTGATAATTATTTCTATGACGCTTGCCATCTGGGGTGGCCGTATTGGCGGAAGCCTTTCCGGAATTCTTTCTACCTCAACCTATGATATTGGTTTAAGGCAAGCCCTCAATCTGCATAACATCACTTTTGCCATGTATAAAGCCTATACTTATTCTTTTATTATAAGTAGTGTAGGCGCTTATTTTGGTTACTATGTAAAAGGCGGTTCTTTCGAAATTGGCCGAGCCAGTACAACTGCCGTAATAGTAAGCTGTATTCTTATTTTATTCGCAGATTATATACTTGCTTCTTTGCTGTTGTAATAAATCAATAAGGATTATTAGGTTACCAGCTATACTAATTTTATGGCATCACGGTTGCGTCGCAACACTTGTACTGCAGTTTTTTTGGCAACAGAATATTCAACTATAAAAATGTTATTTTGTATCAAACATTATCTTGTTAAGGGCGAGACGATATTTGACATTTAACCACTACCAAAAATCAAAACTATATGGGAAACGATAAACCAAAGTCTACAAAAGTTTATTTCATTGCAATGGCCGCTTTCTGGCTTGTATTCGGCATTATAACCACTTTCTATCCGGCACTTATGAATATGTTTCAAACCGAGACCGGGATCAGTGCAGTAACAAATTATTCTAACCATATATGGAGACATGATGGTTTTGATATCATCGCAATTAGCGTGTTGCTTTTTGCACTTTCCCGCGAAACAGTAAGCCGTAACATATTAAGAGCAACAGCGATTGTGGCATTGCTGGTTACAATTGCAATTATATCTTCAATGCTTACAACTCCATATTGGAATATGTTATTCCTTATTCCTGGGGTAAGTTGCTTCGCTTTTGTTATATGGGGCTTTATGCTTGCTGCAAAGGCCAGGTAAAAAACAGGCGTTGGTAATGTTGTTATACTTCATTATCTATACTGTTTGCAGCTATTATTTGCTGGTGAAGAACACCAGCAAAGGCGTAAACGAAGCACAAACTATTATAATCAAGCAGTAATTTTTTTACCTTCGTATAATTAGGATAATCTTTGCGTTTGTTACAATAATTTCAACACATCGTATAAATTTATCAACTTAAAAAACTAAAATGTATGAAACAGAAATTTGAAAAATCATTTGTATTAATTCCAATTGGACTTTGCTGGAATTCTACAGTATTGGCAATATCACATTTTAAAACTATGCCCGACTTAGTGACAGGCATTTTAACGGGAGTTGGAATTGGATTAATGGTATTGCCTTTTATTTTTAAGAAATTCAAACCGACCAGTTGTTAAGCATTTTACCATATTGGTGTTCCTTATTAACATGATTGTTTACAGTTTATAGTTTACTGGTGAAAACATCAAAGCCATATTATAGTTATCACTTTAAAAAATGTTATTTCCAATAAAATTTATTTTTTTGAACAACATCGTTTTATATTTGTCCTGAAAAGCAAGCAATGTATAATCCTTCTTCAATTTGTTGTTGTATGTGTAACATGATCTTTCAGAAGAAGGAAATTCTATTGTAATAATTAAACAAATAATCAATAAAATATAGCCTTCTTAAAAAAGAGGGCTTTTTTGTTTTATGATCAGATCAGTAATAATTAAAAAGAAAAACTATGACCGTTGAACAGATAACTGATAAGCTAAAAGTGTACAAGCAACTTGGTTTAAAGTTGTTTACTACATCTTCCTTTCAAACACACAGTATGGTGCTGTTGCACATTTTAAGTAAGGTTGATAATACGATCCCTGTTTATTTCATTCATACAGGTTATCATTTTCCTGAAACATTAAGTTACCGCGATCAGATTGCAAAGTTGTTTGAGATGAACATCATCAATGTATATTCTTCAACAGCAAAAAATAATCAGCGCGATAGCAACGGAAGATTATTATTTGCAAGCGATCCTGATCTGTGTTGTCATTTAAATAAAGTTGTTCCGCTTGAACCTATTCTTGCACAGTATGATGTTTGGATAAACGGTGTGCGTGCAGATCAGGGCGAAGTACGCAAGAATTTTAAAGTAGAAGAAAAAGCAAAACTCGGCACAATACGTTTTCATCCAATGCTCGACTGGAATAGTAAAATGATCTATGATTATTTACGTGAAAACAATATTCCGCATCATCCTTTGGAAGATAAAGGTTATTTCAGCATTGGCTGCGAACCTTGTACACGCAAATGGGATTTGAATATGGATGCAAGAGATGGCCGCTGGTATGGTTTAAAGAAAACAGAATGCGGATTAAATACGGATCTTGTAGTTAAATAATGGTCGGGGCGCTAAAAGCGACCTGACTAATAACATAGATATAATAAAAGTCAGGCGGCCTGCGCCTCCCGGCTTTCACTAAAACGAAACTCACTAATTAAAAATTAAAATGAACATTCTTATCACCGGCGGCGCCGGCTATATAGGCACTGAATTGATTTATACACTTGGCGAAATAAATGAAGTTGAAAACATTATTGTATATGATAATTTAAGCCGCGGCAATTATAATTTATTTATCGGTCACAAAGTTGCTTCGCCAAAAGTTAAGTTTATACAAGGCGAAATTCTTGATTCAAGAAAGCTTCGCAATGCTTTAAAAAATATTGATATTGTTTTTCATTTGGCTGCAAAAGTTACTACTCCGTTTGCGAATACAGATGGCCATATTTATGAGCAAACCAATCATTGGGGAACAGCAGAACTCACTTATGCATTGGAAGAAAGCAATGTAAAGCAATTGATATTTTTAAGCAGTACCGGAATATACGGTAACACAACTGCAGCAGCAAACGAAAACTCGTTACCACAACCGGATAGTTTTTATTCTATTTCCAAACTGCGTGCTGAACGACATGTACAGCGTTTGTCTGAAAAAATGAAAACAATTATTATTCGGCTTGGAAATGTGTATGGCTACAGTAAAAGCATGCGTTTTGATGCAGTAATAAACCGCTTTATGTTTGATGCACATTTCACAAACCGCATTACAATTAATGGTGCAGGCAGCCAACACCGTTCTTTTATTCATATTGATAAAACAACAGGTGTACTCGCCAAATTATTGACCACTGAAATTCCCGGAGGCATTTATAATCTTGCTGATAAAACACTCAGTATTTTAGATATTGTTGAAGTGATGAAAAACATTTATCCTGATCTTGAATCATTTTTTATCAATCAAAATTATACAGGCCATAATCTTGAAGTGGAAAGACAATCAGCATTGCTGAATTATATTGCTTTACCCGAAACTAATCTTGAAGATGAACTAAAAGAGTTTAAAGGAAAATTTACTTTTTATGCTTAGCAATAAATTATTTAAACAGCAGGAATATAAATATCAAATGTTGCGCCTTCATCAAGGTTGGCAGTAGCAGTAATAACTCCATTGTGATTCTCTACTATTTTTTTTACAATGGCAAGCCCAATACCTGTTCCTGAATATTGGCTTTTGCCATGAAGGCGTTGAAATACATCAAAAATTTTTTCACTATATTGAGGTTCAAAACCTATCCCGTTATCAGAAATACTGATGTGGCAATACTTTGTTCCATACGAAAGTTTATCGTTATTAAATTTTTCTCCCCTATCTGTTTCGGTTTTTATTTTTATATGGGGCTGTTGCTTTTCTTTTGAAAATTTAAGTGAGTTAATGATGAGGTTATACATCAATTGCCGGAATTGAAACGGTATTATCCTTACTTCACACATATCATCCGATTCCATAACCGCATTTTTTTGCTGAAGATCTTCCTTCAGGTCTTCTTTCACTTCCTGGATAATTGTATTAAGATTGGTTATTTCAAACTTTCTTTCTTCTGTACTGGTGCGGGAATAGGCAAGTAAATCATCAATCAGCGTTTGCATTCTTTTAGCGGCAGTTTGCATCCGCTGAAATTTAATTTTCCCGTTATCAGATAAATTAGCATGTTCCTTTTCCAGTATTTGAGTAGCAAAAGTTTGAATTTTTCTTAAAGGTTCCTGTAAATCATGGCTTGAAATATATGCGAATGACTGAAGCTCTTTATTAATCTTTTCAAGTTCTATATTGTTTTCAGCAAGTTCACTGGTACGTTCATTTACCTGCTTTTCCAGTTCATGCTCAAACTTTTTTTGTTCCGTTATATCCTGCAGCGTGCCATTAAACCGGTAAGCGATATTTTCTTCATTAAACCATGCTCTTCCCTTTGCATGCACTACAGTTTCTTTTTTTGAAACAGGATGAACAATTGTATATTGAATATCATATTTGCCTGCTGAAGAAAACAAAATTGCATGTTGAATAGCTTCTGTTACTTTTTTCCTGTCTTTTTCTGCAATCGCATTAATAGCATTTGATAAATCAATTTCAGCATCTGCAGACAATCCAAACCATTCCTTCAACCGTTTATTTGCAGAAAACTTATTGGTTAACGGGTTATAATCAAAAGTGCCCAATTCAGCAGCATCTATGGCAAAACTTAATTGCTCACTGCTTTCTTTCATCTGTCTAAAATTAACTACCTTATCAGTTGTTTCAGTACATGTAACCAACACTGCAGAAATTTGCCCTGCTTCATCTTTTACCGGGCTGTAGCTAAACGTCCAGTAAACATCTTCCATTTTGCCATTGCGAAAAATGGGAATTAACTGGTCTTCACTCCAGGTGGCTTCTTCACCGGCAAGTACCTGGTCTATTAATGGTTTTATAATGTCCCATATTTCAGGCCATGCATCTTTCGCAGCCATACCTAATATAGATGGGTGCTTGCCTTGCTGGCCCAGACTTGGCCTGTAAGAATCGTTATAAAAACAAATCAATTCCGGCCCCCACCATAAAAACATTGGAAACCTTGCATTTAAAATTATGCTTAATGTTGTGCGCAGGCTTTGCGGCCAGTTTTCCGGTACGCCAATGCTTGTTGTGCTCCAATCTTTTTCGCGGGTAAGCTTACCCATTTCACCGCCGCCGGATAGAAATTCTAAGTTTGGAGAAAAAACCATTTTTTATTTTGAATATTGTTTACGACTGGAGTATGAATTTTTCTTTTGCAGGTTGCAAAGATGTTTTTTGTGATATGGCAATTATGGCTTCATAAATTACCGCTCGTAATTTGGCAAATTCCCCGGGTTTGCGGATATAATAATGCGCTCCGTTACTATAAAGCAAATTCATTACCTGTATATCTAAAGAAGTTGAAAAAATAACTACCGGCAAATGTTTTAGCTTTTCATCTTTTTTAATTTCAGTTAAACATTCCAGGCCATTTTTACGAGGCATGTTCAGATCAAGAAAAATAATATCCGGAAGGTTAGGAAAATTTGATGATAAAAGCCGCATAAGTTCCACTCCATCCTGAACGGTTTTAAATATTGAAGTAATTGGCAGTTCTTCCAAAACTTCTTTAAAAAAGCTGCAATCGTCAATATCATCATCTGCAAGAATAATATTGTAAACCCGCTCATTCATATTCAGCCAAAATTAAATTTTAATCATGTATATGCTCTTTATTTCTGTTTTGTACATTAACAAATTGGCAATTTATACTAAAGATTTTTTTAAATGAATATAATGCCGAAACTTATAATAATGCTCTTATACTCGCAGTGCCTGTATTAATAATTCTTGTGCCTGCCGGTTTGCGTCCTTCATATTCAATATTAATTTCAAGATTATTAATGAGCCGTTTTGTAAGATTGATATTCCACAACAAATTCTTACCTGGCAGCAAACCTTCCAGCATAATATAACTTACTGTGGTGTTATTAATACCATTAAAACTTATGTTGCTGAATTGAAATCCTGCCATCAAACTCAGGTTAGAAATAGTATTATATTTTGTGTCAATATTTAAAGAATTAAATACCGCTTTTTCACCACCAAATGTTATTTCATTTTTTTTAAGTTGATATTGATAATACGTTTCTACACGAAATTTTGTTGATGATGTATAAATAAATTGTGGTGTTGACGACCATGTTTGAATTGCATAATTTCTGTTGGCAAAAGATGGTGTAGTTAAACTGTTTTTTATATAGCGCTGTTCAAATTGCAATGTATAATTCCTGGCAATGTTTGCCCTGCCTTTTAATGACCAGAAATTTTGTTGTGTTGTTTCAAACCCATAAGTAAGCAGAGATTTATTATAAGCCGTTACGTTGCTGAAATCAACACCCCATGCTGTACTGAAGCGGTTAAAAGATAAAGTGTTGCTGTATGTGTGATTTAAATTAATGAGGCTTGTATCGTTAATCTTTCCTTTGGTTGGAAGATAAGCAGGTACGCCGTTTGATTGCTGCTTCTTATATGTTTGCAAAGATGATTGCAACACAAAACGCGTAATAAATTTATTAAATGATGATGCATCTTTTGTTTTCAGAAACACTCTCGGGTTTAATGTAATTGAATAATTGAACTGCGTATAATTTGCTTTAATATATTCATTGGTTGGTATATAAATGCGGATAAATTTTGCTTCATCAGGAAATGCAGCCAGTTCAAATTCATTCAACTGCTGAATGCCATCGTTATTATAATCTATCCATGCATATTGCCCGGTTCCTGCCGGCACTTCAACATAAGAAAAACTTCTTTTCTGTTCCTGGCCGCTGCCAATTTCATACAAAGCATTACCAGTTAAAAAACCTTTCCATTCATTCACTGTATATTCTGCCCGGCCAAGTAAACTGTTATCAGGCGTTTGGGCTATAACCTGCGTATTATACACATACAATTGACGATACGTTGCAGTAATGCGAAACTGATGATGTTTGTTCTGATATAGTTCAGCCTGGAAATTATAATTGTTGCTTTTGTCTGTTTGCACCAAAGATTTATATAAAGGCAATTCATCGCTTCTTGTAAAATAAGTAAAGCCCCAGTGATTTGCTTTTTGTTCATCCGATTTAATGTATGCAGTAAAAGTTTCAAATGCATAACTTATTGGTGTTACTGTATCTGCAAATTCGTTTCGCTGTTCATTATGTTCAAGATAATAGCTTGCGCCAACTGTATAATTTTTAAAGGATGAAAATGTTTTATGCAGGTCAATATTTGGCCGAAGAAAAAAACCTTTATCAGCTGGCGTTGTGCTGTTCGTTAAACTGATTGCATCTGTCAATTCAAACTTTTTTATGAATTGATGATGGGCGATTTCATTTCTAATCCCTGTAAAACCATCGCTTCTTATATAACTTGAAAAGCGATACAGCACATCATTTTCTTTATCATCTTTCAATTCTAAAGTAAGCGTTGGCAATTGTTCTGTTGCTGCTTCCGTTAAAATTGGTAAACCCCAGTCTCTTGTAAATTCAGGATCACGCAAACGCTCAACCGGTTGAAAATTTTTATCTACCCATTCATAATCTGCAATTGTATTTAAATACAAAGTTTTGCTTTTGGTTTTCCATGAAGTTGTTCTTGTGAGATCAATTTTTGATGCATAACCTTTATCATTCTGTTTATCTTTTTCTGAAAAAGTATTAATATCATAATGGCTGAAAGCAAATTCAGTTTTTAATACAGTTTTATTATCCATCTGCCAGGTAAAACCCGTACTTACAACCTGTTGCGTTTTGGGTGTAACCAGAAAAGTTGCTGCTTCAAAATTCCCTTGCGGAATTCCATTTAAAGGCGCTATCCATTGGTAAACATTTCCGTTTGCTGCATTAAATAATGGAACATAATTTCCTTTATTCAAACCAACTTCGACAAAATTTAAACTGTATTTAGCACTATCTGCATTAGTGGAATAAACAAAAATAGAATCCGGAATTCCGTTAACAAGTGTATCAATCTTTTTATATAAAATTTTATTTGTTGAAAATGTATCAATGCCTGCAATTGGATAAAATGCATTTTGAATACTGTCTCCAATATTTGCCAGAAATTGCTTTTGCTGATTATCCAATGTTTGATCTATCGGCGAATTTTTTGCATCAGCATTACTATATGCAGAAACGTTTACGGTAAACTTTTTTCCAAACTGAAAATCATTGTTGATGTACAACATGGAGTTTAAATAATTCCTGTCTGCATATTCAAACTCCACCTGAATACGTGTATCTTTTGTAATCATTTGTTTTGGCGTGAAAAGAATTTCCGCCGTATTATAATTGATGACATAATCCTGGTCATCACCGCGCTGTACCTGTACACCATTTAAAAAAACCTTCTCCGTTCCCGCAAGCACAACAAAAAATAATTCATTGTTGTTGCCTTGCAATTTATAAGGCCCCTGGTTTCCTTCCTGCCCTTCAAAAACATTGCGTGCAAATTTTCCTTTTGCAATTGCGCCCGATAACAATGTGCTGCCTTTTATATTTTGTGTGATGTTATATTGTTGCTGGTAGGAGAGACCTTGTAAGCGCTTATAAAATTTCAGGAAATAATTTTCATCCTGTCTTAAATCAATATCACCTAAATCCAGCTCCCAATTCTTTTTACTGAATTGCAACAGCACTTTATCAAATTCGTTTAATTGTGCTGTTGTACCATCCGGCTGAATAGGAATATTGTTATCGGTAATTGCCGCATTTAATTGAATGCTGTCGCCAATGTAACCGCTCAATTGAAGATTTAATTGCGAATTAAAAACCGCATCCTGGTTGTTGCCGATGCTTATACTTCGTCCAAAACTTCCGTTATAATTCAGCTTGCCAAAATTTAAAAATGATTCATCCGGTTTTTGAGAATTGACAGGAACAATGGGAAGAAAATTATTTTTAATGCTGTCATACTTATATCGCTGCGCAACTGCATTTAATTTTTGATTGAATACACGATAAATTACCTGAACACTATCAACCGGCAATTGTTTTTTAAAAAATAAAGTTGCATTTACCCAATCTAAACTGTAAAAGCTTGTATCAAAGCCTTCAATAAAAAAAGTATTCGGCACAATGCTTAATGAATCAACTTTAAAAAAATTATTTGCAGGAATTTTTTTGCTGCGCAGGTTAGAAAGCTGTGCTGAAACGGGCAAAGCAGTTATCAGTAAAAATGAAAATAATATCAGTCTTGCAACACTCAAACAAACAATTTTAGATTAAACTATTACGCGGTAAAATTATTGTTTGAAACGAAATGCTTCAACACATAACTTCACATTCACTTTAAATTACACAACATGAAAAAAATCTACGCTTCCTTTATTCTTTGCTGTACCGCGATTTTTGTAAATGCACAATGGACATCAAACACTAATCAAAACACGCTTGTTGCCAATAAAGATGCAAGCGATATTCAAACCGTCAGCACAAGTAATGGACAAACATGGATTGCTTTTTACAGCCAGAATGGAAGCAATTATGATATGCGGGCTCAACTGCTTGATGCAAATGGCAACAGGCAATTTGGTGACAGCGGAGTGCTTGTAAGCGATAGAAAATCAGGTTCGGCAACTTTTGTTTTTAATGTTTGTGTTGATAAGGATAATAACCTGGTTGCAGCATTCCAGTTTCAAAGAGGTACATCTTATGAATGCGTTATTCAAAAAGTAAAACCTTCCGGTAAACTGCTCTGGGGAAAAAATGGTATTGTGCTTGGCGCAGGTTTATCTCCGTATCCCGCAACTTTAAGCACCAATGAAGTAGCTGTTGCATGGAATGATAATAACGGTAAAATTAATTACCAGAAAATAAGCGCTGATGGTGTTTCAGCGTGGGCATCTCCAAAAATATTCAGCGGCAACAGTGCGCATAGTGTTACGAGAGCGCAGGTTGTTGCAGGCACAAATGGTAAGTTCAATATGGTTTACCAGGACCAGTTTTCATTTCCTTTTTACACACATTTATTTGAACAAAAATTTGATAATGATGGTAACGCTTTATGGGCAAGCGCTGTGCAAATTTCAACGCTGGCAACTGCTGCTTACCGTTATTATGATGTGCATGGCGAGAATGATACAACGTATGTTGGTTATTATGGAAATCCATCAGGCAGCAACAGGTTTAATGCATATGTGCAAAGAATAAATCCTGATGGCGGTTTGCCTTACGGTACAAACGGAAGTTATTTTGCAAATTATTCCGGCAATAATGATCCGTATGAACAAACAATTTATATAGCGAAAAAACCCGGGTCAAATAATATTTGGGCATTGTGTACTGTTACCAATTCATTGCAAACTGCAAGCGGTGTATATGTTCAAAAATATGATGCAGCATCAGGCAATAATTATTTTGGAGCAACAGCAAAAGAAGTGCTACCGATAAGTTCAAAATTAATCAGCCTTGCTTTTTGCCAGGTTTCTTTGTGCGATGATAATCCTGTGTTTTTAGTAACAAGTACAAATAATAAACTCCTGGCTGTAAAACTTACCGGCAAAGGTAAATTTGCATGGAAGAAAGATTTAAGCGCTGTGGGCACAAGCACCAATTCTAAATTCCGGTATGGATTTACAGGTTTTTATAAAGGGCAGGCTGTTGCAGTTTGGCAGGAAGACAAGGGAAACGGTAACATGCCCTACGCACAAAATATAAATTGTGATGGAACAACAGGAACAGCATCAGCATTTAGTGATAATGATGCTCAGCTTTCAGAAAACTTACTTTCTATAAAAGGTGTTTATCCTAATCCTGTAGAAAATAATTTTACCGCAACAATAATTTCATCAAGGCAAACCAATGTTCGTGTTTATATTACTGATGTTAGTGGTAATGTAATGAAACAATTTCAGCAAAGTTTACAGAGAGGAAATAATTTAATCCAGGTTAATACAAGTAATATAAAAACCGGAAATTATTTTATTAAAGTAGTGAGTGAAGGTTCAAGTACGGCGGCGTTGTTTAATAAACAATAGAATAATATTTTTTAGATACAGTAAAGTCTACTGTGCAAAAATGTGCAGCGTCTTGCTTCGTCAAATAAATGGAGCCCATTAAATAAATATGAAAGTTGAAATAAAGACCTTTATATCACCAGACATCTCGGACTTAAAAAGTTTTGCGCCTGCAGACAAAAGATTTTTTTCTTTTTTGCTTGAACTTATAATTGGAATTAAGGGAGAGAAGGGTGGAGATATATTTGGTATTGAAGTTTGTACTCCAAAGTGGTTATTAGAAAATCACCAACCCCTTGATATCTTATTTGGTAGGCATAAGCTAATTGTTTTCGAATATAATATTGATAATATTATTAATTCAATTTCACTTTATTTAAACTCTATTGCTGGCGATTCCTGGGAAGAAATTGCAAGCCAAATTGCAAGAATAGCTAATTGGGAATTTGAGGATTATAAAAGTGATTAATGAAACAAATGCATTTACACCTATAAACAACAGTTAGCTGTATGACTACGGCATTCAAAATCTGCATCAGTTTATAATTGCTAATCACCTAATTTTAATTATGAAAATCACTACCTGGATTTTATCAGTAACAATACTAACTGCTTGCATATTTAGTTGCTCAGCGCCAACGGAGCTATATAAATCTGAGAATCTTTCACAAACAGGTTTCTCTAATTATAAAACCTATGCTTTTTTACCAACACCAGATACTGCATATACAAAAATGTTTGATAAGAAAAGATTGGAAGCATTAATGAGCACAGCAGCGGTAAAAGAATTAAGCAGAAGAGGGATGAAACTTGATACAGCACATCCTGATTGTTTTTTCAGGTATGCACTTATAATTAACAGGAATTATGAAGTTAGCCAGGAGCAGAACGTTGTGTACAATCCGCAGGTATTTACTCCTGCATTTGATAACGACGCAAAAATTTATACTTTTAGCTCAGACAACCGACCTGTTACTTACGGAGGCCAATATAATATTGATACGTTGCGTGAAGGTTCACTTGTAATTGATATGGTGGATACGAAGCTGGGTAAAGTAGTTTGGCGCAGCACCCTGCAAGGCAAAACGGAGGAAACATACCAGCAGCCAACGCCTGATAGAGTAAACGAGATCATTCATAAAATGTTTAAAAAATTTCCAAAGAAATAATATTGCTGATATAATATCACGTGGTTAAATCTTAATTGCTTACTAAACTATCTGCTATGCAAAACTGGAGAATTAAACTATCGCTTTTCTTAAACTATTTTGTTTTTGCTATTTTATTAAATAGTGTAGGAACGGTTATTTTATTAATGCAAAAAAGCTTTGGAATAACAAAAGCACAGGCATCATATACTGAACCATTTAAGGATTTGAGCATTGCCATTGTTTCATTTATCGTTACATCATTTATTACAAGAATTGGTTATAAAAAGGCAATGCTTATTGCGTTGGGAATTGTCTCGCTTGTAAGTTTTATTATGCCATTTACCAGCAGCATTGTAATGGTAAGATTTTTATTTGCTGCTGTAGGTTCAAGTTTTGCTTTAATAAAAATGTCAGTATATGGTGCTATCGGGCTTGTAACAAAGAATGATAAAGAGCACATAAGCCTTATGAATTTTATTGAAAGCTTTTTCGGTGTTGGCATTGTAGTAAGCTATTTTATTTTCCCTTTGTTTGTTGATAAAAATAATCCTGCATCAACATCGTGGTTGAACGTTTATTACCTGCTTGGCGGAATATCATTAGCTGCGTTTTTTTTATTGCTTTCCGCACCTTTGGATGAATCGGCTTCTAAAACAACAAACACGGAAAATCTTATAAATGATTTCGGAAAAATGTTCCGGTTATTTGTTGTTCCGTTGGTGCTTATATTTTTATTGTGTGCTTTTTTTTATGTGCTGCTTGAACAAAGTATTATGAGTTGGTTGCCCACATTTAATAATGATGTTTTAAAATTAAATGAAGTATTGAGTATAAGAATGGCAAGTATTCTTTCAGCAGCAATTGCATTAGGAAGATTTTTGGCAGGGCTTATTTTAAAACGGGTAAAATGGCTGTATGTGTTGGTTGCCTGTTTAGTTGTTGCTGCCGGGATAGTTTATTTTGCTATGCCTGCAATTAATAATTTTTTGAGTAACTATCATGGCAACGGTATTAACGAATTAAAAGATATACCGGCAATAGCATTTATATTTCCATTGATCGGTTTATTTCTTGCACCAATTTATCCCGCAATAAATTCTGTTGTCTTAAGTTCTTTGCCAAAACCACAGCATGGTTTAATGGCAGGATTAATTATAATTTTTTCAGCATTAGGCGGTTCATTAGGCTCTGTAATAACCGGACATGTATTTCAGAATTATGGTGGTCAAAGAGCGTTTTATTTTTCACTGGTTCCTATAATAATTTTATTAATAGCACTTATTGTATTTAACCGTTTACAAAAAAAATATACTGCAGTTTCAAAAGTTGAATTGCCAATCATTACAGATCCGATCTCAGAAGAATTTAAACAATAAAGCCCTCCCGAAAACCGGGAAGGCTTGTACTAATGATCGCTGCTAAACATTTATCTTATCCAGTTATAATTTCTGTCATAGTGATTATCATTGTATTTGTTCCTGTAATCAAAGAAACGCTCATTCACATTCTGAATTTTGTTGTTTCTTTCTTTTTGTAACTGCTGAATGAGATCAACTTTTTTAGGCGCTGCAAGGCGTAAATTCATCACTTCTCTTACCTGTTGATTATAATTTGCATTGATCTTCGAAACCTGCATATCCTTTTCATATTTAGTGAAAGAATATGTTTCAATATAGCGATGACCAAAGCCGATATTAAATACAGGAGTTCTTAATGAAACTGAAATAAATGACTGCGAAAAAGCTGCAGAACTTAAAATGAACAAGGTTAATGCGAGAGTAAAAATTTTTTTCATTTTGTTTGTTTTTTATTGTTTAATAATTCAATGTATATAGGATGTGTTTTGTTCTTTTGCGTTTATAAAGAGATTGTTAATGCTGAATAAATGTTCATTTAAAGAATATTGATGAGTTAGTTTAATTTTATCGTGATGAAAATTCTTACCGCACAGCAAATACATAACTGGGATGCATACACAATAGAGCACGAACCGATAACCTCTGTTGAATTGATGGAACGCGCTGCACAAACTTGTATAGATTATATTTCGCAGCAGGAAATGTTTGATAAACCGTTTAAGATATTTTGCGGTAAAGGCAATAATGGTGGCGATGGGCTTGCTATTGCAAGGCAATTAATTCATCAACATTATAATGTAAGTATTTATATAATTGAATTTGGTGCTGTGGGTACAGAAGATTTTCAAATAAATCTTCAGCGGTTGCATGAGCTTTCAGTAAATATCCATTTTATACAGGCTGAAGAATTTTTTCCTGCGATAGAGGAAAATGATATTGTGATTGATGCATTGTATGGCTCAGGTTTAAACAGGCCATTAAAAGATTTAAGTGCGGCGTTGGTACATCATATTAATAATTCAAAAACGTTTGTAATAAGCATTGATGTGCCAAGTGGGATGTTTATTGATAAAAGCAGTATCGGCAATGCAGTTATAAAGGCTGATGTTACGCTAACATTTCAATGTTATAAATTATGTTTTCTTGTTGCAGAAAATGCAGAGTTTACAGGCAATTTAAAGATCCTTGATATTAGTCTGCATGCTGATTTTCTGCATGCAATAAATACAACTTATCAGCTTATAAGCAAAGCAACTATTCAACAGATTTATAAGCCGCGTAAACCATTTTCACATAAAGGGAGTTTTGGCCATGCTTTAATTATTGCTGGCAATACAGGCAAGATGGGCGCAGCACTTATGGCAACACATGCATGTTTAAGAACAGGCGCAGGTTTAACTTCAGTAAACGTTCCTGAAAAATTTTTAAACGCAGTGCATGCTCAGTTGCCGGAAGCTATGTGCAGCCTGCGGAATGAAGATTTAAATTTTGAAAAGATCAATGCGGTTGGCATTGGGCCTGGCTTAGGTACTGAAAAAGATGCGCATGATGTAATTGAAAAAACATTAAAGCGGTTCACACAATCAATGGTTATTGATGCAGATGCGCTTAACATCTTATCAAAGAATAAAGCATGGCTGAACCAGCTTCCTGCTGAAGCAATATTAACGCCGCATCCAAAAGAATTTGAACGGTTGTTTGGTGAAGCTAAAAATGATTTTGAAAGAATGGAAATGGCTTTACAGCAATCAACCAAATATAATTGCATTATTATTTTAAAGGGAAGATATACATTGATTGCAAAAAAAGGTGAAGGATGGTTTAATACAACCGGTAATGCCGGCCTCGCCAAAGGCGGAAGCGGTGATGTTTTAACCGGCATCATTACAGCGTTGCTTGCGCAAAAATATGAACCTTTACGTGCAGCCATGTTTGGCGTTTATCTTCACGGGCTTGCTGCAGATTTTGCTTTGCAAATACAATCTATGGAAAGTATGCTTGCCTCTGATGTTGTTGATAATTTAAGTGCAGCATTCAATAGTTTATAACTCTCCGGATTTTTATAACGCTGAACAGTACAATATTTCACCTTAACATTTTAATAATGTTGGCTTTTTTAGATACCAATATCCGGTCATACATATTGTGAAAGCATTTTCAAATTTCAAAAACTTACAATTCTTCTATCAGTTACCTTTGCCGCTCATTTTTTTATATGAGAGATAAGAATACGATAGTTGGGATTGTTTTACTGGCAACTTTATTTTTTGTTTTTTTCTGGTATACTAATAAAGAACAAAGTGCTTATATGGCGAACCAGAAGCATATCCAGGATTCGCTGCACCTTGATTCACTGGCTAAAATTACACCTCAACAAAAGGCGGCTGCAAAACTGGATTCTTTACATAATGATTCACTATCGAAATTAAATACTGCAGGAAATTTTGGAAATGCTGTGAATGTGCCGGAGCAATTAATTACAGCAGAAAACAACTTAATGAAAGTAACTTTTACAAGCAAAGGTGGAAGAGTGAAATCTGTTGAACTTAAAAATTATAACTCGCAAACAGGAGGGAAGGTAGTATTGGGCGAAGGTAATAGTGATGGCATTGGCTATAATATTAATACCGGTACAAACCACGCTGCCTCCACTACAGAAATGAATTTTACTGCATCGCAACCGGTGAAAAATGCTGACGGCAGCCAAACCATTCAGTTTACTTTAGAGGATTCTTCAAATGCCGGTATTACGCATCAATACATAATAAAACCCAACAGTTATTTGATTGACTGGAATATTCAACTGAATAGTGCCGCCGGCTTGCTTACAAATAACACAATGAATTTCCATTTTGTATCAGAACCAATGCAGGTGGAAAAATCTGTTGACTATGAACGGCGCATGAGTAATGTTTGCTTTTCTGAAGGCAATGAGTTTGATTATATATCCTCAAAAACTGACCACACGTTTGAGAAACCCGTACAGTGGGTAAGCGCTGTTCAGCAATTTTTTAATTCAACACTTATTGCAAAAAATAATTTCAATAATGGGAAAGTACTCTGGACGCGTAAAGCCGACAGCAGTACATCAATTGGTGTGGTTGATGCAACGTTGCAAATGCAGGTGCCTGCTGCATCTTCAGTAAATATTCCAATGCAATTGTATTACGGCCCGAATGATTATAAAACATTGCAAAACGCTGCGCCGGAAATGGATGGGATCATAAATCTTGGCCGGGATATGTATTCATTTGTGCGGCCTATAAATAAATATATTGTAATGCCGGTATTTAATTTTTTCGCGGGCTTTATTTCAATATATGGTTGGGTAATTGCACTACTGACAATTTTTATAAGGTTGGTAACTTCTCCATTGGTTTACCGCAGTTATAAAAGCGGCGCAAGAATGAAGCTGCTTAGACCTGAGCTTGATACATTGCGTAAAAAATTCGGAACAGATCAGCAAGGCTTTGCTATGGAACAAATGAAGTTATTTCGGGAAGCCGGTGTAAGCCCTTTAGGCGGGTGTTTACCACTGCTGTTGCAGATACCAATATTCTTTGCATTGTATAGTTTTTTTAATTCCAACATAAGTTTAAGAGGCCAGCCTTTTTTGTGGTCAAAAGATCTTTCTACTTATGATATTATTGTGCAATTTCACAGCAAAATATTTATAATTGGCGATCACATAAGCTTGTTTGCATTGCTTGCTGTAAGTACAAGCTTTCTTATTTCTATTTATAATATGAACATGACGCCGCAAGACCCCAATAACCCGGCGCTTAAATACATGCCTTATATTTATCCTATATTCATGATACTTATTTTTAATTCACTGCCATCGGCATTAACGTGGTATTATACAGTATCCAACCTTATTACTTTAGGCATTCAATTCATCATTCAGAATTATATTCTTGACCACGAAAAAATTCTTGCTCAAATGCATGAACGCAGAAAAGCGCCTAAAGTAAAAACTAAAAGCAAGTGGCAGGAACAATATGAAAAAATGGTGGAGACACAAAAAAAGGTTCAGCAATTGAAACAGCAAACCCCAAAGAATAAAAAATAATAACTTTATTACATAAAAAATTAAAATGAAAATATTTTTTTTGAATTTATGCTTTTTGATTTGCTGCCAATCTTTTTCACAAACATCAACTGCTTCTATTGGTGATGATTTTAAACTAATGAGTAGTTATAGCGGAGGTAATGCTAACGGGTATAGTGTAATTCCCACTTATAAATCAAATAACATAGAAGGTTCTCCTTTTTTTTCACCAAACTGGATGCCCGGGTCAGTAACAACTAAGGATAGTAAAGTATTCAGCAGCCAGCTTTTATTTATGTTTGATGAATTTGATAACAGCCTGTATTATAAAAAAAATGATACAGGCGCAACGATGAAAATTGACCTTAACCAGGTTTCTTCTTTCACACTAAATTCTGACAAGCCACATTTGTTTATGCCTGCAGATTTTTTTAGCAAGGATTATACAGGACAATTTTTTGAAGTGCTTGTGTTTAATAACAAATATTCCCTTCTGAAACTTTCGCAGATAACTTTACAAAAACCAGCCTATAGCGAAATTAACCAGGTAGTTAATAATGAACAATCATCAAAATTTGTAACTAAGGTTTCTTATTTCATTTATACTAATGGGGTTTTGCAACCGGCAGAACTTAAAAAGAAAAGTTTTCCAAAAGCACTTAATGGCAGTGATGTTGATAAAGCCGAAGCCTATATAAAAAACAATAGCGGCAATTTTAATGAAACTTACGTTACAAATATGATTGATGAAATTAATAAGCCGGGCCAGTAAAACTAATATGATTCTGTAAAGAATTATAAATAATTTCTGTATTTTTATCGTATGCGAAAGGTTGCTGACATATTGAAACGAAAAGGAAACCATGTAGAAACTGTTCAATCAGAGCTCACAGTAATTGAAGCACTAAAATTAATGGCTGATAAAAATATCGGTTCAGTTGCTATAGTTCAAAATCAACGATTTGTCGGCTTAATGACAGAACGTGATTATTCGCGTAAAGTAATATTGAAAGGCCGGTCTTCAAATGAAACTACAGTAGGGGAGATTATGACTTCAGACTATCCTTCAATTACAAAAAATGACAGCATAGAACATTGTATGGAGCTTATGTCTAAACAAAATCTCCGTTACCTGCCTGTAATTGAGCAGGATAAACTTTCAGGCATTATTTCTATTAATGACGTTGTTACCGAAACTATTCTTACACAAAAAGAAACCATAGAACATCTGCACAATTACATTCATTCTTAAGCTTTTTCCTTCTTAAAACTTTAAATTTTACAAGTTTTTTTCTTAACTTTGCCGCCCCGAAATAAAACAACGGGAATTTTATCATGAGTGAAAATAATATTGTTAACACGCCTGGCGAAGAAGCAGGCACAAACGCTGATGTACAGGAGCCTGCAAATGCTGAACAAGCAGAAGCAGCTACAGCGACAACAAATGCACCTGCAGCAGAAGATAATAATTCTTCTGAATCAACACCGCAGCCCATCATTGAAAATTCAGTTACCGAATCTCTTCCGCAACCTGTGGAAGAAAAGCTTGCAGCCCACGATGATTTTGACTGGAGCGTTGACAAGCGTAATGTTACTCATTACACTTCCGATGAAAAATTGAAGTATGATAAAGTGTATGAAAACACTTTCGTAACAATTGAAGATGGAGAAATTGTAAATGGCAATGTGGTGGCATTAACAAAAACTGATGTTGTAGTTAATATCGGTTTTAAAAGCGATGGCCTTGTTTCATCCAATGAATTTCGAGATAATCCTAGTCTTAAAATTGGTGATACAGTTGAAGTGATGGTGGTTGAAAAAGAAGACCGTGATGGCAACCTTCATCTCAGCCGCAAACAGGCACGTGTATTTCGCGCATGGGAAAGAATTGTTGAAGTACACAAAACAGGAGAGGTGGTTACCGGTTATGTTACCAGTAAAACAAAGGGTGGCTTAATTGTAGATGTATTTGGACTGGAAACATTTTTGCCAGGTTCACAAATTGATGTGAAGCCTGTAACTGATTACGATCAGTTTGTAGGCAAAACAATGGAATTTAAAGTTGTAAAAATTAATGAAGCTATAAAGAATGCTGTTGTATCTCACAAGGCATTAATTGAAAGCGATATTGAGGCACAGCGTGCAGAAATAATCAGCAAGCTTGAAAAAGGCCAGGTGTTGGAAGGCACAGTAAAGAATATTACAGATTTTGGTGCGTTTATGGATCTTGGCGGGCTTGATGGCTTGTTATATATCACAGATATTTCATGGGGCCGCATTTCTCACCCGAGTGAAGTAGTGAAACTGGATCAGAAACTTCAGGTTGTTGTACTCGATTTTGATGATGATAAAAAACGCATAAGCCTTGGATTAAAACAGCTTACACCTCATCCATGGGATGTATTACCTGAATTTATACATGAAGGTGCAACTGTTAAAGGTAAAGTGGTAAACATTGAAGATTATGGCGCTTTCCTTGAAATTCTTCCCGGCGTTGAAGGCTTAGTACACGTAAGTGAAATAACATGGGCAAATACACCTATCAATGCAAAAGAATTCTTTAAGCTTGGTGATGAGCATGAAGCAAAAGTTGTAACACTGGATAAAGACGCACGTAAAATGAGTCTTTCGATCAAACAACTTACTGAAGATCCATGGAATAATATTGAAACTAAATATCCTGAAGGCAGTAAACACAAGGGAACCGTAAAAAATATTACGCCTTATGGTGTATTTGTAGAGCTTGAACCAGGTATTGGCGGTATGATCCACATCAGCGATTTAAGTTGGCTAAAACGTTTTAACCATCCTGGTGAATATACAAGAACAGGTGAAGAAATTGATGTGCTCATCATGTCAATTGATAAAGAAAATCGCAAACTTCAGCTTGGTCATAAACAACTGGAAGAAGACCCATGGACAGCATTGCAGGATACATTTGCTGTTGGAAGTGTACATGAAGGAACTGTTACCAGGAAAGATGACCGCGGCGCAATTGTTCAGTTACCTTACGGCTTAGAAGGTTTTGCACCTAACCGCCATTTGATTAAAGAAGATGGTAAAAGTTTGGTGGCAGATGAAACTACGCAATTCATGGTAATTGAATTTGACCGTAATGAGAAGCGCATTCTTGTTAGCCATACTAAAATATGGGAGCAGGCAAAGGTACAGGAACAGGAATCTGCTAAAAAAGAAGCTAAAGCAGAATCTGACAAAGCACGCAAAACAGTTAAGACCATTCAGAGTAAAGTTGAAAAAGCAACACTTGGTGATCTAAGCGCTTTGGCTGAAATAAAAGAAAAACTAAAGAAAGAAGAAGAAAAATAAATTCTTTCAATAAATAAAAAAATCCCGCAAACACGCGGGATTTTTTTTATGCTTAATAAGCTCTGTATTAAAAAATATTATTCGCATCATCATTATTAAACTGAATAATATCGGGCTCGCGCACATAATTAGTATTATACCGAAACTGAATATTAACAGTTAACCTTCCCATAAACTGCTTCATACCATAAGCAGTACGCGGAAAATATTCAAACCGTAACTCAGCTGTTCTAAATACAAGATTTTCATTTCTTGTTCTTAAGCCACCACCTAATCCGTAATACCATGTTGGTTGATTTGTTACATTTTTTTCAGGTGTAAGTGCAGCAATATCCGCAAAAACAAAAGGAGAAAATTTAAACCCAAAAACTTTATAATTTATAAAGCTTATTGTTTCTGAGCGCAGGCTTATGCGCTGATCTCCCTGTACAGAATCTGCTGTAAAATACCTGATTCCAAAAGTATTATTTATGCCTAACGGTTCAAGCCCCATACGGTTAAAAAGTCGCGCATACGAAAACCTCATGTATTGCCTGATTTTTAAATTTTTAAATTCAAAGGGCCTGCTAAAACCGGCAGCGCCAGCCAATATACCTGCATCCTGGAATTGCCAGTGATTAAAAAAGCTTCCTGCGCGCAAAAAATACTGTACAATATCTCCCTTATTATAAATAAGATACCGGTTGACATCCACACCAATATAAGGACGGGAAAGATACGATTGTTTGTACCAGCCACCTGTTACTGCTACATTATATCCATGAGGAATATCTTCAGTATTACCAAAGCCATAGAGATAATTTGTTTTATAAAATTCCTGCTTAAAAAAAGTTACCTGACCAAGCACTGCCTCCCTATCGTTAAACCGGAAAATAAGCTTATCAGCAACCTGGTGAGGCGTTCTAATAAAATTTGAATTGAAATAACGAAGACTTACAAATTTTCTGTCAACATAAGTTTTGTTAATAAGGTACTTTTTTACATCAAGATTATAACCAACCCATGTATCAAACAAACTATAATGGTAATCATAAAAATTATCGGCAGGTTTACCGTAATTATTGAATGTTTCAAAATCACCTAATATTAAGCCGCCGGCAAAATGTGAGTATAGTGAAACAAGATTTCGCTGTAAGGAAAAAGCAAGAGCATGTTGGTCATTTGTTCCATCGCGCAGATCAGCACTGATGTTAGAATAACTAACTGATGCATCTATAAAACTATGTGCTACATTAAATTTTGTGTACATAAGGCCAACGCCGGATGCCGGATTCCTGTTTTTCTCCACTAAAACAGTAGCCTGCAGGCTTTGCGCAGCACCAAACAGGTTTACATCTTCTACTCTTGCTTTAAATTTACCAGTACTTGCCTGGTTTAAAACCACATTAATACTAAATATATCTTTTGTTATTACATAAACATCAACAGAATCTGGCGAACCAGTTTTAGGTTGAATTATAATACGTGCATCCTGGATATAATCAAGAGAACGCAGGTAACGTTCATTATCTGCAAGCAGGTAAGCTGAAACAGGTGTGTTTACTTTTATAAAAAGATCCTGGCGAATTGCCCATTCCTTTGTTGTATTATGCAGTGAGTTTAAAAGCCTGGTTCCAAAATAATTTATCCGGTTTGCAGTATCAGTAAATGTTCTTTCAAATTTATATTGATTGATGATTATATGCCTGATAATTTTCCCTTCATAAGGTTTGAAGGCAGTTTCGCTTTTTGTTGTTAATAAACCTTGCTGATTTATTGTATCTGAAGTATTGCGTTTAAGAAAACGCATGGCATAATGAAAAACATTTGTTTTAGAAGCAGCTTGGGCAGAATCTTTTTGCTGGCAATCAGCATATAAAAAAAACAGCAGCAGTAAAATTGTTGTTGAGGATCTTAGAAAATATTTCACACTTAAAGTAAGCGGTTAAAAAATAATCTTATTGCATAAACACTCCAATTTAAGGAATATAAGTTTTAAGCAAATCCAAAAAATTACTGCGGTTTATCATGCATGCACCAAGGCTTTCCAAATGGCTTGTATAAAGCTGGCAATCTATCAGTTGAATATTTTCTTTCATTAATTCGCGAACATAGCTTATAAATGCGAATTTGCTTGCATTTGAAACCAGGCTAAACATACTTTCGCCAAAAAAAACTTTTCCAAGCTTTACTCCGTATAAACCACCCACAAGCTCATTGTCAAGCCAAGCCTCTGCGCAATGAGCATAACCGTGGTTATACAAATGAATATATGCCTGTTCAACGGCGTCTGTAATCCATGTGCCTTGCTGGTGGCGTATTATCGTTTTGCAATTATGAATAACATTACTAAAAGAACTATTTATTTTGAATTGAAATTTATTACTGCGCAAAACCTGTTGCATGCTTTTGCTTACCTGTAATTCATGCGGAAATAAAACAAAACGCGGATCAGGGCACCACCAAAGCGGTAGTTCATCTTCAAACCAGGGGAAAATTCCTTTTCTGTATGCAAGTAATAATCTCTCTTTACTTAAATCTCCGCCAATAGCAAGCAAGCCGTCTTTTGTAGTATTTCCAGCGGGTGGAAACCATAATTTATCGTCAAGAATTGAAAAAGACATGAAGGAGAGAAGTAAGGTTTTTCTAAAATCAATGCTGAACCATTTCTTCAATGGTTGCGTTTATACCACGATCTGTAATTGCTTCACGCATAGGTTTAAGTGTTTCGTAATCGCCCTGTTTTACAGCATACTTGCCGTTAAAATGTATAATGAAAGCACATTGCTCTGCCTGTTCTACCGTATGGCCACAAATATTAACGAGTGTTTCAATCACCCATTCAAAACTGTTCACATCATCGTTCCAGACAATCAGGTTAAATGAAGTGGTTAGTACATCCAATAAATCTGTTTCAAACTCTTCTGATGTATGTCCTGCATTCACTGTAACAGCTTTCATACTGCAAATTTAGACTATGAATTTTATTTTATATCCATCTTATTTAAAACCGCAGAAACTATGCGATCTTTTTTCTGCAAGTCTTTTTGAATGATGATGTTTGAAAATCCTTTCTCTTTCAGCAAAACTGCAATTTGCTTACCCATCGTTTCATTTATCTCAAAATATAGTTTTCCCATATTTACCTTCAAATGTTTTAAGCTAAAATCTGCAATAGCCCTGTAAAAAAGCAACGGATCATTATCAGGAACAAATAAAGCTGTATGCGGTTCATACAATAAAACATTCGGAAGCATTTTATCTGCTTCGTTCTTTTTTATATATGGTGGATTACTTACAATAACATCAAATTCATGTAAAGTTTTCTCTGCAGAAAAATGCAGGATGTCTGTCTTGAAAAAATGAATATCAACACTATTTTCAGCAGCATTTTTTTTTGCAATATCTAAAGCTTTTAAATTGATATCCAAGGCATAAACATTTGCTGCCGGTAATTTTTTTTTAATTGCAATAGCAATGCATCCGCTACCTGTTCCCACATCAAGGATCGTATACTTTTTATTGGGTAATTCTGAAATTATAGCTGCAATCAATTCCTCTGTTTCAGGTCGCGGAATTAAAACATGTTCATCAACGTACATTTTCATTCCTGCAAACCAGGCTTCCTGCAAAACATACTGTACCGGTTTATGTCGCATCAACTGCTCTGTATAAATTTGCAGTTGTTGCTCCTGCAGTTTTGTAAACAATAATTCTTTATTGATCAATCGCTGGGTTTTGGTAAAGCCAGTAATATGTTCCATTACCATGTCGGAAATTTGTGCAGCTTCACGGTCAGTATATATTTTCAATAACCTGCCATATAAATCTTTACCTGCCTGCAAAACGATCATAATGCAATGTAGCTATTTAATTATTTTTGAAGAATGCTTCAGCAACACGAGGAATACATGCACCGCTGCTTACAACTGGCTAAATTGGGTGTGGGAAATGTGGCGCCTAATCCAATGGTTGGTGCAGTACTGGTGTATGAAAGCCGGATTATTGGAGAAGGCTATCATAAACAATATGGTCAGGCACATGCAGAAGTTAATTGCATTGCTTCAGTTAAAGATGCCGATAAACATTTAATAGAAAGATCAGTTTTATATGTTTCGCTTGAACCTTGTTCACATTATGGAAAAACACCGCCGTGCAGTGCACTTATCATCCATAAAAGAATTCCAAAAGTTGTAATTGGCTGCAGAGATCCTTTTAAAGAAGTTTATGGAAAGGGAATAGAAAAATTGAAAGTAGCAGGCGTTGAAGTTGTTACTGAAATTTTAGAAAATGAATGTATTGAATTGAACAAACGTTTCTTTACTTTTCACATAAAGAAGCGACCATATATTATTCTAAAGTGGGCGCAAACTGCTGATAATAAAATTGCTCCAAACGACAACAAACGACTAATAATCAGCAATGAATATACAAACAGGATTGTACATAAATGGCGCTTCGAAGAAGCTGGAATCCTTGTTGGAACGAATACAATTATTGCAGATAATCCTTTATTGACAAATCGTTTATGGATCGGCAAAAATCCTGTAAGATTGGTAATTGATAATGAATTAAAGCTACCGGCTACAGCAGGAATTTTTAATAATGATGCATCAACAATTGTTTTTAATTTAAAAAAAGAAACGATTGATGTAGAAACTATACTACAGGCAAACCAGGTGTATTATTATAAGATAGAAAAAAGTAAAAGCGTGACAGCACAAATTGCTGAAGCCTGTTATGCATTAAATATTCAAAGTATTTTGGTTGAAGGCGGAGCAAAACTGTTGCAGTTATTTATTGATGAAAAACTTTTTGATGAAGCAAGAATTATTACGAATAAAAAAATGAGAATTGGAAAAGGCTTAGAATCGCCCAGGTTTTATGAAAAGGAATTGGATAGCAGTTTTTCATCGGGAAATGATTTGATTAAAATTTATAAAGCTAATTCTTTTTTCCTATAATTAATATTATGTTAAGTAGCCCGCACAGGGCTAAGAAGAAAAAATAAAAGCCCCGCTTCTTTTAGACCAAAGGAACTTCAGGTGCTATTGAGTGATTTGTAAGAACGGGTTTGATTAAAATAAAAAGAGCTAAGGTGGAAACCAAAGCTCGCTTTTTTAACCCTAAACCCTTAAACCAAAATAAATATACGCATTTTATAAATTCCTGTTTACTGAAATTTGAAAACGGTTTTGATTAAGGTATTTCTATAATAATCTTCTTGCTAAGATAATTAAGCGTAATTCTGAAATTACATAAGAAGTTTGCGCATCCTAATAAAACCGGAACATTATCATGGTCTGTACAGCCGACTAAACATTGTTTACTTTTCCAAACTATAGTTTTGCGGTCTGGTGACATAAGTTGTATTTTAAAAGGATGTTTCCATAAATCAACTTTAGTCTCACCGATACCTTGATTAGAACAAAACTCTGCACTATCGCTTTTTAAATCATGTTTAAGTTGCTCTGCAATAAATTTGGGGAAAAGACATTCATCTGCACCTGTATCCAATAAACCGAATATAATTTGAGAAAGATTATTGATAGGATTAATAATAACAATGGGTAATAAAGGACGATAAATCTCCTTATCAACTTTTACAAATGAATATACATGTGTTTGAGCCATTAAAAAAAACAGCTATTACCTTCGATTGGTACGAACATCAAAGCGTACTCCTGCGTAATTTTTTCAGCCTCTTGTATTGTTTCGAATGGAGTTTTACCTTCAGATATTACTGCATCATTACTATCTAATGCAATCCATCTTGAATCAGGATTCTTAGGAGTTACAATAAAAGGGTTATTATTTGTATCTTTTGTATCAGGCTTCATATAGGTTTCGAAATGTGTTACGTTTATGCAAGTAGGTAACTTTCTAAATAGCAGTTCTTGATAAAATCTTGTATATACATGTAATAACGTGCTTTTTTTAAGAATGAATACATCCACTCATGTAATTTTTATTTTTTAATATTAAAATACCTGATTATCAGTATAGTATATTTAGCATGTTTGGTTAGTAAGTTTTCCATTAACTAAGAAATATAGCAAAATAATAGGTATATTAATTTCAGCCCGTGGAGAAATCTTAACAAAATGTAACATTATAACCACTATTTTTTAAAGTGTACTATTTACACTTAATATATATTTGCGTCCCCGTTTTAAAAAGCACTTATTGTAATCATGAAAAGCGCCTCTTACTAAGTAAGGGGTTTTTCTATTTATATAGTCGTTCAATTTCAGCAGAGGAGAAATTCCTATCAGAATTTCATTTGTTTCTTTTTCAAAGAAAGGGCTATAAAGAATTTATTTTTTCTTCGCCATCCCTTCCCCTCAGCTCCCGGAAATTTGTAAGAAGAAATATACAAATTTCCTTCGCCCCAATATCCGCTACTCAAACATAATATTGGTGTTATCGTCCTTCGCTGAATAATATTAAAATGGCGGGGCTTATGAAGGATTTTTCTTAGGCAACTAAATTTGCATTTATGCCAGAAAAATCCTTCATAAGCCCCGCAAAAGGACAGCTACAGCCGATAACAAACTTTTATGTTAAGTAGCCCGCACAGGGCTAAGAAGAAAAAATAAAAGCCCCGCTTCTTTCCAACCCTTTCATATTTATTTAAGGGTTTTTATTTTATAAATAAAATCGTGTATTATTTAAAAAGAGCTAAGGTGGAAGCACGATATTTCAACCTAAACTTTATACCAAAATAAATATACGTGTTTTATAAATTCCTGTTTACTGAAATTGAAAAAGCGGGAACGATTATTTGAAAGCCGCATACTTTAATGGTCAATTGTTAAGATTGCGATTGCCGTTATATTTCGAGATAAGTTTTGCGATAAAGTAAAAGATGCCAACAACAATTACCACTGCTGCAACCATAAATACTAAGAGAACTGAATCATCTGAAGCCATTCTTCTAATGTCACTCATATTGATATACACTTAGATTGGATTTATTACGAATTTAAAAACTTTTTTTACAAGCCACTATGCAACTCCGTAAAAGGTTAAGTTCTTTCTGGGAATAGAGTATATATTAGCGGGAACGATTAAAATTATAGGTAGGTTTGTAAAAAAAAAGGCTGTCCCCACAGCCTAAATTCAATATTTAATAGTAATCAGATAAGCACACTTTAATACACAATATATCATGAAATAAAATAGAACTAATTTGTAAAATTCCAGTTATTCTTAAATTCGTAGTACCAATTTAACTCTGCCGACTAACTCAAAACCATATTTGATGGAAAAGGTTTTATCAGAACTTGATAAAATTATCGCACTTCTTAAAGAGGAAAAAGAAAACTATAAGTGCGCTATTAAAAACAACAAAAAATTTGAAGAAGTAAAAGAGATTTATTTAAAAATTAAAGCACTTAAAAAAAGAGCTTTACAATTAAAAATTATCCTTAATTAAGTGATTCTTTGGCTGGCTGTTGATAGGATGAAATAAAATTCACCCCTTTTTTAGTGTAGTTATACTACTGCCTCATTGTATAGTATGTGAGTGTGAGCGCTTTAACTTGATGGCTTCGCATAAACTTGGCATACATTATGATTTAACCTATGAGTTACAATAGATTAAATAAAATAAAAGGCTGGAATTATATGGAGCTTGAATTAGTGAATGCATTACAACTGCTGCATGAGCAAGTAGCTAATACTTTTGAACTTTTTAAAAAGACCGACACATCTGAGATTAAAAATATTGCTAAGCAACTTTATGTTTTATGGGAAGAAATTGATAAAGCGAAAAAGTCGTTTGTAAAAGAATTAAATAACTATTTAGAAAATTAAAAGATCTTGGTGTCCCTGTTAATAACTGCGTTATTAATAAATCTTCTATTTCCTGAGGAACTTGTATTTATATTGGGGCAGCAGTTTTTCACATCTATCATAATCGGATTTTAAAGAGCGGTAAAAATGAGTTGAACATTTGACCTTTCCAATGGAATTGGAACGCTCTACCACTGAGCTATTACCGCTTATATATTATCCCTTTGTAAAAAACTTATAGATGCAAATGGCTGCAAAATTAAGTATACACAAGTTCATGGCAGTGTAAGATTTGACACAATTATTTAAAAAATATTACGCGGGAACTTGTACGAAAAAAAATGATATTAGAAAGCAGTTACTCTAAAACGTGCTTAATATATAACTCGCCTTCGCTACGAAAGCATCTACATTTTAAGACTTGCGTATTAATGCACAGAAATTAACCAGAATTATATAATCCATTTGCAGAAATGCATAAAAATATTCAACCATCAAAGAAAAATATTTTACATAAACTCGATATGCTGCAGGCCCAAATTAATTCAGAAAAAGAAAAGTATAAAAAAGCTATAGAAAATAACCAAAAGTTTGAAGATGTAAAAGTGATTTACCTGAAGATAAAAGAACTTGAGAAAGAAGCCACTACTCTAATGCAGCATGCTAACAAATTACACAATATATAAGCCATCTAATGCCTTGAGGTTTTGCCAACAAGTATGTGCCGATTTATGTTACGATCATTTACTTTCAAAACAAAAAAAGCCGCGTCATCGGCGGCTTCTTCGATAATTTACTTCTAATTAATTTTATTTATAAGAGGCATGCTCGGCATCATACTGTTTATACAAAGCATCATACTTGTCATAATCTTTGGGATTACCATTTGTTTTTGTTTGATCTCTTTTCCAATAATAAATATTGGCAAGATAATCTACCGTTCTGTTTAAGCTGGATGTTTCGGATTTTGTTCTGTCTGTTTTTGCTTTTAGTATCGGGTAAGCCTTTTCAAGCCACTCAGCGGCTGTATCTGAATAAGCCATTTCCTGTTTTGCTATCTCTGCGCGTTTTGCTTTTAAAGCAGCACCTTCTCCCCTGTTAGCTGCATACCTGTCATCCAGTTCGCCATATAAACTATAATAAATTACACCTGTATTAAAAGCATACAAACCATTTGTATTATTCATTTCAAATGCTTTGGCAAAAGCCTGGGCTGCTGCTAATTTTATGGCTACTTTTTGCGTACTATCCAACGCATCTAATTGTGATTTATCTGTAGTGGCAAGCGCCTCTGCATAACTGGTTAGTTTGTCTTCGTTCATATTGCCGGCTGCAACATCCTGCTGATACTTTTCTAACAACACAGGCAAGCTTGCACTCGCAGTCATTGCAGTCATTTCATACTGTGTCCACACAGAATTATCATTTGGATATAATTCTTTTGCCAGGGCAAGATATTTTTTAAAATCCTCATCATTTTTCTTTTCAAAATTATATTCTACTAAAAATTTGTAAATATCTTCATAATCAGGTCCTGCCACTTTTATTCCTGCAAGCTTTGAAT
>Ga0206952_10065_pt1 | contig 34449 bp, 25 predicted proteins | sample Alteio_BWOrgHeat_39_FD_152966 | JGI IMG/M metagenome (GOLD analysis project Ga0206952, IMG submission 152966) | Enriched cells from forest soil in Barre Woods Harvard Forest LTER site, Petersham, Massachusetts, United States -... | ecosystem: Environmental > Terrestrial > Soil > Temperate forest >... | reverse complement strand
GCGGCCTTGGCCGTCGTTGCCGTCGTCGCCTTGCTGGTCAACATCTTCGAGCGCAAGCAGGAAGCCCGCAACCCGTTCTACCGCGTGGTCGATCTCGACGACACCATCGACGATCCCGCCGTTTGGGGCAAAGACTTCCCGCTGCAATACGACCTCTACATGCGTACCACGGATCAGGTGCGTACTAAGTACGGTGGCAGCGAAGCCCTTCCGCATAGCCCCACCCAAGCCGATCCGCGTTCTGTCGTGGCGCGATCGAAACTCGAGCTCGACCCGCGCCTGAAGACCATGTGGGCCGGCTATTCGTTCTCCGCCGACTACCGCGAGCGCCGCGGCCACGCCTACATGCTCGATGACCAGACCTTCACCGGACGTCAGGCCTTCAATCCCCCGGCCATGTGCATCAACTGCCACGCCTCCATGGTGCCAACCTACCTCAAGCTCGGTAACGGCGACATCATGAAGGGCTTCAACGCCATCAGCGACCAGCACATGACGTATCCGCAAATCCGCCAGACCGTGAAGCACGCAGTCGGCTGCATTGACTGCCACGATCCCAAGACCATGCAACTCCGCGTAACCCGCCCCGCCTTCATCGAAGGCATTCGCGCCCTCAAAGCGTCGCAGGGTATCCAGAACTACGACGTCAACACCATGGCCACCCGCCAGGAGATGCGTTCCTTCGTCTGCGGCCAATGCCACGTCGACTATTACTTTCAGCCACCCAACAAGCGGCTCACGTTCCCGTGGTCGAAGGGCCTGAAGGTCGAGAACATCATTGCGGTCGAAGACGAACAGAAGATTGTCGAATGGACGCACCCCGATTCCGGCGCTGGCCTGATCAAGGCGCGGCACCCCGAGTTTGAGATGTGGAACCAGGGTGTGCACGCGCGTTCCGGCGTCGCTTGTTCCGATTGCCACATGCCTTACATGCGGCAGGGAGCGTTGAAAATCAGCGACCACCAGGTCAACAGCCCGCTGCTCAAAATCAACCGGTCCTGCCAGACCTGCCATCATTTCCCCGAGGAAGAATTGAAGGCGCGCGTCGAGGATATTCAGGACCGCTACTTCACCCTCCGCAACACCGCGCTCGATGCACTCATGGACCTGATCAACGACATCAAGGTGTCAAAGCAAAAGGGAGTGGCAGAAGCCGATCTTGCCAAGGCACGCGACTACCAGCGCCGCGGGCAGTTCATGCTCGACTTCGTGATGTCGGAAAACTCCATGGGCTTCCACGCGCCGCAGGAAGCAACGCGCATCCTGGGCGACTCGATTAACCTGTGCCGCCTCGGGCAACTCGCGCTGCATGGCGGCCCGGAACCAAGCCATCATCCCGAGGTCGTGCAAGCCGACGCCCCGGCCGCAAAAGCCGCGGGCGGCAAATAGAACCCAAAGGATTCGCCTCGTGAAACGGCGCTGCGCAAGCGCCGTTTTCTTTTGTGAGATCATCCAATCAGCAAGATGATTTTCTCCGGCGCCATCACTCCCTACCACCTTGCAATCGCCGCGGGGGCCGCGTTTCTCGCGGGCGGCATCAACTCCGTCGCCGGCGGCGGCACGCTGATTACATTCCCTACGCTGATGGCGCTCGGCCTTCCACCGGTCATCGCTAACGCCACCAATACCGTCGCCATCACGCCGGGAGCGCTCGGGAGCATCTGGGGTTTCCGCCGTGAGCTCGGCCAGACAGACGCCCGCATGCGATGGCTGATCATCCCCAGCTTACTCGGCGGAGCTGCCGGCGCTCTTTTGTTGCGCTATACGCCAGCCTCGATCTTCGAACGCCTGGTTCCGTTCCTCATTCTCTTTGCCACGCTCGCCTTCGTAGCGCGCACGCCTATTCAACGCCTCATCCGCACGTCGCACGCGGAAACCCACCAGGGTGCACATTGGTTCATCACTGCGCTGGTTTTTCAATTGGCTGTCGGTTTATACGGCGGATACTTCGGCGCCGGCATGAGCATCATGATGCTCTCCTCCCTCAGCATTCTCGGCATGACCGACATGCTGAAGATGAACGCTCTCACCAGCCTCTTTTCGCTATGCATCAACGGCATCGCCGCCGTGCTCTTCATCTGGGCGAAGATGGTGTTCTGGCCCTACGTGTTGGTGATGGCGATAGCGGCGATCATCGGTGGTTATGCAGCGGCGGGCGTCGCACGCAAAATCGGCAGCGATCGCGTGCGCATCTTTGTCATCATCGTCGGATTTACGATCTCGGCGGTCTTCTTTATCCGCCTCTTCCGCCACTAACGCTTGGGCGCGTCGTAGATCAGCGGATTTAGAGAGGGTTCGTTATACATCTTCAGTTGGCGATAGACCTTGAAGCGCCGTTGTCCTGCGAGAACGTCCGCCCATAGGGCATCGAGCGTCCCGGCAAGATCGCTCCGCTGCTCCGTGAGCGTTGCCAACCTTTCGCGGTTGCGTTCGGCATGTCCCGCAGGCGCGTTCGTCCGATCGATCTCATGCTTCGTGTGGTAGATCTTCAGCGAGAGTATCGACAGACGATCGATCATCAGCCCCAGGCTCTCGGAGTGCAGCGGTGCATCGGGGCGGGGAAGATTACTCTTCTCCAACTCCGCCAGGGCCATTCCATCGCAGAGTTCCATCAGGTCGTTGCGCCGCTGATTGAGCTTATCAATGTTGCGCTTTACCGTGGCGATCTCGTAATCGTGCGCCCCGGGTACGCGCGCCTTGTCCTCTTCATGCCACAGCTCAAAATTCGCGAAGTGTTGATGCTCGATGGCCGCCGCGATATCGGTCGGATTTCCTGCAAACCGTGGCGCAATAGTATGCCAGCGACGAGTCTGCTCGTCGTGCAGGGTCACAATTTGATGGCTATTCAGCATATGTATTTTGTAGAAAGTCCATCATAACCGTCTGCCGCGCCTACCCCTTGTTACCTTCGTCCCGAATGCCGTCATCCTCGGGATCCGCGCCCTCCACATCAAAGTTCTCGGGAATGGGCTGGCCGAGCACCTCGCGTGCGGCCGCCTCGTCTTCCGGGCGCACCACCAGCTTCACCCCGCCCAGCAGGTTCGAGATGAACCAATCCATGCGCACCATGTTGTCATCGGCCAGCCAGCTTGCAATTCCCGAAGACTCGAGCTGCCCTCGCGCAAGCAGTGCCTCATGCAGGTTCATAAAGCGCTCCAGGATGACCGGCCGTACCGCCTCCACATAGTCTTCCTGAAATCCCGGCTGTACCGTTTCCATCCCGCGGTTGCTCAACTCTCGGTTCAGCACCTCCAACGCCAGTGGCGTAAGATCGCCCGCATCCGTGACGAGCATGGATAGTCCGTCGTCCGATAGTTCGCGATACCGTTCCGCGAGCTGCTGTGCATCAGGAGCGTTCGATTGGTTCGCCATAGGGGCCGCTCCTGATAGTGTAGCGGGGAACGACATTTTTGAAACCTTCATTAAGAGATCGGGAACGCCCCACTCCCCCCTAGCGCTTCCGCCCCAACTTCGTTACCATCAGGCGCGAGCCACTATGCCAAGCAACGGATACGATTACGACCTGGTCGTTCTCGGGAGCGGCCCCGCCGGACAGAAGGGCGCGATATGCGCCGCCAAGCTGCGCAAGAAAGTCGCCATCGTCGAGAAGAAATGGGAACTCGGCGGAGTCTGTGTCCACAGCGGCACCATCCCAAGCAAAACCCTGCGCGAAGCCGTTCTCTATCTCAGCGGGTTCCGCGAGCGCACGTTTTACGGGCAGAATTATCAGCTCAAAGACCGCGTATCCATGGCCGACCTCACCTTCCGCGTCGACGCCGTCATCAAGCGCGAGTGCGAAGTCATCCAGTCCCAACTCCATCGCAACGGCGTCGTGCCCATCGATGGCTACGGCCGTTTCGCCGATGCCCATACCATCGAAGTCGAAACCATCGATGGCACCAAGCGCATTACTTCAGACAATTTCCTCATCGCCACCGGCACTCGTCCCGCCTCCGATTCGCACTACAAAATAGATGGCTCACACATCTTCAACTCCGACCAACTGCTCGCACTGACAGACGTACCCCGCGAATTGGTCGTCGTCGGCGCAGGCGTAATCGGCCTGGAATACGCGTCGATGCTGGCAGCCCTCGGTGTCAAGATTACGCTGCTCGATGCTCGACCCACGATCCTCGACTTCATCGATCGCGAGATCATGGACAGCCTGCAATTCCAGTTGCGCCACTTGGGAATGGTCTTCCGTCTCGGCGAAAAAGTCGTGACCTGCGACTACGACACTGAACGCGGACGTGTGGTTGCCGTCCTCGAAAGCGGCAAACACGTCCACGGCGATGGCCTGCTCTTTACCGTAGGCCGCCAGGCAAACACCGACAAACTGAACCTCGAATCCGCCGGACTCAAGCCCGCCGACCGCGGCAAGCTCGAAGTGAACGACTCCTTTCAGACGGCCGCGCCCAATATCTACGCCGCCGGCGACGTCATCGGCTTTCCCGCGCTTGCCAGCACCTCCATGGAGCAGGGAAGAATCGCCAGTTGCAACATGTTCGGCGTTCCGGCAAAGATGCGTCCGCAGTTCTTTCCCTACGGCATCTATACGATTCCCGAGATCTCCATCTGCGGCCAGACCGAAGAGCAACTCACCAAGGACAAAGTCCCCTACGAAGTCGGCATTGCCCGCTACAGCGAAATCGCCAAGGGTCAGATGCTCGGCGACGGCGACGGCATGCTCAAGCTGCTCTTCCACTCCGATACGTTGAAACTCCTCGGCGTCCACATCATCGGCGACCGCGCTGCGGAAATCGTCCACATCGGCCAGGCCGTCCTCAGTTTCGGGGGGACCATCGAATACTTCCGCGACACGGTCTTCAACTACCCCACCATGGCCGAGGCCTTCAAGGTTGCCGCGCTCGACGGCCTGAACAAACTGTAAGCACATCGACGCTCGTCGATCCTTTTCATGGAACTTTAACTTCCAGATCATTTGTCAGCCTGTAATCTCCACCGAACCGGGGAAACCCCGCAGAAATTATTAGGTCAGCGCGAGATGCTCGAGGTACTCGCGCGAGGAGAATTATGTCCACGGCTTCTGCTTCCTCCGCCCCCGTCTCTGTCCCCAAACACGCCATAAGCGCCAAGCTTAATAAGGGCCCCGGAAAGATCGGCATCCTCATCTTCGGCGCGGTGCTTGTCGTCGGCGTTGTCTACGCCTCGTACCACCTCATCTCCGACCTCTCCGGCATGCACGTCAACTCATTCATGCCGTATCTGCTGCTTGGTATCGCACTGCTCGTGGCGCTCGGTTTCGAATTCGTCAACGGCTTCCACGATACCGCCAATGCCGTCGCGACCGTCATCTATACCCACTCGCTCGATCCGCACATCGCGGTAGCGTGGTCCGGCACTTGGAACTTCCTCGGCGTTATGGTCTCCAGCGGCGCCGTCGCCTTTGGAATCATCTCGCTGCTGCCCGTGGAACTGATCCTGCAAGTCGGTAGCGGCGCCGGTTTCGCCATGGTCTTCGCCCTTTTGGTGGCGGCCATCATTTGGAACCTCGGAACCTGGTGGCTCGGACTTCCGGCATCGAGTTCCCATACGCTCATCGGCTCCGTGATCGGCGTCGGTATCGCCAACCAGTTAATGGCGCCGAAGACCGGCACCAGCGGCGTTGATTGGGGACAGGCCACCAAGATCGGCCAGAGCCTTCTGCTTTCCCCGCTCGTTGGCTTCGGCGTGGCCGCACTCCTGCTACTTCTCGCCAAGGCTTTGATCAAAGAGCCTAAGCTTTACACCGCGCCCGTTGGCGAAGAGCCGCCTCCGTTCTGGATCCGAGCGCTCCTCATCCTCACCTGCACCGGCGTCAGCTTCTTCCACGGCTCCAACGACGGCCAAAAGGGCATGGGCTTGATCATGCTCATCCTCATCGGCACGGTGCCCACGGCCTATGCCCTGAATCACGCGTTTACCCCTCAGCAATCCGTGGACTTCGTCGCAGCTTCGCAGCAGACGGCGAACACGCTCGATCACTACGTCGATAGCAATGCGGTGGTGCAGGATCCTCGCGACGACGTCCAGCAATACGTTCGCGACAAGAACTTCACCCCCAACACCATGTTCGCGCTGCGCAATCTCATCGTCGACATCAGCAACGAAGCCGCGCTCTACAAGGAACTGAAGAACGTTCCCCAGAACCAGGTCCGCAACCTGCGTAATGACATGTACCTGGTGAGCGAAGCCCTTCGCATCATGAAGAAGAGCGGCAATCCGTCCATCACCCCAGCCGACTGGAAAATACTCGACAATTACAAGAAGAACCACATCGATCTCGCCACCAAGTTCATCCCCGGATGGGTGAAGGTTGCGGTCGCCATCGCACTCGGCCTCGGCACCATGGTTGGCTGGAAGCGCATCGTGGTCACGGTCGGCGAAAAGATCGGTAAGGACCACCTCACCTACGGTCAGGGCGCGGCCGCTGAGATCACTGCCATGGCAACAATCGGAGCTGCCGATTGGTTCGGCCTGCCCGTCAGTACCACGCACGTCCTCTCCTCGGGTGTCGCAGGAACCATGGCCGCGAACCACTCCGGCCTGCAATGGGCCACCGTGCGCAACCTTTTGCTCGCATGGGTTCTCACGCTGCCCGTCTCCATCATGCTCTCGGGTACGCTGTTCTGGCTCTTCCGCAAGATCGCGTAGAAGCTCGTCGTAGCACGATATGATTTCCGGCCCGGTGCACCCCTCGTGCATCGGGCCTTCGTTCTGGCTGCGCCTTGCGATATAAATAGGGCACACCGATGCCATCCGACCTGCAGCCTGTCACGTCTCGTGCTCCCAGCAAAATCGAGTCGTGGATAGTCCAGCCGGATTTCATCTTCCGCGCTGGTCTTTTTTTGATCCTGGCGCTCTACCTCCGCACTCTTGCCTTCGATTTTGTCTACGACGACCTCTTCATTCCCATCTCGCCGCTCATCCAGTCGTGGCACGGCCTGATCGGCGCCTTCCAAAGCGATATTTTTGCCATCGGCGGCCAGGCTGGATCCTCTTACTACCGGCCACTGGACTTAGTCTTTTTCGTTGTAGTTCCACGCCTCACTTCGGGCACACCTGCTTGGTTTCATCTCGCGACCCTTCTGATTGCACTCACCGTTTACGTTCTATCGTATGTCTTCGGCCGGTTGTTTTTTGAGAATGACCGGCTGGCAGCACTTACCTCCGTGCTCTTTGCGCTCCATCCCTCTAAGGTCGAGAGCATCGCATGGATCGGCAGCGGCGCTTGTGACGGTCAGGCGGCTATCTACTTCTTCGCCGTTCTCATCTGCTACCTGAAATGGTGGAATACCCGCAAAACCTCATGGCTATTGGGCTCCGTCGCAGCCTTCTGTTGCGCGCTGTTTACCAAGGAAACCATGGTGGTGGTGCCGGGGCTGTTGGTTCTGCATTGTTTCCTGCATGTCCGGCAGGGCGCAAAGCTTCGTACCGCCACGTGGATCGGATCGTCCTATCTGATCGTCATCGCCGTCTACCTTTTCGCGCGACGCCTGGTCCTCAAGCTGCTGCCACATACCAATCTCTCAGTACGACCCACATTCACGCTCGTCAATCTATGGAGCGCCCCCGCCGCGACCTGGTGGTATGTGAAGCGGCTATTCTTCCCCTCGGGCCTGTCGATCCTCTACGACTGGACGGAAGTAATCTCGCCGTCATGGCGCAACTTTGGGCTCCCATTGTTTGGCCTGCTCGTCATCGCCGCACTGCTCGCGTGGGCATGGTACCGGACGCGCTCGTGGCGCCTGCTCTTCCTTAGCGCATGGTTCGTCCTTACGCTCGGCCCTCCCATTGCGCTCTCTCCAGGGGTGACCGTCCACGATCGTTACCTGTACTTGCCGTCATACGCCTTCTGTGCGTTGCTCGGCTTCGGGATCATCCGGGTCGCGAACCGCTGGCCCCAGTGGCGCTTGCTGGCCCCCGCCTGCGCAGTTTTGCTCATTGCCGCATGGTCAGTATCGACATGGCACGAGTCCAGCTATTGGGACAATAGCCTGAGCCTTTGGGGACGCGCGGTCGAAATTGCACCGCACAACGTGAATGCCCGCGTGGAATTCGCGCGTCTGCTTTCGGAGACAAACGAGCCTGCGGCGTTGCGCGTGTTCGATGATGGCCTTCGCCTTTTACCCGATTCCCCCGGCCTGTGGCGCTCGCGAGGACTGCTACTGTATAACGCTGGAGCGTATGAAGAGGCGCGGACATCGCTGCTGCACTCCCTCGATGCTTCAGCACGTTTCTCGGCAAACCCCGGCGGTGAGCCACTCGACGTGAAGTATGGCCGAGCCACCGTCGCCTTCTTCCTCGGTCAGATCGATATGATCGAAGGCAATCCAACGGCTGCCGACCCATGGCTGCGGATGGCTCTGAGTTTGGTGCCTGAGAATGTGGATTATGAGCGCGCCATGGTCGCCAACCTGCGCAAACAAGGCCTGGACGCGGAGGCCTCTAAATATCAAAAGCTTGTGGATGAATTAATCGCCAGCACGACCATGAAGAAACACTAGTGGCGCCTACTCGTGCGCCGCGGCCGCCGTTCGCTCCGCGATCAATTCCGTGATCCTCGCCATCACATCATCAATCCCCAGCTTCGAAGAATCGAGCACGATGGCATCGGCGGCGGGAGCGAGTGGGGAAGCGGTTCTTGTAGCATCCCGCTGATCGCGGCGTTTCAGATCGTCGACCAGGGCTTTCGCGGCCGCAGGATCTTTGGCCTGCACCTGTTCAATGCGCCGCTCGGCGCGCACCGTCGGGTCCGCGTCCAGAAAAACCTTCAGATCGGCATTCGGGAACACGACCGTTCCAATATCGCGGCCTTCCATGATCACGCCACCGTTCACGCCCATGTCTCGCTGCCGGGCCACCATCCACGCCCGCACCGCAGGATGCACCGACACCCTCGACGCTGCTTCCGTCACATCGCGTTCGCGAATCCGTCGCGACACATCTTCGGTATCCAGCAGCACGCGGTTACCGTCGATCTGCGGTTGCAATTCGATTTTCGACTTCTCCGCCAGGAGAAGCAGTGCGTCTGCATCGTCGAACGATATGTCGTTCATAATGGCTTTGAGCGCCAACGCGCGGTACATCGCGCCCGACTCGAGATTCACATAGCCGAGCTTCCGTGCCAGTCGGGAGGCGATCGTGCTCTTGCCCGCACCGGCAGGTCCGTCGATGGCAATCACCAGCTTCCGTGGTTCCGTCATGGGCGAGGCTTGGACCCTGGCGTTGGGCGCGGCTTTCGGCGATCGACGATCGGCCGGTTCCGCTGCAGCCCCGTGGCATTGCGTCGCGGATGCGGCATCGTCTCCGTTTTTGGCGGCGTAGTCGTCAGCATGGCGCGGCCGCCGATGTGTACATAGCTGAACTCGCGCGCCGCCAGCAGGGCATTAATCGCCTCCCGCGCCTTCGATCGTGCCACGAGATGGCTGAAGAACTCTTCCACTTCACTCTGCTCCGCGGCGACCACGCAATCCACGTACTTCGAAATCAACGCCGAAAGCGCCACTCCCACCGAGAGATGCATGCCCTCGCGCACCGGCTCCGGCGCCCACCGGAATAGCACATCCCACGAGGCGCCTTCTTCGCGCGAATAGTCCACGCGCGTAATCCGCAGCTTCGACCACAAATCGTTCAGCGCCCGGTCGAGCGCGGCCTCCGATAAATCTCCGCCCAGTACATCGCGCAATGCCGGCTTCGAAATCGGTCCGTCTTTCTGAATCGCCTGGAACGCATGCGCCGCTAGCGGAGAATATTCGGAGCGCGGCCCCAGCTTCGGAATCTGCCGCGGATTGCGGTCTCCCGCCAACCCGTAGAAGAAAGGGAAGACCGACGACGCCACCAGGAACGGCGTTTCGCCAAAGACATTCGCTTCAAATGCGCCCCGCGTCCGCAGCAGGCGCACCATCAACTCCGTAGCCTCCTGCGCGCGCGGATCCGCGAATGCGTGCTGCCACGTCGGCAAATTCACTTCATTGCCAACGCATGCCCCGAGAAATGTAGGTACGAGTACCGAAGGCCTCAACGGATACATGGTGCAGAAGCCGACGCTCTCGATAAATTCGCTCGCGTCTTCCACCGTGCGGATCGGTTCGCCGCCCACCCGCCACTTCTTCTGCCGAAGCTCCTGCAACTGCTGGTCAGTCATAACTGTCAATCAATCTCAACTCTTATGTTAACCGATGGATCGGCTCACCGAACCGCCAACCCTCAAATCCGTTTAAAGGCTTTCTGAATATCTTTTACCGAGTAGCGCAACACGACAGGCCGTCCGTGCGGACACGTCATCGGGTGCTCCGTCTTCGCCAGTTCCGCGAGCAGCCACTCCATCTTGTCCTGCGTCAGCGGCATATTCACCTTGATGGCCGCATGACAGGCAATGCTAGCGGCAATGCGAGTCCGCGCATGTTGCAGGTTGAACGCCTGCTGCTCACGTTCGAAGGAATCCAGTACCTCGTTAAGCGTGTTTTCAATTTCCTCCGCGCGAATACCCGCCGGCGCGGTCTTGATCGCCACGGTGCGCGAACCGAAGGGTTCCGCTTCAAACCCGTTCTGCCGCAACTCTTCAGCGATCTCTGCAAACACCGCCTGCTGTCCGGGCGTCAGTTCCACGATCAGCGGCATGAGCAATTGCTGCGTCTCGACGCCGGCCTCGGCCCGCTGCTTCAGGATCTTCTCGAACAACACGCGCTCATGCGCCACGTGCTGGTCGATGATCCACAGCCCTTCGCCATTCACCGCCAGGATGAACGAATCGCGAATCTGTCCTAGCGGCTTCAGCGTTCCCAGCGGCGCATCGCCCGATGGCAGCTCCTGAATCTCGTAATCGCAACCGTCGCTCGACGCCGGTACCGCCTCGCCTCCAACAATGTGCGATCCAAACGTTTGCGCCCCAAACCGTGCTACCGGGATCGCCGCATTCCCGACCACTTCGATCGCCTCGCCTTCGAAATGCAGCCGTTCCGCGAGCAGTGGCGGTTCTTCTGCTTGCAGCGCGAAGCCTGCACCCGCGCTCTGCGCCCCCGGCGTCAACCCCGGCGAAGCCTTCGGCTGGGCGTGGATCTCCGTGATGAACTGCGGAATGGGCCGCGCCTTCGCCAGCGCGTCACGCACCGAGTCCCGTACAAAATCGTGGACCAACGTCTGCTGCCGGAACCGCACTTCGGTCTTCGACGGGTGTACGTTTACGTCGACTTCGCCATACGGCATCTCCAGAAAGAGCAGTACGACAGGGAAGAGTGTGGGCGGCAAAATATTTCGATACGCGTCGGTAAGCGCGTGCTGAACCAACCGGTCGCGAATCAGCCTCCCATTGACGAAGACATAGATCGAATTGCGATTGAGTTTCTGTACCTCGGGCTTCGAGATGAACCCATGCAGCCGCACCTCGCCCGGCACCGCCGGTTCCGCCTCCTCGTCTTCATCTTTGCGTAACCACGGCGGGGGTTTCGGTAGCCCAATGTGCTCTAGTTTTTGCAAAGCCGCGAAGGGAATCAACTGCTCCAGAGTCTCATTGCCAAACACCTGGTAAATGCGTTCCCGCTGCGAAGCCACTGGCGGCGCGACAAGGATCGCGTTGGTCGCCGAATGCAGCTCCCAATGCATCTCCGGATGCGCCAGCGCATAATGCGTCACCAGCGAAGCGATGTGCGACAGCTCGGTCGATTCGCTCTTCAGAAATTTCTTCCGCGCCGGAGTATTGAAGAACAGGTCCTTGATCGCCAGCGACGTCCCCATTGGCAGTCCGGCCTCTTCGATCTTGAGGATCTTGCCACCCGCAATTTCCATCACCGTGCCGCTGTCTTCTTCTGTAGCCCGAGTCTCCAGTCGCACCCGCGCCACGGACGCAATCGACGGCAGCGCCTCCCCGCGAAATCCGAGTGTTGCAATGCTCAGCAGGTCTTCAGGATTTTTCAGCTTCGACGTTGCATGGCGTTCGAACGCCAGCATCGCGTCATCGCGCACCATGCCCACGCCATCGTCCACAACCTGGATCAGCCTTTTTCCGCCCGCCTCCACGTTCACCCGAACGCGCTTCGCCCCTGCATCGAGCGAATTCTCGATCAACTCCTTAACGACCGACGCAGGGCGCTCCACCACCTCGCCGGCGGCAATCTTGTTCGCGACGTGTTCGGAAAGTACGTGAATGCGGCCCATGATGGCGATGCGGTGCACTTTAGTTTACTGGATTGCGCCTCACTCGCGCCTGTGAGAGCAACGATCTCGAATCGGCGTCATCGGTAATTTTCAACCCGAATTTTGACGTAGCACCGTATAATCCTCAAAACCAATCCACTACTTGCATAAACCAACCGGCGAAGACCGGAACATTTGTAACCCCAATCCATGCGGCATATGCCGCACACCTCGAGGAAGATCGAATGAGAGCCAGGGTCCTGCTGCTCGTTGTTCTGCTTGCGTCCAGTTTCTCCCTATTTGCCCAAACGTTCCGCGGCGGTATCGAAGGTACGGTCACCGACACCAGCGGCGCCGCCATCCCGTCCGCCAAGATCACGGCTACCGATCCCGCCACCGGCACCACGCGCACTGTTCAAACTGACGCCGCCGGAAACTACACCATCACCGAACTACCGCTCGGCAACTACGACGTCGCCGTCGAGCATGATGGCTTCCGCAAGCAGATCGTGCGCGCTGTCCCGGTCGTGGTCGGCGCCCCCACTCGCGCCAGTGCCGTGCTTACTCCCGGACAGGTGAAAGAGACCATCGACGTCTCCGCCGAGATTCCCGTAATTGAAACGCAATCCAACACCACGGGCGACACCATCTCCGGCGATCAAGCTGCCGAGTTGCCCGTCAACGGACGCGACTTCACCAAGCTTCTCGTGCTCGTACCCGGCGCTGCCGGCGATCCCAGCGGCGCTGCCGATTCCCCCGGCTCCTTCGGACTCTTCAGCATCAACGGCAACCGCGGCCGCTCGAACAACTATCTCCTCGATGGCACCGACATGAACGACGGCTATCGCAACCTGCCTGCCATCAACGAAGGTGGTGTGTTCGGAACGCCCGCCACGATTCTCCCCGTCGACGCCATCGCTGAAGTTCCCGTCATCTCGAACACCGAACCCGAATACGGCCGCAACTCCGGCGCCATCGTCAATCTCGTTACCCGCTCTGGCACCAACAACTTTCACGGCAGCGTGTACGAATACTTCCGCAACGACGCTCTTGACGCTCGCAACTACTTCAACGCCTCTGACCAGCAACAGGACGCCTTCCACAACAACCAGTTCGGCGCCTCCGTCGGCGGTCCGATCATCAAGGACCGCACCTTCTTCTTCTTCTCCTACGAGGGCCAGCGTGAAAACGGCGGCATCCCGACCCCCGAAAACGTTCCTACTGTCGACGCCATTAATGCCTACACTGCAGGCGGCGGCGTCATCAACCCCGTCATCCAGAGCCTGCTGAACCGCAATCCCTGGGGACCTTTGCCGCAGTCCAACGGCGCCGTAACTCTAACCAACCCCTTCACCAATACAGTCGATAGTCTCATCGCGAAAATCGATCATCACTTCCTCGGCGCTGACAAGCACGACCTCATCACCGGTCGCTACTACTACGGCAACAGCAACCAGAGCTACCCGCTTGCCCTCGTTGGTGGCGGCGTTACGCCCGGGTTCAATACTGTCGCCCCCACCCGCGTCCAGATCGTCTCCTTGTCCTACACTCACATCATCTCGCCCAAGTTCCTCTTCGAAGTCCGCGGCGGCTGGAACCGCTTCGCCGAACAGTTCCTCCCGCAGGACCAGAGCTTCGATCCCTCGTCCATCGGCCTCGACACCGCTGCCCCGGGCACCACGTCCCGCGACTTCGGCCTGCCGCTCATTACCATCGGCGGTATCGGCTCCATCGGCGCCAATGCCTCCGACCCGCGCGGCCGCGTTGACACCAACACTCAGCTCTTCGGCAATGCCTCCTACAGTACCGGTAAGCACAACTACAAGTGGGGATACGAATTCCGGCGCACTTCAGTGGCTCAGTACTTCGACGCCAGCTATCGCGGCAAGCTCGAGTTCGGCAGCCTCGACGACTTCCTCGCCGGCGATCCGACGAATGGCGGTCGCTCCGCAACCGGCTACTCCCCTCGCCACACCTACCAGAACAACAACGCCGTCTATTTCCAGGACAACTGGCGCCTGACTTCCAAGCTCACCATGAACTATGGTCTGCGCTGGGACTACTACGGCGTGGTCGGTGAGAAGAACAATTTATTCAGCATCCTCGACCCGTCCGGGAATCTCGCATTCGTCGGCCAGCCCGGCGGACCCAGCAGCCTGTATCCCAAGGACTGGAACAACTTCGGTCCGCGCATTAGCTTCGCCTACGACCCCTTCGGTCGTGGTAAGACGGTCGTCCGCGCCGGGTGGGGACTCTTTTACGACGCCTTCTCCCAGGACTTCTTCGCCGGTCAGTTGCCCTACAACACGTTCAACCCCGGCCCCGCATTCAACACTATCGCGTTCAACTACTCGCCCAATCCGATCGTGGCGGGCCAACCCGTATTCAATGCCGCTGATTATTCCGCCAGCGACGTCTTCACCGTCGCCCAGAATCTCCGCACTCCCTACATTCAGAACTACAACCTGAATCTCGAGCACGAGATCACCAACGGTGTGGGCGTTGAAGTCGGTTATGTCGGATCGCAGGGCCGCAAACTCGCTCGTTTCCTCGACCTCAACCAGGTCAACCCGCCGGGTTCGGGCATCGTGGCATATCCCAATCACGTGTACGTCAACCAGTTCCAGTCTTCAGCGGCCTCGAACTACAACTCGCTCCAGGCCAGCCTGAAGCTGCGCAACTATCACGGGTTAAACTCCACCGTGAATTTCACATGGGCCCACTCTATCGACAACGCCAGCGACGGTCAGGACTACGTTCCCAACGCGTCGCAGCCCGACAACAGCTTCAATCCCGCTGCCGAGCGTGCCAACTCCAACTTCGACATGCGTAAGAGCTTCAAGTGGTACTGGTCTTACGACATCCCGAAGACCCAGGCGCTCCCTTGGCTGACCAATGGCTGGAGCTTCAATGGCGTTCTCACTCTCTCTGACGGCCAGCCCTACAACGTGACTTGGCTCTTCGAAGACGACTACAACGGCAGCGGCGAATTCTTCGGACGCCCCGACGTCGTCGGCAATCCCTTCGCCGGAACCAAAGCGCCCAACAACTACCTGAATCTCGACGCCTTCCAGGTGCCCTGCACTTGGGATCCCGTCAACCAGGGTTGCGTTGCTGGCACCCAACACTTCGGCAACCTGCCGCGCAATGCTTTTGTCGGTCCGGCGTTTAAGAACTTCGACTTCTCCCTCGGTCGCACCTTCAAAATTCACGAGTCGGTCAACTTCCGCTTTCAGGCCGACTTCTTCAACCTCTTCAATCATCCCAACTTCACCAACCCCATGCTGCCGAACTTCGGTATCGATTTCCTGCAGAATGGAATCAATCCCAACAATGGCCACGGAGTCGGATACCTGCCGCTTACCGCCACCCCTGATGTGGGCATCGGCAACCCATTCCTCGGAGGCGGCGGATCGCGCAACATTCAACTCTCCGCCCGCTTCAGCTTCTAGATTCGTTCAACGACAAAGGCCGCATCGAGAGATGCGGCCTTTTTTCTTGCCTTGATCAGCGTCTAGAAATGCACCGCCACTCCCACGGTTGCCATCACATTCTGCTGGCGGCTCCCCGGATTCGGAAATCCCATGCGCGGCACACCCGAATTAAAATCGCGCAACTCGCCGCGAAGGCTGATGAACGGCGCCAGCTTCCAATCCACGCCAGCGCCGTAGTCGATCACATTCTCGTAGGAACCTTGCCCGGTGTCAGTATCGTGAAAGTGTGCCAACCCTACGCCCACGAACCCATACGGCGAGACGGGCAGTTGCGGTAGTACCTTCAGCTTCAGCCCAGGCGTAAAGAAGAACGACGAATAATGATCGTGCAGGGTCGCCGCCGGGTCGGTACGAGCATTCTTGAAGCTCCACGTAAGCGGCACTTCGACATATAGTCCCACGGCATCCGCATTCACGATTCGATGTGCCGGGTTAATCTCGAACACCCCGCTGTGCCCAAAGTCGTACGTGCCGGATACGAATTGCCCGCCAAACGTCGCGCCCACTTCATTGCTCTGCGCCAGCGCACTGCCACACGCCAATAGAAAAATCATTACGAGGGGGAACCCAAACTTCTTCATGCCATCTCCAAAGAAAAATTTGTTCTCTGCAATGAGATGCATCAGGAAGAAAAAGCGCGTCGTAAGGAAATCTGTAGAAGTGTTACGTAGAAGGAACTACCCGGTAGATCGCATACTGCTCCGTGCGCCGCCCCTGCCGCAACCAGACCGTAGTGCGAAACACATCCTCATGCACCAGGTTGTGATAGATCACGTAGCACTCGCGTGGATACTCCTCCAGCGACGCCCGCAGCTGTTCCAACACCTCGCGCAAAACATCGGCAGGGAAGGGATTGAATAGATAGACGACCATCGATTCGGCCGGAAAAGGGAACTTCCGCGCATCTCCCAACCACGCCTCCAGCACAAAGCACTTCTGGCTGTCGCTGCGATACCGCGCAATGTTCTCCAGTGCCACCGCGTGAAGTTCAGGAATGATCTCCCCACCCATAATCCGCAGGAATGGATAATCCGAAGCCATCAGCAGAGTCCGCCCCTTGCCGCTCCCCAGATCGATAAATGCAAATCTCTCGTACGTGATACCCAGATCCGCCATGATCGAATGAAACAACCCCGGCTCGCTCGGCTGATATTGTCCGCGCGTAAAGATCTCGCGCAGTCGTACCGACAGCGTCGGCGCAGCCCACGTCGTGTTCACGCCATGATCGAAGTCGTAGTCAATATCCCCATACCGCAGTCGTCGCCGCGAAGGAAGATACTCCAACCCCAACTCCCAGACGCTCCGCAGCGCCGAGCCACAGCCCCGGAGCAAGCCTTCACGGCGCACCAGTCCGCGTAGCCACGTCAGTCCCGCCTCGCCCAACGTCGGTGTCTTTGGAACAGTCACGGCTTCTCATCATATCCGCACCATAAAAAAGAGGGCCCGCCTGGCGGCGGACCCTTGAGGGATACTGCACGAAGACAGTCGTTGGAAAACTATTGGCCGTTGGTGCTCTTGCTCGCCGCCGCTGCTGCAGGCGTCGTGTTGCGAGTCAGGTACGGGAAGATCGGGGTGAGTTCGAACGGCATCTTGTCGCGTGCTGAAAGCAGCGGCACAGTCTTCGCCTTCGAAATCTCAATCCGGTCGGTCCACGGGTCCATCTTGATGCGTCCGCCGAGCGGAAGCGCTGCAATCTGTTTCACGTCGGCCGTTTCCAGCTTCGGTGCGTTGGATTGCAGTCCCGCCATGCGCAACGTACCCGGAGCCGGTCCCGCAAGTACTTCACCCTTCTTGCCTTTGTTCGAGCCGGCAACGATCGAGCTGCCCATGTTCGCCGTCAACAAATTCGGCAACACCGGAGCGCGCTGTTGCAACGCGGCCAGGAACAGTCCAGGGCTCGCCAGCTTGTCCTTATAAGGCGAGTTCGAAAGTAACTCAGAGGCCTTCGCGTCGGCATCCTGCTCCTCTTTCGGAGTGTGCTTGATGTCGATGCGCTGGAACGCCTGGTTGTCAGGGAAGAGCATGCGATCGCTGAACGCATACTTGGTGTCGAACTTGTGCTCGAGCAGAATGTGTCCCATCTCGTGCGCCAGTACGGCGGCGAGAGAGGCTTCATCCGGCAGCGTATCGAGGAAGCCGCGGCTGATCACGATCGTGTGGCCAATGTTGTACGACTCCAGCGGAGCCGTCAGCATTACGCGGCAACGAATCTCAGGCTGCACATCGAGGTTGTTCGTGACTTCAATGTTGTTGACCACGGTCTCCAACACCTTGTCCACTTCGCCCGGAGGCGCAACCAACCCCAGCTTCTGCAAGCGCTCGAGAATGTTGTCTTCCGCTTCACGCTGCCATTGCCGTTGGCTGGCGAGCGGAGAAGCGTCCGTGTTCTGCGTGCTCTGGTCCTTCACTGGATCCGGAGCATCCACCATCACTTCCGTCAGTTCGGAGTTGTTGTCCGGACGGGTCGCGTTATAGCCCCACAAGCGGGTCTGCGCGCGGAAGTTGTAATGGACGTTGTGCTTCTTATCTTCGGAAAGGCCCGACTCTTCGCTGTAGATGTAAGCCGGGAGCCAGAGTCCGTTGCCCATGTTGATGCGCCAAGTATCGAAGTGGAAGAAGGCGGAGCCCTTCGGCGCCGGCGTATACGTGCCGTTGGCGCGCACAATGCTGTAGCCTTCGTCTTCAACCCAAATGCGTCCCAGGAAGCGAACGTCCTCATGCTTCTCGCCCTTCATACGCTTGGGCGCACAATCCAACACGATCGTCCGCACGTCTCCAAGGAACTCGCGGCGCACAAACTTAAAGTCGTAACGGGCGCGATTCAGCCCAGTCGTGTCCACCAGAACCATCGAATCGAAACCGGCCGACATATAACCATATTGCGGCCCTTTGCCCATCTTACCGAGGGTGAGCGCCGAGCCGACACCATTGGCGGTTCGCGTCACAAAGCCTTCGCGCTGTTTCTGGTCCGGGGCGCTCAGGTCATTCTTCCCCGCAAAGTTGGTTATGCCGATTCGCTGGTTCGACAGCGAAAGACGGCTGAGGTGATACCAGTCGTTCTTCGGTATTTCCCCGAGCGTCTGGTCGGGCTGCATTTCCTGGAGATACGTCTCCACCAGCGGGGTGTATTGACGCATCGTCTTTACGTACTCCGCCTCCTTTGCAGCCACTCTGTCCAATACTTGATCCAGCGCGGTCGACGAACTTGACTGCGCCACCTGCTGTTGCGCTGCCGCATCCGCTTGCGCGAAGGCCGCTGTCGAGATCATGCTTGCCGCGAGGACAACAAGAGCTTTACTGATGCCGTTATGCATCGTTCTTTCCTCCCCCACTTGCTCACTACTACGTCAGCTGGAATGAGATCCTGAGTTTTGCCTGGTAATCCACCGGTTGCCCACCGCGCTTCGCTGGGGTGAACTGGATCTTTTGTGCAGCTTGAATCGCTGCTTCGTCCAATCCGTATCCCAGACCGCGGGTTACTCCGAGAACTTTGATCTGGCCGTTCGCCATGAAGACAACGTCCAACTGCACTTCGCCTTCAATGTGGTGTTTACGGCCTTCTTCGGTATAGTTCGGCTTCGGCTTCGACAGAATCGTGAACGGCGTGAACCCCGAATCTTCCACCGCAGCCTTACGCGTGGTTGAGGGTTCTGCCACCGTCGGGGCTGCAAACGCCGTCTGTACCACGCGTCCGCCGTTGCCCGTTCCCGTGCCACCGGTGCCGCGGCCACCGCCGCCCTGCACCGCCGTACCATTACCGAATCCTGAACTTACGACGGTACCTTTTGCTCCCCGTCCGCCGCCCGTGCCATTACCCTGGCCGGCGCCTTCCGGCAGATCGAACGATCCCAGCTTCGCAATCGCTACCTTGCCGGTGCGGTTATCGCTCGCGGGCACGCCATTCGGGTCGCCAAATCCGCCCGTCTGAACTTCATTGGCATTCTTGTTGGCCAGCGTCGGGGTCGCCGAGCTGCCAGTGCTTCCAAAATTATTGGTGTGAATTGGCTTCGCAGGCTTCGGGCCCGGAGGCAGGTCTACGCGAGCCGAATCGAACTTCGGAGCCGGAGGCGCATCGATCTTCGCTTCCACTACCGGAGTTGGCTTCGGAATCCGGGTCGGCATCGGCGGAACGATCTTCTGTACCTGCTGCACCGGAACCGGCGTTGGCTCGATCTTCACCTTCGGCTGAACCACCTTCACCTTCGGGGCAGGCGCTACCTTTGCCTGCTCAACCGGAGCGGTGAGCTCGATGGTTTCGTACCGCTTCTTTTCCATCATCTTCGGCGCAGCGAAGTTCAAACTCAACAACACTGCCACCGCGATGGCCTGGACAATGAAGCTCGTGCCAAACGGACCTTTGCGGCTCTCGTTGACATCAATCTGACTAAACGGTAAGCGTTGCGACATTTCTGCCATCGCGTTTTTCCCTCGAAAGAACTTCAGTCTTGCGCCGGTTTCGGCGGTTGCTACCTGGGGGAGAGATTCTGCCGGGGCTCTTCCTGTTTCGATACTCTGAATCGAAAACGGAAAAGCGTCTAGTTACCGAAGGAGTAGTTACTGGACCCCTTCGGTCATGACCATGTAATCAAACCCCATATTCTCAATTGCGCCAAGGCGTCCCTCGGCTCGTGGTGGAGCTGAATTTTCAGCTAAAGGCGCTGGAAGACTAGAACAATTGTGACAGAACCCGGATGCGTCCACCCGATTTATTTTTCAGAGTTGTACCACGTTCGTGATAGCAGCAGTTCACCTTAACCCCGCATGAACACTGGATTTCCGAGTTGCTGCTGCCCACACCTTCAGTCTATAGACCCACTAGACTCGCGAATGTTTCGCACCGCATTTGAAAAATCTTTACACATTCAAACGTTTAAAAATTCTCTCGGGAATGCTCCGAACTACCCCCATGATTAACCGCCAGTATCCGGGAACATAGACCACGTCTTTGCCGCCGTCGATAGCTCCTGCGATGCCTCGCCCCACCCTCTCGGGGGTAGCAAATAAGATACCCCCCTGTAGGTGCGCCGTCATCGGAGTGGCGACAAACCCCGGCTTAATCGTGATGACCTTGACTCCGTGGCGATCCACACGGTTCCTAACTCCTTGTAGAAACGTGCTCAGCGCGGCTTTCGAGGTCCCATATACATAGTTCATCTTGCGTCCTCGATCCCCTGCCACCGATGAAATCACCGCGATCGTTCCACCCTTCCGCTGCTCAAAATCATTCGCCAGCCACGTGATCAGCGAAACCGTACTAAGAAGGTTAGTGCGCAAAATCTGCTCTGCAACCTGGTAATCCTTCTCCCCTGCCAACTGGTCTCCCAACACTCCGTGGGCGATCAGCGCTACCTCGATTTGTTCGAGTTTGTCCTTTGCTTCCAGCAACATCGCCACATGACGCCCGGTGTCATCCAGGTCCAATACGCACGTGTGAACAGCTGCTGCTCCTCTTACATGCAGATCAGCTGCCACTGCCTGCAGCTTTTCCTCGTTTCGCGCCACGAGATAGAAACTTGCCCCCCGCGCGGCATAGATCCGCATTGTGGCCATCGCAATTGCCGAAGTCGCTCCCAGCACCAGCATCCTCACTGGCTTCGCCCGACTCATGCCATCACCCTTCGCCAAAAGCTAGAAGAGAACCTCGGGTCGATATAAGGCGAAAACTTCTGCCATGCCGGGTAGAAACTGCGAAATTGCTCCCCCGTCATGCGCGCGTCCTTTGCCGGATAGAGTCGTCCTCCCGCCGCCGCTGTCATCTCTCCCAGGCGATCGACCAACGCAAACGTCCGCTGCCCGCGAATTGGAAAATCGAGCGCCAGCGTGATCCCCGGCATCGGAAACGACATCATCCCCGGCGATGCCGCGTCACCGCATACCTTCAGCACCGCAAGGAAGGAGGCAAGCCCAGAATCCGCAATCGTCTTCAGAATCGCGCTGATCGCTTCCAACCCGTTCGTCAGGGGTACCAAACACTGGAACTGCAGCAGGCCCTGCTTCCCATACATCCGGTTCCAATGCAGAACCGCGTCCAGCGGGTAAAAAAAAGGCTCGTAGTCCACGAGTCTCGAAACCGATTTCCCAATCTGCTTATGAAAGTAAAGCGCGTTGAACAGTCCGACAGACGCCCGGTTCAACGCGACGTCCGGCAGGTCAAACGGAAAGTCGATGGCCTTCTCCGGACGCGTCGAGGTTGCTTCCGCAACTTCAGAGTGATCGCCCGACATAAAGATCCCGCGAGCTGCGTTTTTGCCCCGAGCTACGCAGTCGATCCAACTCACCGTGTATTCGCGATCCCGGTTGGCCCCCGACAGCTCCAGGAACTCTTCCAACCCGCGAAACTTGGTCGCCTCGTATTTCACCTTGCGCGAACCAATCGGCCTTAATCGAATATCCGCCCAGTGGATTAGCCCTGTAAGCCCCAGTCCCGAGATCGTTGCCGCGAACCAATCGCTGTTCTCTTCCGCCGAGCACACCCGTCGGGATCCATCGGATCGCAGTAGCTCGAACCGCAGCACATGCCGCCCGAACGTCCCCGCGACGTGATGGTTCTTGCCATGCACGTCGTTGGCGATCGCCCCGCCCACCGTCACAAACTTCGTCCCCGGTGTCACTGGCAGGAACCATCCCCGCGGCACCGCGAACTCGAGTATCTCCGCCAGGCTTACCCCGGCCTCGCACCGCAGAATGCCGCTCTGCGCATCGAAGCCCAACATGCGATCGAGCCCACGCGTCAGCAACAGGGTGTTTCCGTGGTTCAGGCAAACGTCGCCATAACTCCTGCCCAATCCGGCCGGGAGCATAGAAGTTTTGCCATCATCGATAAGAGGGAAATCGGAGGCCCAGAACAGCGCCTTCAGTTTCTGCTCGCCCCGCGGATACCGCCCCCACGACTCGAAGGTCGTCATACGATCAGATCGCGCCCCGCATCACCACCAGGGCGATCAGCGCAAACAGGGGGCTCCACTTGTCGGTCAACGCAAACACCACCGGGTCTTCGTCCAGTTCGCCGCGGTGCGCCAGCAGCCAGATGCGGCTGATCCAGTAAATCAAAAGCGGCGCCATCAGCCACAGCCAGTGCGGATGCCTGTAGAGCTTGGTGATCTCCGGGTTATTAATGTAAAGCGAGAACACCACCACCGACGCATACCCGCTCGCCGTCCCAAAGCTGCGCAGTTGCTCGATGTCCTCCACTTGGTACCCGCGGCCATTCTGAGCCGCCGTCCCGCTCTGCCGCAGATTGTGCAACTCGCTATAGCGTTTGACGATCGCCAGGCTAAGGAAGAAGAACAAAGAAAACGTCTCGAACCACGGCGAGAGCGGAACATGCGTCGCTGCCGCACCCGCCAGCAATCGGATCGTGTAGAGCCCCGCCAGCGTCAGCACATCGAGCAGTGCGAGCTTCTTCAACACCATCGAATACGCCAGCGTCGTCACGAAATAAAGTCCGAGACAAAGGAGAAATCGCGACGGTTCGAACCGGCTCAGCGCCAGCGCCCCGGCCAGCAGCACGAACATCATCGCCGCGCCCGCCTTGCCCGATAGATCGCCCGCCGCAAACGGACGCCGCCGCTTCCGCTCATGCCGACGGTCCGCCTCAATGTCGAGCAGGTCGTTCAGTATGTACGTCGCCGAGGCCGCAAAGCTGAAGGCGAAAAACGCAATCGTCGCGGAAAGCAACTTTTGCTTATTGAACAAAATGTGCGCCAGCAACATCGGCACAAAGATCAATATGTTCTTTGGCCACTGTGAAACCCGCAACGCTCGCAGCACCGCGTTCAGGGTCGGTCGCCGGTCTTCGAACGTTCGTGCCACGGTTGTCCCGTGGCGCCGCAGAGAACTCGCCAGTCCCATGCTCGGATTCGCCAGCATCGCCACCTTCGCATGCTGGAGCAGCACGGCATCAGGCGCAGCGTTGCCGACGTACTCGAACGCTTGCGCCGGAAACTTCTCTTGAATAGCGGCCAGCTTCGCCTGCCCTGAAAGATTCTTCGCGCCGTTGGTGGCAATCACTCCGGCGAACAGCCCGAGGTAGTCCGCAACTGCGTTTGCCAGACGTTCGTCACTCGCCGTCGCCAGGTAGATCTTCCGCCCCGCGGCATGCTCTTCGCGGATGAACTCCAGCAGCGGCTGATTGTAGGGAAGTGTCTCCGGCGCGAGCTGTACGCGCTTCGCAATCTCCGCCTTAAACCCCACCTTGCCGCGCGCCAGCCACCGGGGCAACTGCCAGGTCGCAGCGGCCCGCTGACGCAACAGCGCAAATACCGAATCAACCAGCGTGTCCGATTTCACCAGTGTGCCGTCGAGATCCACACACAACGGTGCGCTGCGGTCCGCGGCAATTCCGGCGATGGATGGCGGTGTCATAGGGCCAGGGCGACAGCCTCACTATTCAAGCGGTTCCAGGGCCGCTCCAGCAAGGGTACGGGAGTGTACTTTAGGGTAACACCGGCCCCGCCCTGTTGCATGAATGGTATTTACCGTAAATTACGGTCCGGCGCCATGTACTAAGCGGGCACCACGAAAAAAGCGCGGCTCCTGGCCGCGCCTCATGCTGCCAACCTTCGTTCAGGCAGTCCGCGCCGCCCGCCGCCCGTTCAATGCCGCCAGCGTCCGCGCGCAAATCTCGTCGGCCATTCCACCGGCATCCACCATCACCAGCAGACCGCGTTGTTCGTAGAAGGCGATCAGCGGCGCCGTGCTCTCTGCGTACGCCTCAAGTCGCACCTTGATCGACTCCGCCCGATCATCGTCACGCTGAAACAACACCCCACCGCAGCGGTCGCAAATCCCGTCAACCTTCGCCGGTCGATCCACGATATGAAACGCTGTGCGGCACTCCTTGCATGTTCGCCGTCCGCTCAACCGCGCAATCACTGCACGCGCTGGCAATTCATAACTGACCACCGCATCCATCGGCAGCCGTTCCGACTCCATCAACTGCTCCAACGATGCCGCCTGCCCCAGCGTTCGCGGAAAGCCATCCAGAATGAATCCGCTCCCACATCGCAGGCATCCGACACGTTCCCGCACCATCTCCCACACCGTCTCATCCGGCACCAACGCGCCACTCCGCATATACACCGTGGCCGCTTGCATCGCCGGACTCAGCTCCACGTGGCTCTTCGACGCCGCCCGAAATACATCGCCCGTCGACAACTGGCACGCCCGCAACTCGCGGCTCAGCAAGTCGGCCTGGGTGCCTTTCCCCACGCCGGGAGCTCCTAGCAAAATCAGCCGCCATGGGTTTTCGAGACCGCCAGGCACATCGCATTTTCCGGACGGCCCATGGAGCCACGCCGCATGGTCTTGGTTTGTCGATAACGCCATAGTGCAGAAAATGTAAGCAACGCCCGGCAGGTTGGCGGTGACGCAAATCACACATCAAAGTCCACAACGACATGATTTCTCGATGCCCGCTTGCCATAAAGCCTCCGCAGGTTACAATTCCATCGACCCACGAATCCCGACTTTAAGTATTTTTCTGCAGCGATAGCGGTCCACGAGGAGGCATTCTAGTGACGATGAAATCTAGCGAGCGACTGGTAGGCGGTGTCGCAGTTCTTGACCTGAGCGGAAAAATCACGCTCGGCGAGGGCGGCATTGTTTTGCGCAACGTGATTCGCGATGCGGTTACCCGCGGACACAAGAACATCCTCCTCAACCTCGGCGAAGTAAATTACATCGACAGCGCAGGTATCGGAGAACTCGTTGCTGCCTTCACCTCGGTGCGCAATCAGGGCGGCGAATTGAAGCTCCTCAGCCTCACCAAGCGCGTCAGCGACGTAATGCAGATCACCAAGCTCTACACCGTCTTCGATATCAAGGACGACGAAGCCGCGGCGATCGCTTCCTTTAATCTGTAGTCCTCGCGAAGCCCACATCCCGAGTGTCGAGATGTGGGCTCTCCACTCACTTGCTCAATTTGGCAGTCGTTGCCGTGATCATCAAATCCGACAACACTTGCCCGTGAAAATCCGCGGCCAGATTTTTCGCCAGTAGCGGATCACCCTTCGCACCCGCCATCGCCCGCTGTGCGTGATCCCGCCGTTCATTCTCAGGACCGCTCAGCCGAATCAGCGCCGCCGCGAATTCCATCTCCGCATCCTGCCCGCGCTGCGTAATCGCCTTCTGTACTAGCGCATATCCGTCCACGTCCGCCGCGGGATTCACTTGGTCTTTGCCCATCCACTGTTTATAGCCTTCCGTCAGGTACCCCAGATCGAACGAAGCTAGTGCATTAGATTTCTGCGCTCGAGTGCGCAACGCGTTCAGCAGCTCCGCCGCCGCCCGCGGATCATGTCGCGCAAAGATCGTGGCCCGACGCAGTGTCTCCATCCGCACCAGCACCGCCGGATTCGCATCGAGAATGGCAACTGTGTCGCGCGTCAGGTTCGCTGTGTCATACCCTCCGTTGCCCGGTTCGTTCCAACTGATCAGGGGCAGCGAATGTGCCGAACCAATTTCCAGCGGATGGCAAATGAGCGGCGGCCCCGCATGCGCCGCGGTCACAAACCCAAGCAGGATCGTTGCCACTCCGATTGCCAGTCCAAAACTTTTGCGTGATTTCATGTTGAGCTCTCCTTGTACTTCACCACGCACCAAGAGACGCTCCCCGCGGCACGACTGTTAACGCGGATTAGAAGACGGCGTTGCCGACCACGATCGCTCCCAATGCCGCCACACCGCGACATCGTCGTACCCGAGCCGGTTCCACCACACGTCCAGCATTCCCTGGTTCAGTTGCAGCACTCCCGCCCTCGTTACTCCCTTCGGCGGTGGGAAAAATGCTGCCAGGCGATCGAAGACCCGCCCCCTGTCCCCTTCGTCTACCCGCGCCAGCAAATGCCAAAGCGTCAGTGCATCCTGACGATGTGTCTCCCGCAGCACGATCCCGAGGTCCTGCCCGCGTTGCTCCGCCGTCGTATCTTCAAAATCAAATCGCATCAGCGCCTCGCGCAGTTGCACCGACGAATCTTCAAAGTACGGTGTCCCCGGCCCCACCTTCGGACGCGTGGCGCACGCCGCTCCCGCAGGAATAAAAGCCTCGCGCCCATTCAACTTGAAACCCACCCATCCCATCGACGTTCGCAGCAGTCCCGCCCCCGAATCATCTACGTGCAGCGTATAAGCGCAGCCCAGGTCCACCGTCGTTGCCGCCGGCGTATCCACCACGAACTGTCCCGGCGGTGCCCAGATGTACGCATGAATCGTTCCACGATCCAGTGCAATATGGTCCAGTCCCGCGCGCGCATTGAGCACCCGCACGCGTGTGCTCGGATCCACTTCGATTTGCCCGGTATTCTCCGCCCGCAAATGCGCTCGTGAATCCGCGTCTGTCTCCAATACCTCCCCCGCTCCCATCCGCGTTGTTGCCGTGAGCGAGTGCGACCCGATCCTCGGCGATCCCGCTACCCCGGAAACGTCCCACCCCGCAACCTCAACTCCCACCGGTTTCGATCGACCCAGGAACAACCACAATCCCGCCGCCAGCGCGACCACTGTTACCGCCATCGCAAATGCCGGAACTGGTCGCCACGAAAACCACTGCCGTCGCCGCACCGGTTCGATCGCCGGAAACACCGGAACCGGCTGCTGGTGCCGATATTCCGCGAGCAGCGTCTCCAGTTGTTGGATCGCTGCATCCGGCTCACCCGATCGATCCCACAGATACGCTTCCGTCATCGGCCGTGCGCCATCCTTCTCGTCTTCGTTCCCCGTGCCCATTACGAATTCTCCTCTACCGATCCAGCCGGTTCGGCTCCAATTTTGCCCGTAGCATCTCCATCCCCCGATGCAGGTTCACTCGCACCGACCCGTGTGTCAGTCCGGTACGCGCAGCGATCTCCGGCCCGGTCATCCCCTCCACCAGTCGCAAAATCAAGGTCTCGCGGTAGGCCTCGGGCAAGCCCCGAATGATGTCGAGAACCGCCGCCGCCGGAACCGGCGCGCTCTTGAAACTCGAGGCGTCACTCTCCGGCACCTCCTCGTCCAGCGGTTCTTCCGGAACCGAGCGCCGGTGATAATCATTCGCTCGATTGCGCGCGATGGTCGCGATCCACGCCCCAAAACTTCCCGGCTCGCGAAGCGCGGACAACTGCCGTAGCGCCTTCAGAAAAACATCCTGCACCAGGTCATCCACCTCGTTCGCCGGAACCTTCGCCAGCAGGACGCCATGCACCATCGGCGCGTAGCGCGCATACAACCGCCCAAATGCATCGCGGTCGCCGTTGCACGCAGCGCTTACCAACTTTGCGGCCTCAGTTATTTCGGGCGACACCTCGGGCGCAGACGCCTCCTGCATCGTCCGCCGTCCCATGTCTGCCGCGAACAGGGCCACGCCAGCTCCTGACCTTTTATCCGACGAGATGATAGACGCCGATCCGCGCCCCCGTGTTAACAATCATTCGGCGCCACAACGAATAAGACCTGCGCGGGTCCCGACCCCGCATTGAACAAGACTTCGATATTCCTGCGCTTCCCGTGGGATTTCCGGATTACAATCTCCCGCACAATTAACGCACCCTCGAATCGCGGGCCCCAACGTTCCCGAGCTGTCGAACCCAAAAAGGAGAATCTATGTCACGAAGAGTTCTGAACTCGCTGGTTGCTATTGTGGTGCTCGCCCTCGGCGCCTCTGCCTGGGCTGCCGACAAAGCCAAAGACGAAGAAACCCTGCGCAACGCCAACACTGTTTTGCACGCCATGCTCGACGGCAATAGCATTCCGCCCGATCTATTGGCCAAAGCCGACTGCGTCGTCGTATTACCGGGCGTGAAGAAGTTCGGTTTCGGCGTCGGCGGCAGCGGTGGACGCGGTCCCCTCCTCTGCAAGACCAAAAGCGGCGCCTGGTCCGCTCCCGCCATGTACACCATCGGCGGCGTCAGCGCCGGATTCCAGGTCGGCGGCTCTTCTACCGATTTCGTCCTCGTTGTCATGACGCAAAAAGGTATGGACGCCCTCATGAACGGCAAAATGAAACTCGGCAATGAAGCCACTGCCACCGCTGGTCCGAGCGGCGCCACTGCTGCCGACGTCGGCGGCGATATCTACACCTACGGCCGCGCCAAGGGTCTCTTCGCCGGTGTCTCGCTGGGCGGCGCCACCCTCGAATTCGACAAAGACGCCAACACTCGCCTCTACGGCGCTGACGCCACCGACGACACGATTGTCATCAAGAACAGCGTCAAAACCCCCGAAGCCGGCAAGCCCCTCGTCTCGTTGCTCAACAGCAAATCAAAGAAGTAATCGGGTGAATGTCGGTCAACAAGCTGGGTACCCCATTTCTCGCGGCTTTATCGCGAGAAGTGGGGTTCACTCCATCGTACCGCGCCGAGAAACCCGTCTCCAATTGTCGGAGGTGTGACGAATTGACGTGACTCGGCCACTGGCGTGGGTATAGCCTCCGTCCCACGTCCACTTTCATGCCAGATCCTCGGCCCCAATCCACACGTCTGCTCGTCGTCGACGACGAACGAGCCATCGCCGATACCCTCGGCATCATCCTCCGCCGCGCCGGGTACGAGGTCCAGGTGGCCTATGACGGCGTCGAAGCCGTCGCCGCTGCCAAAGCTTTCCGCCCCGACATCGTCCTTGCCGATTACTTCATGCCAAAAATGGATGGCATCGAAGCCGGCGTTCAGATCCAGCAGCTCTTCCCCGCGTGTCGCATCATCATGCTCTCCGGACACACCCTGAGCACCGCCTTCGCACCGCACAGAGAACGCGGCTATAACTTTGTTCTCTTGTCCAAACCGATCCCGCCAACCGATCTCCTGCAGGCCATAGATTCCGAAAGAATTCTCCCCACTCCGATCGAGAAACCCCTTCGCATCCTGAATGTCGACGACATCGAAGAGCATCGCTATTCCGTCTCCCGCATGCTCACCCACGCCGGCTTCGAAGTCAGCGAAGCCGCGTCGGGCGCCGATGCCCTTCGCGAAGCCATCGACGCCAAGCCCGACATGATCCTCCTCGACATCCACCTCCCCGACAAGGATGGCTACGATGTCTGCGCCGCGTTGAAACAGAATCCCGACACCGCTCAAATCAGCGTTGTTCATCTCACCGGTTTCGAAACCAACGAACAATCTGTTGCCCGTTCCAGGCAGGTTGGTGCCGATGAGTTCCTCACCTATCCCATCCGCCCCAGTCACCTGCTTAAGCGCATTCGTGAATTGCTCCAACTCAACTTCCTGCGCGAAGGCGAGTAAACCCGCCTCCATTCCCTCCGAAGAATCCCGAAAAATGTCTGCATTCCACTAGAGTTGGGGTACACTCCTCGAGCTCCGACGGCCCATCCGTCGAGCAGGCCGCGCAGTCCACCTTTCTTCAGGAGTGCTCTCCATGCGGTTGTCCCCTCGTTTTTACTTGCTCGCCCTCACTCTATGCTTCGCGCTACCTCTGGTTTCTCAATCGTCCGTCAATGTCGCCAGCACTGTCGTCCCACGACTCATCCGCTTCAGCGGAGTCCTGAAGAGTCCCGACGCCAGGCCGCTCACCAGCGCACAGAGCCTCACCTTCACTTTGCACAAGAGCCAGGAGGGCGGCGCAGCGTTATGGATCGAAACCCAAAACGTCCATCCTGACGAGACAGGGAAGTACACCGTGCTCCTCGGAGCGACGAAACCTGACGGCATCCCCACCGAACTCTTCACCTCAGGTGAAGCTCAGTGGCTAAGCGTCCGCGTCGATGGCGAACCCGAACAACCGCGTGTGCTGCTCGTCAGCGTTCCTTACGCCTTGAAGGCCGCGGAGGCCGACACCCTCGCCGGCCATGCTGCCACAGACTTCGTCACCACTGACAAGCTGACCACCGCCGTGCAGCAGCAAATGCAGCAATCCCATTTCAATACCGCGTCCGCGAAGAAGAACTCCATCAATAGCGTGCTCACCAGTACCGCGACGAACTTCACTGACTCCACCAGCAGTCAAGTCGTTGGCGTCACACAAACCGGCACTGGCAAAGCTCTCGTTGCCACTGCCGGAACGAACACCGCGATCTACGGCAACACCACCGCTACCAGCGGCAGTGCCGTTGGCGTCTACGGACAATCGGCGAGCACCGGCGGCGTGGGCATCTACGGGTACGCCAGCTCCGCCTCGGGCAGTCCGGTAGCGCTCTTCGGTTCCACTCCTGCGGTTGCGGGCATCGCCATCGCGGCCAATGAAACCGCCACCACCGGCACCACCACCGGATTACAGACCACCGTTTATAGTTCCTCGGGAGTCGCTGCCGTCATCCAGAACAAGGGCGGCGGCAAGATCCTCAGCGGCCGCTCCGGCAGCTCGGAAACCGAAGTATTCTCCGTTGCTGGTAACGGCAATGTGAACACCACCGGCTCCTACATGCTCGACGGCCTCACCTTCGATTCCGGTTCTTCCACTACGCAGAATGCCTTCCTCGGATTCGCCGGCTCACCTGCGGTTACTGGCACGCAAAATGTAGGAGTCGGGTACACTGCTCTCGCCGTGGACACCACCGGCTTCTGGAACACAGCAACCGGTTATTCCGCCGGCAGCAGCAACACCACTGGCAGCTATAACACCGCCATTGGTGCCCTTGCCCTCCGGGCCACCAATACCGCTAGCAACGACACCGCGGTTGGCTACAACGCTTTGGTCACCAATACCAAGGGTGCCGGAGACACTGCTGTCGGTTCCAGCGCGCTTTTGTATAACACCAACGGAAACAACAACACCGCTCTCGGCAACTCTGCCCTTAACACCAACACCGTCGGCGATAGCAATACTGCCGTGGGCTATCTGGCGGACGTACATGCCAACAACCTCACCAACGCCACCGCCATTGGCGCCCGCTCCTATGTCGGCCAGTCGAATACCATCGTTCTGGGAAGCATCAAGGGCACCAACACTGCCGGCTCGGATGCCAAGGTCGGCATCGGGACCACCACTCCCGTTTCCGCGTTCCACGTCCTTTCTCCTACCACCACCCCTTCGAGTGTTGTCAATCTAGACGATGCCCTCGGTGCTGAGTGTGGCACCAGCGGATGTACCGCCGTCAACGCCGTTAGCACCGGCACCGACGGCTTCGGGGTTTACGCCTACGTCAATGCGGCCGATGGCGTGGCGCTTATCGCTACCGCTACCGGTGCCGCTGCCGACGCCGCGCAATTCTACGGGGATGTCACTGTCTACGACGGTTGTTTGATCGCCGGAGGTACCACTCTCGCCGGAAGCTGCGCCTCCGATCAGCGCCTCAAAACCAACATACACCCCATCGCCATTAATCTCGACAAACTCGCCAAGCTGCATCCCGTCCACTTCAACTGGCGTCCCGATAATCCCACCGGATACCACTTCGATCTCAACCAGGTCGCCACCGGACTCATCGCCCAACAAGTCGAAGCCCTCTTCCCCGACATGGTTTCCATCGATAAGAACGGCTACCGTCGCATCGACTACGGGCAGCTCCCCTTCATGCTCCTAGCTGGTCTCGGCGAACTGAAAGCCCGCAACGATCGCCTCGCCGCGCAGGTCCGCAAACAGGAAGATGAGATCCGCACCGAACGCGCCGAAATGAAAACCCAGCAAGCCGCCATGCTCGCCGAAATCGCCAACCTCACCGCACAAGTGAGATTGATCCAAGCGACCCTGAAAACCAGCACCCCCGAAGTCCACGTAGCCAACGCTCAGCGGCCCTAACAAACTACGAGCGCGCGACGGTTTGATCGTCGCGCGCACCACCAAATTACCACTCGTCGCACCACCTTATTGTGGGGTACACTCCTCGAACTCCGGCGCCCCTCCGCCAAACATGCCCAATTCCTTCCAGGAGCCCTCTCAATGAGGTTCTGCCTTCGTGTGTTGTGCTTGGCCTTCGCCCTAACCTTGTCCTTGCCGCTCTACTGCCAATCAACCGCCAACCCCCAAACCTCCCCGACCGTCGTCCCCCATCTCATCCGTTTCAGCGGACAACTCAAAGACGCCACTCGCACCGCCGGCATTACCTTCACCTTGCATAAGTCGCAGCAGGACCAATCCGCCCTCTGGATCGAGACCCAAACCGTCCATCCCGACGAAACAGGGAAGTACACCGTCCTCCTCGGTGCCACTAAGCCGGATGGCATCCCCACCGAACTCTTCACTTCCGGCGAGGCCCAATGGCTCGGCGTCCGCGTCGATGGCGCACCCGAACAACCGCGTGTCTTGCTTGTCAGCGTGCCCTACGCCTTGAAAGCCGCCGAAGCCGAAACCCTCGCCGGCCACGCCGCCGCTGAATTCGTCACCACCGACAAGCTAACCGCCGCCGTTCAGCAGCAAGTGCAGCAGACTCATTTCAATACCGCAGCCGCGAAGAAGAACTCCGTCAACGGCGTGCTCACCAGTCCCGCGACCAACTTCAACGACTCCACGAGCAATCAAGTCGTGGGCGTAACCCAAGCCGGTTCCGGCAAAGCCCTCGTCGCCACTGCCGCCAACAACACGGCAATCTATGGCAACACCACCGCGACCACAGGCAGTGCTGTCGGCGTGTACGGCCAGTCGGCGAGTTCCAGCGGCGTCGGCCTCTACGGCCTCGCCAGCTCTACCACCGGCAATCCCGTAGCGCTCTTCGGATCCACTCCCGCCACCGGCGGCATCGCCATCGCGGCCAATGAAACCGCCACCTCCGGCGCCACCATTGGCCTCCAGAGCACGGTCAACAGCCCTTCGGGCATTGCTGCCATCGTTCAGAACAAGGGCAGCGGCAAGATCCTCAGCGGCCGCTCGGGCGCCAGTAACACGGAAGTCTTCGCCGTCGACGGGGCTGGCAACGTAAATTCGTCTGGCGCCTACAATCTCGGCGGATATCCTTTCGCCTTCGGCTCTTATGCCGGCAAAAACGCCTTCCTCGGTTTCGGAGGCAGCGCCGCCACGACTGGTACCGCCAACGTCGCCATTGGTTTCAACGCCCTCTCCCATGATTCCACCGGCGAAAATAACACCGCGGCCGGCGAAGGCGCATTAAACCAACTCACCACCGGTTCCACCAACACCGCCGTCGGAGTGAGCGCTGGCGGATTTCTCAACACTGGCACTGCCAATACCGCCGTGGGGGCCGTTGCTCTTGTCGCCGCCACCTCCGGTCAGGACAACGCTGCGTTTGGCACCGCCGCCCTTCTCGACACCGGTAGCGGAGGCTACAACTCTGCATTTGGCGCCAACGCGCTCTCCAGCAACACCACCGGCTCCTACAACACCGCCCTCGGCTACAACGCGGATGTCGCTTCCAACAACCTCACCAATGCCACCGCCATCGGCGCCAATTCCTATGTCAGCCAATCCGACACCATGATTCTAGGCAGTATCACCGGTCAAAACTCCGCTACCAGCTTCACCAGGGTTGGCATCGGAACCCCCACTCCCACCTCGCTTCTTCACGTCCTCTTCCTCACTGACGGGATCACCCAGTCCTCCCTGGCGGGGCCGGGCGACGCCATTGACGCCGAATGCAGCTACTACGGTTGTATTGGCGTTGGCGCCGTCAGCCAGGCCTCCCACGGCTACGGTCTCTACGGCATTGCCAGCGGAGACAGTGGAGTAGCGATTTACGCCAGCGCCTCCGGCACCGCCACCCACGCCGCCGTCCTCGATGGCGACGTCTTGATCCGATTTGGATGTCTCATCGTGAACACAACTACCCTTGCTGGCACCTGCGCCTCCGACCAGCGCCTCAAAACCAACATCCACCCCATCACCATTAATCTCGACAAACTAGCCAAGCTCCATCCCGTCCACTTTAACTGGCGCGCCGATAACCCATCCCCCTACCAGTTCGATCTCAATCAAGTCGCCACCGGATTAATCGCCCAACAAGTCG